>LKMJ01002945.1_pt1 | contig 15757 bp, 16 predicted proteins | sample 643391 | NCBI WGS metagenome assembly LKMJ01 (sample SAMN04112250, study PRJNA286221) | soda lake metagenome | biome: soda lake; feature: Kulunda Steppe; material: water; isolation source: sample PL-Br10 brine of Picturesque Lake | place: Russia: Kulunda steppe | collected 2010-07
CTTGTTTTCCTTTTCTTCTCTCTAATTTTAAGCATCTCTAGGTGCAAGTTGCAAAGTTGCAATCATTGTAAGCCTAATCCATGATGGCTTTAGACTTTCAGCTGGATGGGTTGACTGCTGGGCTTCAAGGGAAGTTGCTGTGCACTGCCAGCCAGACCAAAAATATCCATAGTCTCAGAAAGAAAAAGGAAAAGAAGTGATTTGTACGCTTGCTTTAAGAGAAACAATTTCACATCCTCAGAACTGATGCTGTCAAAGTAAAAAGCTCCTGTGTCTCCAATGTAATTTTTATCAGTCCCAGTTTGTTTGTTTGTTACAAGACGCGAGCGGACACAGCAATGTCCTTAAGGCAGGCAAGTCCCAGTAAAACCAGCAAATTATTCTGCAAACTTCCTTCTCAAATAGCACATTTCCAAGCAAGGGCACTATGGCATAAAAAACACCTTAAAGGGTTTTCATCCTGGACACAAGTCACCGTGACATTTGTCACAGTGCTTATTGTGGATTTGCCAACAGCCAGTCCCAACTCTCTGGGTTTGGGCACGCCAGTGAAAACGAGCAATGTTACCTTTAGGTGCAAGAAGCACCCCTCATCCAGGAGCATCGCTACCATGATAGGCACTGCCTAATTGGCAATTATTAATAGCAGTACAAAAAACAATGTTAGCAAGTTGGCTGAAGGCTGCTGGCCTTTGTAAAGACCAGGGTGTCCAAAATGGAAATGGATGCTGGTTTTAGCAAAAAAAAAAGCATTCTATTTGGCAAAGCTATTGTGTTCATCATTCAAGCTGCAAGTTACCATTGCCATACGAAAGCCGCAAGGCACACCTGCCTCTCTAAAAGCAGAACTCTGGAAGTGCCAACCCAAGCAAGACAACTAAATGTCTTAGGTAACAACACTGACGATTCAGCCACCAAATGATGACGACGAGCAAGGTTCTTCACTTTTTGTGTTGACGATTGGCACACACCCACAGCCAAGCTAGAATCCCTTATGTACATCTGAACAATCCCTCCCAATTGCAGCTCCTGACCAAGGCCTCTTTTCAAGGAGGAGCATCGTGGAGGCGGGGGAACGTGGTCCACCTTGTTGGGTCACTGTTGTCCTTATGGCTGTATGCAAACCCAAACATGTGTGTTTCTGAACGTAGTAGGAAGGATTTCACGACCTGGACAGAAAGCAGTTGTAAATACAAGCAGGTGAGTCCTGAGAGTCCTGGTTTGTACAGCAAAGGGTGTTCCAATGATTTAAATGGGCAATTTCTGCCCAGGCATCTTTAAATTTAAGGAAGAAATCCCATCTCGCTGCGAGGAAAGGCCCTAATTCTCAGCATAATTCAGGTGTTATTATTATGATCGTGTTGTAGCACTTACGGTCAGCATTTTCTTATCTACAACTTGCCAGGAAGAATCTGAAGGTTATTTGAGGCACTGGTACTTTGCTGAAGCTCTCCTGGCTGATTGTGAATGAAGTCATGCTAGAAAAGTGAAAGTGACCCACCATGGTGTGCACGGCTGCATCTCCCCACCTAAACAGGTAGTGGCCATTTGTCTGTTGGAGTGATTCCAGAAACTCCTGAATCTGGATCACAGGAACAGGAAGATTATGGCCATGGGGCACACGAAGATAAGTGATTGACTGTATTCCTTTCCGCACAAGTCAACATCACCGCAAGGAAAAGAAAAATACTTACCTTTTGCAAGGGATGTGCATTGTGGACAATGATATGCAACGGCTTAGTTGTCTGAACAGGCTGTTGCACACGCATCCATCTGCAGGCATGAACTTACATACTAATCGTCATCCTATGTTAGAAGGCCTACCGATTCAGATAGCCACCAACGCGTGTCAATCAGGAAAAAGTTGTTATAGATAACTTTACGGTCCCTGCAAAAGTTGGCATCGGTGTGCTTCATGTCTATGCAAACATTCATTGCCTAACCAGGGCTTGTCATTTCCCTGGTGTTATGAGTGCTTTCAGTAGCCAGATACTTGTCGAGATCTTATAATGTATGCAAAAAATGAGCACAAATGCGTGAGAAGTCCTAGCACAGATAGCACAAAGCTTCCCTGCGTACCATCCTCCTCGGGGCGTTGACAATGCCCACATAGCATGAAGCAGTAGATTATCATTGATGATTAAGATATTTAGTGCAATTTAGCTGTAGGTTCACTGTGGCAGCTCGGACAATCATAGCACAGCTAGAAATTCAGCAACCAAACTCAGTTGTCCTCAGTGCACAGGGTGAGTCACAAATATGCAAGATGTGCTCATCGTTTAGAGGAGAGCGGGCTACTACTGGACCACCAGGTGGTAAGGAAGCTTGGAGCAAGAAGGACTATTTGGGAAACAAGCCGCATGGCAAATAGCCCAACAGACCCCCATCAGCCTTACAGCCTTATCCTCAATTGCGGTGGGGCCAGTGTATTAGATACACTTGTACGCTTTTCCTTTACGATTGCTGCCAATTATCTTATCAACATGCTAAAGCATTTTAGACCAGCTTTAGCTTGGGTGTTTGAATAAAGGGAACCAGGCCTGGACATGTACCCTTCAGATGACCAAGCACATCATGAGCATTGAATGCGCACAGTGTTGTTCGTCAACACCAAATGAATTTAAAAAGCAGGCATGCAACACACAAGCACAGCCTAGGGAAGCAAGGGCGCATTTATATTCTTTACCGACCAGCCTCCATAAGAATTAAGCCCAGCAAAGCTTCGTGGCCGGCAGCTGTCAAGGAGAAAAGTCTGCACGGATCATGAAGTTGGAAACCGATGTCGGCACAGGGTTCCTGTTCTTTCTATTTGCCACTGTGACGCTTTCCAGTCAGATTTAAGCAGGCGCAAAATCCACGAGTTGGGTATTCTTACCTGTCCATGCACCAAGTGACATACGGAGTGTGTGCATAGGCTGATAGCCTCAACGGACTAAGCATCCATAGAACTTCATGTGTCATGCTGGAAAAGCTTACCGGCTGCTTGTGCCTTGCAGTGAGGTACCAAGACGTGAATTCTGGAAGGGACCAGATCACCTCTGTATCATCTTCATCCTGAGAAGGCAGATATGGGCACCTCATCCAGCCTGATGATTGGAGCACCTGAGAGCTTATTATGTCCCTGCACCCAAGAGGGTGGGACCACACTGTTTCCTGAGATGCTGAAGACGGTGGCATTTGTGAGCAGCAGGAAAGGCTGTGGTGATAAAGGGCGCTTTGTGTGACAGCGGTACAGAGGGCATAGCACTGGCTCTTGCAGCTCCATGGATCAGAAAACACTCTAAGCAGTCGGAGCTTACCCAGAGCCGGTACCCGTAGCGCTTCCCATGTGCTTCCATCCAAGCCGCCAAGTTGGTCCGTGCTGGGCTGAGCACCTGTATGGTCAAGCAGCGCGCAGGGCTGAGCACCTGAGCCACCTGAAACCATGCCCCGGACCGCGCACATGCAGTGCTAGAGCAATGACCGATTAAAACGCGTGCCACACTGTCCCCCGCAAGCGACACACAATTATTCCCAGTACTGGCTAAGTAAGGTTGGAGGAAGCAGGAAGTCTGTCACAAACTGCGCTTACTTTTGAATCTTCATCAAGGCGCAGGACCCACGTGAAGCCGAGGGAAGCCAGGTGCCTAATGACGGTGTTGCTATACCATTTGCACATGTGCCGGTAACCTGGCAACCAGCCGCAGCAGTATGGGGCAAGCAAACACATCTGCCGGTAACCTGGCAACCAGCCGCAGCAGTATGGGGCAAGCAAAACACGTTTATTGAAACAGTCTGGCGCGCCAAGGGACACTGAATAGCTTGTCCCATGCACGAGGTTGCCATGCGCAATGTCTGCCAATTCCGGCACCTGCAAGCCCTGGATGACGCCCTTTGCATGGCCTCAGTAAAGCCTGTGTGGCAAGTGAGGTGAATGCAAGGTGAAGCTAAATTTGTGCCAAACACAGGCACTGCCCAACATGCTTTCACAGGTTGGGCACGGCCACGGGCACGCACCGACATCATGGTTCCGGCAGCAAGGCGCAAACGCCCAAGACTGAAGATCGTCCTCTTTCAACCCTTCAGGCAATGACCAGGCCTCCAAAGGCACCAGCGCAAACTCCGCGGAGGGGAGAGCCTCCAAAATGGGGGCTTGCTGCACACAAGTCACATGTTGTACTCTCCCGCAATTGTGCACATGCAGTCAGGGAAACAGGTACACAAACAGGGGAACACCCATCCTGACACAGCAGGTGGTTGGGCTGGCCAGCATACATCGATTTGTGAAACAGAATTGGGGCCCGTGTTGATGGGGGGAGCAAGGTAGATGGTCCAGAGCCTGCCTGGGCGGGTCCGCGGGACCCTGCCAACACCCCAACAGTGCAGCGAGTGAGGAGCTGGATGAAAGGGCTTGCAAATATGTTTTTTATGCGGCAGCTGAACTGTGCGCTCGTGCAGACGAGCTGCAGACAGACCAGGTCCGTGCACCCACAAGGTCGCCTGCCGATGCAAGTGATCGCAGGTTGCGCAGGCCATTTATTGCACGGGTCCGAACCCGTGTGTGTGAGCGTAATCAGTGCAAATGCGCCATCACACCAGAAGCCCTTTCGCAGCACCCATGCCAACCCGCGAATTGCAACACGCTCTGCGTGTTGAGGCAGCATGCCAGTGCAACTTCCTGCAGCAATGCAGGGGGCGCACGGCAAAATTGGGGGGCACCGATGTACGCCGTGCAAGCGCGCACGCACAGCGCCTGCTGATAGGTTCATTTCGTCAACTGCAGCACTTGCAGCTGCGGAGGGTGTTTGGTAGACGCAATGCAATGTGGGCAGGCCGTTCATGGGTTGCTAGCTGAAGCCATGCTCTGCGGCGAGCCTGCATGCATGCACAGCGTGCACAGCATGCGCAACTCGCGGAGGCAGGGCAGAGCAGGGTAGGATAGGGAAGGGAGTGAGCAACGTAGAAAAGCGAAAGCCTGGTGTCCACCAACTACCAACCACCTCACTCCTTCTCTCAACTGAGGCCTCCGCACTGTCCCACATGGCAAAAATCAATGTCTTCCAGCAGAACACTGACAATCAAGGCACGGTAGCATGAATGCTGAAGGCTACCTGTATTATTGGCTGTCGAAGACAATTGCTTATGCTTTTGTCTAATCTAAGCCCAATTGGGCATTCACTTGCTTGGGCATACAGCTTGCAAATGATCTCCAGGTGCCACGTACTTCGCTTTCTGGTGTCTGGAAACACGCACAATGAGGGTTTGTACTTACACGGTTGACAACTGGCACTGGTCCACGCCCGCGGGCATAGCTTGCTGTGCCCTGTGCTCAGAGCTGCAGCAGCCTAAATGAGACTTCACAACACCTCAAGCACTTGTCTAGTAGGGAGTATTTGAACCATAGTGCATACATTGTGAAGGAGAGCAATGCAGAACTCATTGAGCTCTGATAGATGTCTCTAGAATGCAAAGAATTTTGCAAAAGGCTACCTGCTCAGCTGAGTTGTATGCGCCGGTGTGGAACAGAATGACCTTTCCAGGTGTCCAGGGCAGCAGGTGGCGTTGCACCAGATCCAATGTCTCTAATAGACCTGTGTGGTTGGTGTGTGTGTATGTGTGTATGTATGAGTGTGTGTGTGTGTGTGTGTGTGTGTGCGTGTGTGTGTGTGTGTGTGCGCGTGCGCGCGTGCGCGCGTGCGTGTGCTGGTAAAAGTGCACAAATGTGCTTGTGCATGCACTGTCATTTTTCCTGAAATTCTACAGGATTAAAACACCTCAAAGAAGCAATTTCGGCAGCACTGGCTTGTCTATATTTGCAAGGAGTGTGAAGTTGACCTCACATTTTACCAGGTTCAAGCACATTTCCCCAGACTTGCTGCCTACCCACCAGGCATGCTATCTTTCCATCCAGACAACAACAGGGTGTACACCAATGAAGGGACCCTCTCGGATCCATCTTTGTTGCCTTGAACTATTCGCGCCTCGTCCTTGTCGCCTGTGTGTGTGTGTGCACTGCAATGATTGAACAGACCACAAAAGACAGGTACAGGTTCAGTTAGCCTTCAAATAGCCTTCAAGGCTTACCACTGATGTCAGAGATGGACAGCAGCCACCAAGTCAGGGTCAGGCAGACCAACAGCCATGACAGCATGGATTTCCTCCAAACCCTGGCTTTCAGTCCTTACACCATTATGATGAAATGTATCAAGAATCCTAGCAAATTAAATAAGAAAAGTAACGTGATTTTTGATGGAACCTGGATTGATTATCATCGTTATCACATTGGCTCTTGGTTTACTTTGGTTAGGCCTAACTTTGGTTTGACGGTTTAACACCTAACCTTATCCCGATGGTGGGAGTGGATATATTTCCATTATAATGAAGGCATCGATGTTGATGTCTGACAGTTCTGCGTTGGACCTAAGAGCACCCACTATAGCCCTCATCAATGCTCGGGAACTTATCTTGTCCTCGAGCTATCATTTACAGATTCAAATCAGCCATGCATGAAAATTTAACCGTCCAGTGGAGGAGCAGAATGGTAACAAGCACGAGCCCTACTTTTCCTCCACTGCTCTCGTTCATACACGCAGTAAGATTGCCTGCTAACCCAGAAGAACAAGTCCAACCCTAATAGCATGTGAAATGTGTCAGCAAAAGTGCATCACTCAGTCTTAAGAGGGTGCCTGCTACAGAAGTCCTTGATCAGATGATTTACGTTGTCTGGCTGGTCGGCGAGCATCCAGTGGCTGCAATTCCTAAGGATGTGCCTCTCTGACACCGGTGCAATCTGGATGCACAAATACAGAGTCATTCACTGGCAAACTCAAAAAGAAGTCAACGTAAATTGTCAGACAAGCAAGGGGGCCCTTCATTACGAAATCAGCACATTCAGCAGGGCCATAGCTTGAGAATCAGCACATGCGTTACTTTGAAGACCTTCCAGCGGCTCACACAAGGACGACACCTCCTCCCAGTCCCATGACTTACCTTCTCCAAATTGTTCATCAATCGTGTCTCCAGGGCACTGTCTCTGTCTGCCATCACAGCACACACAGGCATCCTCAGCATACGCCTCAGTGCTTCCCACACCCTTGCAGAGAAGGCAGTCCAGCAAAAAAAGGTGCAGAAATTGTTGGCCATACAGAGGTTCTATTAGCTCAAATTTTTGATCCCTCAGGTGAAGCAATAATAGCACCCAAGGCACTAGCTAAACCAGCCTGCACATTGACCTGGCCAACATGTAGCAGCCACAGGTTGAAGAGCGTGCCTAAGATATCAGGTGCCGCTGCAGCCACAACATTATTTCTGGTACCTACCTAGGAAGAGGCGCATAAGTGAACATGGGAAGCAGAGCACGGTAGTAGTTCACCATGGCTGTTGCAGCACCTGATTAATTAATCAATTGAAGCACATAAGAAGGATCGCTTCAACAGTTGCAAAAAACACAACCTTTCCATCACATGCGTAAAAACTTTTGGTCGTGATGGACTAATTTGTTCTAAAAAGACAAGCGCATCAATCATGAAGGTGGCAAGACACTCAAACAGAAGGCAGCACAGTCAGAAGCGTGGCGATTACCTCTCTTTCCAAAGGCATGCTTGTACCATTCCACATCAGTGCTTGATAAAGCAGCTGGTGACACCGGCCCATATGGAGTCCCTGGTTGAAAAACCAGGGCCAGCTGCTTGAAGTCATGCGCTCTGAACACCTGCCAAACAGGATTTGTCCAAGGACAGAGTTTTCATGCGTGTGATTCCAGTTGCCTATTTCGCTGCTTTTCTAATGCTGTTGAAGAACTCGCCACGCAAGCAGCCCATGGCCACATATACAACAAGAAGAGTTTTTCCTTGCACTCCCTATCAGTGAGGGGAAGAAGTTTTTGCTGAACAGACTGTTAGTTCGAATTTCAGCCCAACCCACTCAACTAATAGCAAATACACACTGCGGCAGAAGACCAAAGATCTGCAATCCATGTGCATTTGCCCTCTATACATTTGCTTATTCTAAAGAGCAGAGCTAGAGGGTAACCTTGTCATGGCCGTCAGCAGCAAACAGAGCAATCCTAATTGAGGTGGTATTGGGACATGCACCTAACATCATTGTTTTTAAAATCTTTGAGGGTGTGCGCAATCGGTGCCAACCAACATACGATGACCAATGAAGTAGGCTCATATCTGCAAAGAAAAGTGGGATTACTTTCCCTGAGGAATTGTGGGGATTCTGCATGCAAAGGCATGGATATGTGCAAATAGTTTCAACTGACTGCCAGTTACCCTATGGGAGGCCAGGGCACCAGCGTGATATTGGTAGCTGCGCGAAAATGGGAGGTTCGTGCGCAGGCGGCAGCGCAGAGGAGGGCACAAGCAGCATGGAAAGGCAAGGACAAAAAGGAGATGATCATGGCCTGAAAGGTCTGACACTGGTCACACTGAGGGTGACGTAAGAGTTGTGCTCGTTGGGGTGGATAGGATAGAGCCCAATGAACGAGTGTGCGGTGATAAGCAACAGCCAGTCCTGCGTGTTTGTGAGCTAATGGACCACAAAGAATAAGTAGAGCTAGGAGAAAGAGGGGCACCAGGACCGTATAGAGCCCTGCACAAATGGGATGGTCATGTTCAAACAAATATCTAGAGGAATGTGTAGATGTGAACAAATGGGCGAAATTAGACTTGGGGGTGTCCTTTAAATTGCGCATCATTTCATTGTGAGGATGTACAAAAGCATGCACTTCATCCTAAACTCCTTTAGACCAATTCCAGTTCAGCATACTTTCCTGCCACAAACCTGCTCAGGAATGAAAGGTGCTTGGAAGAGCAGAATGTAGAAGGACCGGACTGCAGGATAGAGCAAGGGAAGACGCGATGCAATGAAGCATCCTCTGAAATAGGACCATTGACAAAAGCAGGCAGTGTCTGTGCACCAGCCTCCTTATGGGCCCAGGAGCTGGCCTTCCTGAAGAGGCCACTAGCCCTAATAGCATATTCTCTTGCAGAATGGGTGCGGGAATGCTCCTGCAGCTTGTTGTGTGCATGCGTGCTTTACAAAGCTGCCTGTGGAGGAAGACATGCATGAACGCTTGAGGGAGTGAAAGTTTCATGCAGTATCCGTGTTAGGTCCATTAGCTTGAAAGATGCAGTTGGTTTCTGAAATGAGTTCGCAATTTAAGTGGAACAGTTGAAGGCCGCGCCCGCCTTAGTTCAGTGTCACTTCGTGCTGATGCTGGGCTTAGATCGCAAAACCACGTCAGTTCCTCCATGATGTTACAAGTTTCAATCATCATATCCTTCTTTTTCTCAGATGAACTGAATTGGGGCTGGTTCCAAAGCGTGACCGCCTGGCGATTCCAATTCATGAACAACTCCAAATTTTGAAGCCAGAATATTACTAACTACTTTGCAGGTCACGAGAACAATAGGAACCCTTGCGCAGCCACTTGTTTTGCCCTGCATCTTGCTGCCAGAAGAACGATTATTCACACAAAACTTTCCTCAAATTCTTAGATTCATTGGTATCTAAATTGCCTAGTGATTAAATATGGAATGTGAGGCTGAGAGCAGCTTTAAAGGAATCGCTGCCTTCTCCTTTCCCTCCCTACCTCCTATGATTTTTTTACTTTTCATGCCATGCTTCTTCTTTTCACATCCAGTTTCTATATGTGTTGGCTTGCAAGTGAGTATGTTTTAAGATTGACCGTGAAAAGAGCATATACGCTCAGTACCCACACTCACTCAGCTGCGTCCAGCCAGCATTCTTGGTGACCAAGCCAAGGTGGGGACCCGCAAATACAACGAGCCTGCAGTGATGGTTAGGCAAGTACCAGTACAATTCTCTGATGACTTATAGTACAAGAAAAACACAGAAATGAATTGTGGCAGCGGTGCCACAGGCCCAACTCTTGTGAGCACCTTAACATGCAGATGCACCAGCGCCATAGGGTTCCTAAATGTTGAGAAAGCTGAGGCGGTCACCGCGTTCTGGTTGCTGCAAGGAATCCAGGAAAATCTGCAAGGCTACATGATTTGACCTGACGAGAGCTTAGGAGTGAAAAACCTTACCTGTCAATCATTTCAGGGTACATGCCCGCTACCACCCAAGCAACGCCTCCCCCCTGCATGTGCAATGCACACAAAATGCGTAAGGTCATTGGCATGTCAAAAATTAGAGATGCCAGTATGCACTACATGGCCAGAAGGTTGCAAGCACTAAACAACGGATGATGAGGCTCCTCAAGGCTTAAAGCTAGGTCATGCTACCTTGCAGCAGGTTTCCACACTGTGAGTGCCAACAGCATCCCCCCTGATGAAAAGGTACATGCCCAACCACATGCCCAGGTGTGCACCCCATGCGCACACCTGGTCATGCGCTCCAAGCACTCACCCAGTCATGTGCCACCAGCGTGCAGCTCTTGTGGCCCAATGCGCGCAATACAGCGCTCACGTCGCCTGCCAGGAGGTCCAAGTCGTAGCTGTGCACGTCCTGCAGAAGGCAGTGGGCAGAAAATGCATGCTGCCGCTCTATTCACAAGGCAGACGTGTTTGGAGGCTCATATCACAGCAACCTGCCATTGCCGCAGGGGCTCAAGAAAATCAGGCTCACATCACAGCGACCTGCCATTGCCTGCAGCTGTGCTCAAGGATGATGCTCTTATCTCAGCACAGGAGGCATGCGATGGAGCATTTGAACAAAGTGAAAAATGTTAACTTCCAAGAACATTTTCCTCCAGGGCTAAGATGACCTGCCTGAGGCTTGGAGCTGTCTCCGTAGCCCCTCATGTCTATGGCGACCGCATCATAGTCTTCAGCAAAGGCCTTGAGCTGATGCCTCCATGAAAACCAGAACTCTGGAAAGCCTGAGCACAAGCTGCAGCAGAGGCAACTTATTGGCTTATTCATGCCCTATGAATGGCTGTGCAACTGCATCCATAACGACAATGGTGGTGGCTGTGACAATGCCAATATTTTTTGAGGGAACCTTGCTTGCACCTTCATTTCACCGGGTCATAAACTTTCATCCAGCTTCTTTCACACATGCAAAAATGGGATGACATTGCAAGAAGGCAGGCTGATTTGTACTTTAGACTGATACGCAGACTTGCAAAAGGCATGGTGTCAGAGGACTTGCAGGTCAGATTGGTAAACTGAGGCTCCACGCAGCCGCAACTTGTCTGAGCACGCACCATGTAGGAAAAGCATCAAGGGTTTCCCAGGCTGGCGCTTGAGGGACACAGCATGAATCCTGCAGACAGATTAGCAAAGGCAAAAAGTGATTTAATAAAGTTAGATTCAGGCGCATCATGGGCTAGCGGTAACAGCACAAATGGAATTAAGATCAAGCAAGGATGTAATTGGTATCAGGCGCTTCACGGGCTGGCGCCAGCAGTTCATATGTAATTAAAATCAAGCATAGATGGAATTGATATCAGGCGCTTCATGGGCTAGCGGCAGCAGCACACATGGAATAAAAATCAAGCACACATAAAAGTAGAATCAGGCGCTTCATGGGCAAGCGGCAGCGTCAAACACCAGATAAAAGCATGTAGCTCGAGCGCCATTGCAGCTGCACAACTAGAGCAGCATAGCAACCTGACAGCACACACATGCTGAAGCGGTCAGGCATTGCATCCATGGAAACTTCAAAGCCAGAATGTACCAGAGCGGGCATTGGAGTTGCTTGACCTAAGATTGTGCTTGGCAGCTGAAAATTCACCTACGTGACTCCATTGGCTTGGAGATACTCGTGAGTCGAGTCTGGCACAGGGCAGTCGCTGTCCATATGGGAGCGATCTTTTGAGCTGAAGTAATGGAATGGATCTGTAGAAGGACATCAAGGCATTGAAAAGGCACCTGATTGCCTGCCATAAGGAAGGACATTCCTTGCTGTGAAAGCTGCAGTGAATTATTAAGGGGGTTTGGACAAGGAAAAGGAGGTGGGTGCAGGGACTTCTGACAAAACGGAGCGTTGAGTGTCCAAGCAGCTGAACAGGCATGCCCTTGGGGTGAGAATTAAGAAAGCACTACACTTCCCATCAACATGTGCATGTCATAAACAGCACAGCTGTGGTGCTTAGATCCGAACATTTGTTGAAAAGGGGTCAAGGGGAAATCTAGCAAGGAAAGGCAGAAGATGGACGCTGTTGTCACTGATCTCACCAGTCAAGAAAGAGAACACCATCTTCAGAAGTTGGCCACAGACAATCAGGACAGCAAGGGTGTAGTACAGGAGTGCAGCTTTCCATCTTGGGCCTTGCCCAATGTCAGCTAAAAATGGGGCCACGTCACGTTGCATATGATGGGAAGATCTGTAATTTGTTTTTATGATGGTGAGCAAACTCTGACGTTTACAGATAGTTCGGCCTCTGCCTTGCAGTCTGGGCTGCTGGTTCCAAGGCACTGCAAGGGTCCTTGGGAACACAGAAAAAAGGTTGCTCTTTTTTGTGCAGGTCACCTAATGCAAAAGCACACGCATGTACACACGCACACACACGCACACATGTACGCACGCACACTTGCGCGCTCACACGAGCATGCGCGCTCGCACGCACCCATGCACATAATATCAAATGTAATGACACATGCAAAATACGCAGGCAAAATAGGTAGGCAACAAAGGTGCAACCTTTACCTCATGCCTTGCTTGAGTATTTTCTACCGATTCATGATTAAGACATTAAAAACTAGTAATAAGCACATATCGTTCTGTAGTATATCACAGTAATCATGGGCATCACCGACAACAAGTGCGTGAGGCAGATGGCGCAAAATTTTGGCTTAGGTGCCACCCTAGGAGCTTCTATAGGTAAGTTTCAACTTTTTTATGACCACAGCAAAACTCATAGCAAGACTAGCAATGGAGGCAAGAGTAAAATCTGCCGCATGGTGAGATTTCTCCACTCTGCCTGAACATAGAAACACATTGAATGTCTTTGTCTTCTGCATAGGAGCGGCATACGGTACCTGGGATGCGTTCAAGTTCAAGGTGCGCTTAAGCGCTCTGAGCATGCGTGCTCACCTCTGATTTTCATTGCGCTGATGTCTGCATGGCAGGGAAGCTACTGGGACTGGACGTTTAGTACTGGAAAGTTTCATTGGAAAGCTTTCCTGATTGGTGCCGTCAGGTCTCTGTATTCATGTGCTATTCGGGCTCGGCGTAGGCAATGGGGATGAAAACAGTACACTCTGTTTTTGGTAGATATGTTGCATCACACATTTAACCACTGTATTGTGCGTCTGCCCTTTTCGAACGGGAGATGTTGGAGGCCCTGACAAAGCCACACAAACACGCGCATTCAGATTCCGGGCATGTACAAGATCAGACACATCGGGCAGACAACGGTTACCACAGGGGCAATATTTGGAACTTTCCTGGCTGCTGGGGCTTTGTTGCATTGTGAGTCGACTCTGCCCTGGTTGCTGGCATTGTCCATGATGAGAAGATGACAATCGCTTCAACATGGAGCATATGAATTTCAGCGCTGCTCTTTTGATCTCTGCCCTGCCTATTTTGTAACCCTCTGCGCTCATTATTATTGGCATAGCCGAATCTGCCCAAATGGCTGCAGCCTGCATGTGGGCTCTAACGTGAGCATCTTGTGGGGGAAATGGGCAGTTATAAGCATCATTCATGGCCCTGGGTCACTTGTGCGCTCCTGTACCTGCAACCCACTCAAGCCATGTATGCATGGTATGCTTCAACCCAGCTGCCACCTTTCTGTAGCATACCAATCTCTGGTGACTTGCAGGTGGGAAGAACAATTGAGAACGGGGAAGAGAGGGGAGGAAGGGTAAATAAAGTCAAGCTGGAGAGGGTTCTTGTGCGTCAAGCAGCCCATCCAGCTGCTCTTATGTGTTAGGAAGCATTCTGATTGGTCGTGTCGTGCCTTTTTTTGTCAGTCTAATCATTTTGCATGGCCCATCACGGCAAGAGCTTGTCGTTCAAAGAGAAGTTTTTATTCAAGCGCTTGACTGGCTGCATTTTCTTTTGTCTCTGCGTTTTCCTTAGTCTTATTTGTTTATGACGTTAATCAGTCAGTGCAAAATTTTGCATCTCAATTGCCAAGGATTGCAAAGAGTTAGTGAAAAGAGGACTTGAAAGGTGTGGGGCTGTCCCTGCCATTGAAGGTTTGGCAGGCTACCATAGTGGCCTAGGGTGTCACGCCGAGAGTATGCTGCGGACAAAGTAGCGTCATGGCAGCAGGATAACAGCAATACCGGCAAAACAAGCCATAAGTACCCAGTCAACTACCACAACCGACTGTACATGCAAATGCAGCATAAATCTGGTGCTGCACTAGAAAAGAAAAGAAAAAAAACCTACGCAGTGAACTCACTCCCTACATCAACTTAAGGGGATAACAAGGGGGCTACAAGAAAAAGGCCTTCAGTCAAGAAGTGCGACTGCTAGCCTGCTCATATAAACTATCAGTGCATGAAGGAAGAAATAAAGCTTACTGTTTTCCTGGCCCAGAAAAGCAGACACATTATTGAAGCCTGCGGGAGGAAATAGGGACGCATTAGTCCTTCAGAGAGAGACCTCGTGTGGATGGGTGCATTGAAAAAGGATGTGTTGCTCATCTTTCACATCATTAGCATTACACAAGTCACAAGTAGGGGAGGTATTGTGAGTCCAGGTCACAGTTTCAATTCGTAGGGTGTGGGCACAAAGTCTGAAGTGAGCCACGCTGCGAATAATGTCACGAGGAAGATCAAGGAGCATGTATCTAGGAAGGGTGTATGGTGAATGTGTGACCAGGGCCCTCTTGGTAGGGAGGGTGCACCATTGATGGTAAGTGGAGCGATTGCTGTTGCGCTCTTGTGGATGCGTATCAGAATAAGGTGTCTAATAATCCAACTGGCTAAGCTACCTGGAGGCCAACTGGCTAAGCTGCCCTCAGAACGAGGCTCGTTCTGCGGATACAGCCTTGAAACCATACCTTACCTTAATAATCCAAGTGCCTCTCCCTGAGGTCCACAACAAAACGACCAAGATCAATGGGCTCACACTTTAGCAGCCTTTCCTTGAACGAGTAGGATTGTGTGAGACCATTCATAGCAGACAGGATGTGGGGTGACCAGCATTCATCGCACCGTGAGCTCAGTTGCATGTCAGCTTGTAAGATCTTTCTCGCAGTGGAGCTATTGCTTTGGGTTAAAGCATTGTATAGCCGCACCGCCGCCCGGAATGCCATTCTGGATGGCATCAACTATGGAAAAGGAGACACATTGGCCCGAAGAGCTGTGAGTCTCCTCTACCAGGAAAAGGAAGAACTAGTGAGGATCTGGAGGGTGACAAGCTGCCCCCTGCTCCAGACCAAGACCTTGAGAGTAACTGGATTTTTCAAGAGCACGTCTACGTCGGAAATGTTTGGGCCATTAAAATGCAGAAGAAAGAAGGAAAAAGAAAAACTAGGCAAGCAGCAAAAAAAGCTCCTCACATCAATGTAGGAAAAGGGGCCACTTGAGAAGAGAAGCCCCTCACCAGAAAAGAAAAGGGGGATCAGTGAGGGATCAGGAGGGTTGCGGGCAGACAAACTTTGTCGCAATGGTTGAACCAGCACACCTCTCCTGATTGGTTTGAAGGTGAGGAGAATGCTCAAGAGAACGTCTGGTCTGAACAAGCTTATGAGTATAGTGCACAGAATGAGCACGAAGCTTGAGAGCAATTTTCTTGACTCTTTGCAATTCAAGGCCGAGACTCTTCAGAGGAACCAACGTGTGAGAAATGTAAACAACACCCCCAACACCTAAGAGAATAACATGAAGAACATGGTTTCCTGCAA
>LKMJ01002946.1_pt1 | contig 15753 bp, 19 predicted proteins | sample 643391 | NCBI WGS metagenome assembly LKMJ01 (sample SAMN04112250, study PRJNA286221) | soda lake metagenome | biome: soda lake; feature: Kulunda Steppe; material: water; isolation source: sample PL-Br10 brine of Picturesque Lake | place: Russia: Kulunda steppe | collected 2010-07
GTGCCATCTATCACCAACAGGGCCAAACCTACGAAGTGAGCACGCTCGATCTTGGCCGCGATGTCGCCGAGTTGCAGCCGTCGTGGGCCGACTACTACACGCAAGTCCTCTCGGACAAATCGATTGTTGTCGAGCGCGACCTCATTGCCAAGCCGTTGCCGTATGCAGAGAGCCACCCGGAGCAGGCTGCAACCGTCCATTTCGCCGAGGTCACCGTCACCGAACAGATCACCGGCTTTCAGCGCAAGGATCGCCGGACTGGCGACGTGATCGGCGAGGAAACACTCTACCTCCCGGAGACAACCCTCCGGACGAAGGCGCTCTACTTTACTGTCCCATCCGCTATCGAAGCCGAATTGCGCGCAACCCACACCGACTGGGAGTTCAACGGCGGGATTCACGCCGCCGAACACGGCATGATTTCGTTGTTCCCCTTCATGTTACTCTGTGACCGTGGCGACATCGGCGGGATTTCGACGCCCTTCCACCCACACACTGACCGTGCGACCGTGTTTATTTATGATGGCTATCCCGGTGGTGTCGGCCTCACCGAAGCTGGATTCGGTGTTATCGAGGAGCTCATGACCCGAACGGCACGGCTTATCGACGACTGTGAGTGCGAATCGGGCTGTCCGGCTTGCGTCCAGTCGCCACAGTGTGGCAATGGCAACGAACCACTCACGAAACAGCCGGCGGTGGCGCTCTTGAGAGCGTTGAGTGGGTCGAGCGCCGCGAAAAAGTAGTCAAATCCTGCGTTTTTCATTCATCAGTTTACTGCCCCATCGGCGAGAGCTGATAGCGACCGTTATTTTTCGCTGTCTTCGTCGTCAGCGTCCTCGAAGTCGGCATCGACGTACTCGTCGCCCTCACCGTCGCCAGCGGCCGCGCCAGCACCTGGGCCGCCAGGACCGAAGCCACCCTCAGGGCCGCCCGCCCCACCGGGGCCGGCTTGGGCCTGTTGGGCCTGCTGTTCGTACATCTGCTTGCCGATTTCTTGGAGCGCCTCGGCCAGCTCCTCGGTTACCTCTTGGAGTGCCTCGGTTTCGGCGTCCTCATCTGCGAGGACCTCTTGGACGTCTTCAATTGAGTCCTCGATGTCGGCGGCGAGGTCGTCGTCGATGTTCTCCTCGTTTTCTTCCAAGAGCGATTCGGCGCGCTGAATCGAGCCTTCGGCCTCGTTGCGGGCCTCGATCTGCTCGCGGCGGGCTTTGTCCTCTTCGGCGTGCTGTTCGGCCTCCTCTTGCATCCGTTCGACCTCTTCGTCCGAGAGGCCCGCACCGCCCTCGATCGTGATCGATTCGGCATTGCCCGAGCCCTTGTCCTCTGCGGAGACGTTGACAATCCCGTTGGCGTCAATCGAGAACTCGACTTCGATCTGTGGCGTTCCTGCCGGTGCTGGCGGAATGCCACTCAGCATGAACTCGCCGAGCAGTTCGTTCTCGTTGGCAATTTCGCGCTCACCCTGGAAGACCCTGACCTGCACGGAGGTCTGACTCGCTGCTGCCGTCGTGAAGATCTTTGAGGCGTCGGTCGGAATGGTGGTGTTTTTGTCGATGAGTCGCTCGAAGAGGCCGCCTTTGACCTCGATTCCGAGGCTCAGTGGCGTCACGTCGAGCAGCACGATGTCGTCGACATCGCCGGCGAGAACGCCGCCCTGAATGGCTGCGCCGAGGGCCACCGCCTCGTCTGGGTTGACGTTTTTCTTTGGCTCTTGGCCGACAATTTCTTCGACCTTATCGGCGACCTGTGGCATTCGCGTCGAACCACCGACGAGAATTACTTCGTCGATATCGCCGGTCGATTTGTCAGCATCTTCGAGTGCCTGTTTCGTCGGGCCGACGGTCCGCTCGATGAGATCCGAGGTCAGATTTTCAAATGTCGCCCGCGTGATCGAGTCTTCGAGATGGACTGGACCGGAGTCGGTTGCGGTGATAAACGGCAGATTGATTTTGGCCTCTTTTCGCGAGGAGAGTTCGATTTTGGCTTCCTCGGCGGCCTCTTTGAGTCGCTGGAGCGCCTGGCGGTCGTCACGGAGTTCGATACCGTGGTCGTTTTTGAACTCTTTGGCGAGATGGTCGATGATCGCCTGATCCCAGTCGTCGCCACCGAGATCGTTGTCACCGCTGGTTGCGACGACATCGTAGACGCCGTCGCCGAGTTCGAGAACTGAAACGTCGAACGTGCCGCCACCGAGGTCGTAGACGAGCACGGTCTGATCGGAGTCGTCGTCGAGCCCGTAGGCCATCGATGCGGCGGTCGGCTCGTTGACGATCCGTTCGACATCGAAGCCAGCGATTTCGCCGGCGTTCTTGGTTGCCTGACGCTGTTTGTCGTTGAAGTACGCCGGAACCGTAATCACGGCTTTTTCGACGTCGTGACCGAGGTACTCCTCTGCATCGCGCTTGATTTTCTGGAGGATCATCGCCGAAATCTGCTCGGGCGTGTAGTCTTCACCCTCGATATCGACGGTGTAGTCTTCCTCACCCATGTGGCGCTTGATCGACGCAATCGTCCGATCTGGGTTTTGTACCGCCTGATTCTTCGCTGGTTTGCCGACGAGCCGTTCGCCATCGTCGCTGAAGGCGACAACCGAGGGGGTCGTCCGGTTGCCTTCGGCGTTGACGATGATTTCGGGCTCGCCGCCTTCCATGACTGCAAATGCACTGTTCGTGGTACCGAGGTCGATACCGAGAATTTTCTCACTAGCCATCTTGCCCTGAATTACCGGCTTGTTTCGGTTAAAGGTTACTAGACAGCCCCGAACGCGTCGCCTACTAACCTCGTCGCTGTCTTGCGATTAGCTTCGTATCGAAATCCGCTTGTTCGGTGTATTTAAATCAACCGCAATACTACCGTCATGGCTACTTCGTTCTGTGGCGCTACCGTTTGCTCAGGCATCGTCGCTGCTGACCGTTACTTGTGCAGGACGCAGCACTTTGCCGCCCATCTCGTATCCTGGCTGGTAGCACTCTGCAACGGTGCCGTCGGGCTGGTCGCTATCGACCCGAAGCATGACTTCATGTCGTTCTGGATCGACATCATCGCCGACTGTCGGCCTAATGAACGTCACGTTCTCGTCTTCGAGCACCCGGTCGAATGATTCGAGTGTGGATTCGACACCGGGGCGAATATTTGCGCCCTCTTCCTGATCGAGCGCTCGAACGAGGTTGTCACGGACCTTCGAGAGCCGTTCGACGAGATCCTCGGTCGCACGGGCTTTGAGTTCCTGTTGTTGTTTTTCGGTCCGTTTCTTGTAGTTCGTGAAATCCGCCCGCGAGCGGCTGAGTTTCTCGGTGAGATCAGCAACCTCCTCGTCTTTGGCTTCGAGTTCACTCTGTAGCTCCCCGATCCGATCACCCAGTTCGTGTGCTGCGTGTGCCAGTGTTTCGTCCTGGGCGGCGATCCGGCTAACGAGCGTCTCGACTGTCGGCTCACTCTCGTTTGTAGCCGTTTCGTTGGCTCTCTCGCCCGATTCGGGCTCCGATTCTTCGACCGCGGCTGGGTCGTCGCTCATACCCACTGAGAGTCCCTTCGGCGGCTTAAGCGTTCAGAAACACGAGACGTGGTGACAGTTACTGATACATCCGAAGTGGCTGTGCCCGGCTGCTTTCGTCAGTTGCTTGTTGCATCCGCTGAATGAGTTGTTGGCGAGCACGTTCGATCTCTTTGGCTCGGTCCGAGAGGGTGTCGGTCGGAACGGAAATCCCCGTAATCGGCTCAAGTCCGTGTTTGATGACTGTGCGTGCGGCTTTCGGATCGGGGAACTGTGGGTCACATTCGACGATCAGGCCGATAGCGGTCGACTCGTGTTCAACCGCATGCGCCAGGATTGCACCGGTCGGTCCCGAGACCAGCCCCATTTCCGAGGGTGTGTCGATACCAGCATCGGCGAGACGAGCCGGCCCATCACCGGTTCCAACACCGTAGAGCGTTGGCTCACCCTCAGGTTTCCGGCCCAACCCCGAGAGGTAGACTGGTAGAACGTTCAATTCTTCAAATTGGCCGGCGACACAGGTGGCGAACTCGGTGGCTGCGGGCGGGCCGATTGGGATATCACTCTGGAGTGCAAGTAGGTCGTGTTCGGTGTCGACGTAGAGCCGGACAGGTGCCATGAGCCGACTGGTTTCATGCTGGTAGGTCGCAACCGGTGGAATTCCCTCACAGTGGACGTTAGCGTAGTGGGTCATCTCAAAGTGTGACACGAGATGGTCGACAGCAATCTTGCCGACCAGTCCGACACCCGGAAATCCCTCAATGACGATCGGATTGTCAAGCGCAACGTCGGGTTCGAGAATATCAATGCGAGCCATGTCGCCGTCTACAACACCAATCCACCTAATTGTTCGTTAGGATTTTGTGAAGAACGGCCCACAGCGTGGAATAGCTCCGATTTGCGCACAACGAGTCCACCTCTGCGTTCAACTGGGTGGGCTTACGCGCTATTGCTCGGTGTCATGCCAGTCGACGGCTGCGACGTCTTCAGCCGACAGTGGTCGGCGGTGGCTCTCTTGGTAGGCCGCAATCGCATCTTCGAGCCAGTCAGGCCGCCAGCTTTGTGGTTCGGGGCTTGCAATCGATTTGACGTAGTATATGCCAAGGGCGAATCCGAGTACAAACGCATGGCCCGCAAAGTAGATGAGAACCAGCCCTAACCAGGGTTCGAGTATCATTGGTCTTCAGAATCGTCGGTCGCATCGAGTTCTTCGGCCCTCGCTGGTGTTGGTGGTCGACCAACAAGCTGATTGACTGCATCAATCGGCTCATCGAGCCAGTTGGGTCGGTCTTGGTTGCGAACAATCTCGCTCATTTCCTCGACATGCCGAACACCGGTATAAAAACCGGCACTGACAACGAGACAGAGAACGATGACTCCGACACTGAGTGTAATATATGCGATCATGGTGTCAACGGCTCAGTGCGACACAGGCAACACAGCAAAATAGCGGATTTGATCGGACACTCCACACGTAGCTCTTAGTACCAACCAGTTACCAGCAGGGTAGATAATAAATCCCCTTCAGAGACACCCCAGCGCACCACTCCGAAACCAACAAACAGTGGCGCGCGAAATTAGCGTCATGAACCCGATAGAGCGGTACGCCCCGCTCGTTGCCGACACTGACGCCTTCTTTGCGGCCTGTGAACGACCCCTACCCTCAGTCGTGCGCGTCAACACGATCAAAGCGGCCGTCGATCGTGTCCGTGAGGCGCTCGACGAGGAGGGGGTTGGCTACGAGCCCATCAAGTGGAATGACGAGCTGTTGACGTTCGACGAACGTGGTCCCGGAACCACGTGGCCCTACTTTCACGGCTGGCTCCACGGCCAAGAGGAGGTTTCGGCGCTTCCAGCGATGATCCTTGATCCACAGCCCGGCGAGACGGTCTGGGACGCCTGTGCGGCACCGGGCAGCAAAACCACCCAGCTGTCGGCGATGATGGACGATACCGGCATTGTCATCGGCAACGACAACAATCTCGGCCGACTGTCTGCACTCCGTCACAACGCCGAACGCCTTGGCGTGACGAATCTCATCGTCACCAAACAGGACGGCCGCAACTTCTCGCTGAAAGATTTCGGCTTCGACGAGTTCGACCGCGCGCTCGTCGATGCACCCTGTTCCTGTGAGGGGACTGTCCGAAAGAACCCGACGACGCTCGACCAGTGGACGCTCAATCACGTCCACAGCGTGGCAGCGATTCAAAAGGGGATTCTCTCGCGGGCGATTCAGGCGACAAAACCCGGCGGCACCGTTGTCTACTCGACCTGCACGTTCGCACCTGAGGAAAATGAGGCCGTCATCGACCACGTCCTCGAAACTGAAGAGTGTGAGGTTGTCGCATTCGACTGTCCGCTCGAGTCGGTTTCAGGCGTCACCGAATGGGAGGATGACAGCTACGATTCGAGCGTCACGAAAACCCACCGCATCTATCCACATCTCAACGACACGGGTGGCTTTTACTGTGCGAAACTGGAGGTGACCGCATGAGCGACGACTCCGGGCCAGCAGCCGATGAATCCGAATCACCCCCCGACGACTCGGCGACGGCGGCCGAGGAACGTGATCTTCGCTCGAATGTCGGCCAACGGTTCGGACGGCTGCCGGCAACCGCGAGGGACCGCGAGGTAGCGGGCCGGGCATCCCGCGAGGAAGTGGTTGCCTTTTTCGAGGAGCGATTCGGCATCGACCCGGCTGTCTTTGCGGAATGTACCTTCTGGGAAAAGGGCAAAGGCAAGATCTGGATTTTTGCCGACAGCGTCCCTGATCCGATCCGTGTCGAGGGGCTGGGAATGACCGTGTTGCGAACGCGTCAGGAACACTGGAAGCCGACTCACAGTGCCGTCCAGCGGTTTGGTCGTCACGCAAACAAAAACGTGATCGAGATTTCCGGCGAGACGGCCGCCACGTTCGTCCGGGCCGAAACCCAAGAAGTCGAGTGGGGTGGCGATTGGGGCTATCTTATCGCAGCACATACTATCGGAGGCGAACGCGAGCCGATCGGGGTCGGCCTCTATCTCTACGACGAACTTCGGTCGACCGTCCCGAAAGGCAACCGAGAAGAACTCCCAGTCTTAGACTAATCGTAGTGACCGGGAGACGGCAGCCGAGCGGTCGCGGCTGTGAAGGGTCGTTGGTGCGGTAGCCGAGCGGTCGCCGTTGCAGTTGCCGAAATAATCCCGAGAAAGGCCACTTAGCCCAGGTTTTCTTTTCGATTCAGTGCCCACTCGGCGACTTCGTCGCCATAGCGGTGCATCAGGAGCGTTACCGCGATGCCAAGTGGCGACCAGCGGTACGCCAGCAGCGCAAGCCCGACGAGGAGGACGCCGATTCGTCGGTTCCCGCGCAGCAGCGCACGAACACCGGTCACGACGACTGAGACGACGCTGAACCGACGCGACCATTTCGAGCCAAGGAGTTTTTTGAGTACCATAGCCCAGTGTTGGGGTGAGCCGGCAAAAAATGTCGTGGCAGACTGGTCGCCGTTGCTACCGCTGTTCGAGGACGCCGCCAGTCAGCCCTTCCCAGACGACGCGGTAGCCGACTGCCGACAGCACCGCACTCGTATCGGTCAGTCCGTGGGTTGCCAACAGGGTTTCAGTTTCAGCAAGCGACATGCCCTCCGAAAGCGCCGATTTGACCGCAGCTAACACGGCGGGCCGAACGAGAAGCTGTCCGAGCCGCTCATGGTCTGGAAACGCTCGCTGTTCGATCGCGTCGGTTGAAACACCGTACTCCGTAGCCACCGCTTCGAGCGTCGTCACATCAGCGTCCGGTTGGATCTCATTGGGAAGCTCGGTGATAGCCGCCGCAAGGAGGTCGGTTTCGTAGCCTCGCAACACGTCGACAACGTCCTTGACCCGAACCGTTCCGGTGTAGGGAATCGCTCGGTGATCAGTCGCGGCGATCTCCTCGCCGACGCCAAGCGATTCATCGACGGCGACAATGAGTTCGACGTCCTCAACGACTGCCAGCTGGCCGAGTTTCTTTTCGATGTACTCGGGCGTCCAAAATCCCATGACCTCGAAGTAAACCCGGAAGTTGCCATAGCGGTAATCGAAGGCAAAATCCGGAATCATCACGCTTGCACCCGTCTCAAGGAGGTCGGGTTCGCGTTGGAGCTCCCAGTCCAGGCCAAGTGCGGAAAAGCGGGCCGCAAAGTCGGCTTCGACCCCGCTGTCGTAGCTCGGTTCGACGATTGGTTCGACGCCTGGAACTGATACGTCGCCTGCGCGGAGTACCAGTTCGCGTTCGGTACCGTGGTCGTCGATAGTCGCCTGTAGCTCCCACTCGTTCGTGGTGGCGACGGTTCGAAGCAGCCGGGCGAACGCGGTTCCATAGCGCCGCGTCCGCCGAAACAGTCGGTCAGGGCCGGTGACGACAACCGTGCGCTGGGCCGTCTCGGTTGCCGTCTCCTCGCGTTCGATCTCGCACATCAGCCCGAGTCGCTTGACTGCCGAAATCAACACCCGTGGATCGTCGCTCGCGAGCCGAACCTCGGTCGCATCGAAGAGCGCCGTCTGGGCCAGCGAAAGGTTGTACTGTTCGATCAGCGTCTCAGGCGTCCACCGGCAGTCGAACTCGACAAGCTGCTGGTTGCAGTCGCGGTCCGCATAGAGTGACTGCTCGATAGCGTCGGCGTCGACCGCCAGCCGGTCGGCCGCCCGTACAAGAGCCTGTTTTCGGTCGTCATCGGTGGCGACACCGACGGTTTCGGCGGCCTCGAATGCAACACGGCGAGTGCGCTCGGGCGGCAGCGGGGCAACCGTCTCAAAAACAGCTTCGCGGTCGAGCAGCGCGGCGAGTCCGCGAACAAGCTTGAAATCGTCCGCCTCGCGTTCGATGGACTCGACGGCCTCGTCAAGTTGCCCGCGCGACTTGTCGGCATGGCCCTGATAGACGCCGATGAGTCGGGCAGCCAGTGACTCGGTTTCTTCGCCGACGAACTGTGGGCGGTAGCTCCCACCGCGACGGGTAACGCGCAGGAGGTCCTTGGTCAGCACTGGTTGTCGTAGCTTGTCGACTAATAAAAACGTCCCGTGAAGATGCAGTATATTCATTTCTGTCGACACATTGATTGCGAACGAATGCAGTCCCCAATTCACGCAAGATTCCTGAGAATAGTAGCTCTATTGAGCGTTTGTGTAATGGTAGTAGTGGGGATCGTCGCCCCGTCTAATGCCTTCGTTCTCCTGTTGTATGCCGTTCCGTTGTCGGTCGTCGCTGTCGTTCTCGCATATCTGCTAACATAACTGTTGATCCAATTTCAGTTTGCGTAATGGTGAGCTCACGTTACGCAAATCTACTTGCTTCACTTCATCTCTCATCGCGTACAACGCATCTGTCCGGTAACGGGTCACCGGCGGCGCTGGGAAACGCGTTCTTCGGCCGTCTCCGCACTCACGAGTTCATAAAGGACTGCCCGGCCACCGTCGGCTTTCGGTCGCAGAATCCGGCCGAGTCGCTGGGTGAACTCGCGTTCACTACCGCTGCCCGAAATCACGACCGCGACGTTGGCGTCGGGTACATCGACACCTTCATCGAGGACGTTTGCGGCGACAACCCGGCTATAGGTGCCCTCGCGGAAGCGTTCGAGAATGTCGCGCCGTTCGACTGTGCCTGTTTCGTTGGTGATCGCCGGCAGGAGAAACTGCTCGGAGAGCCGGTAGACTAACTCGGTGTGGGCCGTGAAGACAATGATACGGTCTCCGCGGTGGCGATCGAGAATTCGAGCCAGCTGATGGCGCTTGTTTTCGGCGTTCATCATCAGCTCACGGGCTCGCTGTTTAGCCAGCAAGGCTTCACGAGCCTTTGGATCGGTGCCCGAGCGTTTGACGAGCTGGAGATAGTCGCTGCCGCTGGTGAACGTGATGTTTGACTGTTGAATATACTCGATGAACGTTCCTTGGGAGTCGTCGTACTCGGCGCGTTCGCCAGGCGTCAACTCGACTTCGATCCGCCGGATTTCGTAGGGTGCGAGATGATCGCCAGCCAGCTCATCGACGGCAATGTCGTAGACCTTGGGGCCGACGAGATCAAGGATTGCTTCGTGGGCACCATCAGGCCGCTCGAACGTCGCCGTCAGTCCAAGGCGGTCCGGGGCAGCCATGAGGCGGGCAATGTCCTGATAGCCCTCCGCGCCGAGGTGGTGGACTTCGTCGAAGACAACAAGGCCAAATCGGCCACCCAATTCGTCGGCCCGCAAATAGGCCGAATCGTAGGTCGACACCGTCACCGATTCGACCTGCTGTTCGCCACCACCGAGTTGCCCAATGGGAACGTCGAACTCGGTTTCGAGTTCCGTTTGCCACTGTTCGAGCAGGTCGATTGTCGGCACAACAATGAGCGTCGGTGTCGAAACGACCGCCATCGCTGCGAGCGCGATGACCGTTTTTCCCGCCCCGGTTGGCAGTTCGAGGATGCCCCGGCGGCCCACGTCGATCCAAGCATCAAGGGCGTCCTGTTGGTAGCCTCGGAGTTCATAGCTTGTCGAAAGCGATACTGGCTCTGTGTCGAGTACGCGGTCATCGACGTCGGCATCGACATGGCGGAGGACGTCTCGAATGGCTGCGTACTGGTATGCAGGTGCGCGAGCTGTCTTGCTCCGAGGGTCGATCTCGGCGCTCGGGAGGCCACTGAGCGGCGGATCGCTGTCGCGGTCACTCTCAATGCGGATGGTTCCCGCGTCGTAGGTGAGCGTGACGGTCACTGTGATTGAATCGGCCGGCAGGTAGTAAATGCGCTCCGACTCAGGGAGGTCCCCTTGATTCACCACCCAACGCTCCTATGCTTCGGCGTCGTAATCGTACGCTGTCTCTGGGTCTTCGACGCCCTCTGTTCGGGAGCCGACCCATGCGCCGAGGGCGATTCCGTAGACGAGATGGCCGGCGTGAAACAGGGCGAGTTCGTCGGCGTCCAACCGAATCGACAGCAACTCTTTGAGCATGACCTGAGTGCCGAACACCGAAGAGACCATGCCGAATACCCCGCCCCAGACGATTCCTCGCTGTTCGGGTTCAATCGACCGCTCGGCCGACAGCAGGGCGAAAATTCCCCCGAATACCGCCCCGCCGAGGGTTCCATAGAGCAGATGCAACAGCAGGCCGACAACGGGATACTCCTCGGGCTCGCCGCCTGCGACATACGTCGCCCAGAAGTTCGCTGATGGCGGGAGCGAGCGCATGATCGGCAGCCGGAAGGCGGTCATAATCACGGTCGCCACAAAGCCAGCCTGGAGCCCTCGAATAGCGGCGAACATCGCATGGCGTCTCGGTGGGGGTGTCCCCCTGCGGTCATGGTCTCGTACACGCCGTGTGGTCGTCTCCTCGGTGGTCTGTTCACGTCTCATAGTGGTACCGTGCTACCACGAACTGCTACCTAAGCCTTCTCGCCGATTGGGTCGCCGAGAGCGAAAATGTGGTGCGGCCCAGTGAGCCGGCTTACGCGTCGAGCTCTTCGCCGACCAGTTCGGTCGCCTTCCGAACCGCTCGGATCGAACTCAGGTAGCCCGCACCAACGCTGGCTTTGAGCCCTTTTGCCGCCGCACCGGTCACGACTTTCGGGCCGACCTGTGCGACCGCGCCATCACCGACCGAGACGATCCAACCCGGCGCGTCGAACCGGAAGGGCGTCAGTCGTGGCTCAAAGCCCTCCATCCCGGCCCGCTCCCAGTCGACGAGTTTCGTGATGTTTTCAGCTGCCGGTTTGGCCGCCCGGATTGCGGCTGAGGCGCTGGCGGGAACCGGCTCGCCGTTGGCGTCGATAACGCGAGCCGCATCACCGAGGGCGAACGTCGTATGCGTGAGTCGGAGGTCGTTGCGGACGATGGGACGGTCGCCGGCCATCGCCGCTGACCCACCGATACCGCCAGTCCAGACGAACTGATCGTAATCGACTGACTCGGCCGTCCCCGACGACTCGGTTTCGATAGTCGATTCGGTCGCCTTGACCACGCTCGTGTCGGTTCTGATCTCGATATCACGCGCAGCCAACTCGTCGGCGAGTGTCTGTTGAAAGGCCTCGGGAAACGCCGGAGCCACCGAATCGAGCTGTTCGAGAACGAGCACATCAATCCGGTCGGCTGCATCTTTTTCCACTGCGAGGGTTGCGAGCTCGCCGGCGACTTGGACACCCGAGAGGCCCGCGCCGCCGACAACGAACCGTGTGGTTTCGCCCGATTCGATCACCGAAAGCGCGTGTTCGCGAACTGCTTTGGCGTCGGCGACCGATTTGAGTGTCAGGCCGTACTCCTCGATGCCCGGAAGGTCATAATAGGCCGTTTCAGCCCCGAGACAGAGCGCCCCGTAATCGTAATCCAGTTCCTCACCGGAATCGAGTGTCACTCGGTTGGCGTCGGTATCGACGTGCTCGATGCGGGCGGTGATCACCTCGGCGCGGTCGAAAAGCGAGTCAAGCGGGACCTGAATCGAGTCGGTAATTGAGGGCCGTCGAATTACGCGGTGGACTTCGTGTTGGACGAGATGCTGTTCGGATTCATCGACGAGCGTGAGCGTCGCCTCGGCGGGAAGTGACTGTTCGAGTTTGCGGGTGAGGGTGACGCCAGCGTAGCCAGCACCCAAGACGACAACGTGCATGTCTGTGGTAGAACCGTCAGCCGAAAGAAGGTGTCGTCACCGCGTCGGGTCGGCAGGCGACTCAGTGGTCTGACGGTGTGGCCATACCTGCATCAGGATCACTCTGCTCGCTGTCAGTATCGAGACTGACTCGGCCAGCGTCAGGCCCGAACGCCGATTCGAGCAGTGCAGGCACGTCACCAGGTTGTACATCCGAGTACCAGGTATTTCGCGGCTGAATCGAAATCGCCGTGCCACCCTCACTGCAGAGCCCGAGACAGCCGGTTTCTGTTACCGAGACTGACGACCAGAACGCGTCGCGCTCGCGGAGCCAGTCTTTGACTGCATCGAGTGTCTCGTCGGCTCCGGCATCGGCACAACAGGCGTACTCGGAGTCGCGGCTGTTCGTACAGACGAAGACATGCGAATCGAGTCGCTCGCGGTGGTCGTCGGTTCGGGGTTTCATGTTGTTTCCGACTGAGTGTTGGTCAGACCGTCGGCTGTGACCGACGAGACGGATGCCCGTCGTGTCTGCCAGTTGTATGTCCCAGCGATAAGCGCCCAGACCGCAGCCTGACTGAGGACGACCATCGCTTGGTATGCCGAAACGAGATCTGCAGGGAGGCCTGGGTGTGAGACGACTGTCGGTGTCAACAGGGGAATAACAATGAGCGCCGAGACAATCGGGATCGCCGCGGCGAGCAGTCCAAGCCGGTGACGCCGGACAGCGACACGTTTGTAGCTGACAACCGCGGTTGCCGAAATACCGATGCCGAGGACGACAAGCCCCGAATAGATCGCCAGTCGCGGTTCAATCCCATAGAGTTGTTCAGCCCCGGGTGTCGCCGGTGGCAGAACTAACCACGGCGTTACCGAGACAGACAGAAAGCCAGCGCCGGCAAGCAGATACGTCCGGACAGTATCGCCACCGGGGAGTGCTGGTTCGAGGAAATACAGCGACAATGCAAACATGCCACCAAGAAAAATCGCCCAGAGGAGGCCGCTGGCAACACTCACAATGGCGTTTGTCGCCTCCGAGACCACGTGTGCGCCCCCGTCTACGTGGCTGTGGTCATGACCGTGAGCGCCGTCGTGGCCGTGATCATGTCCGTGGCCGCCATCGTGTTGTAGTCCATGGAGATACTCGCTGAGCGGGTTGGCGACGAAGGCCATGAACAGGCCGTAGCCGATACCGGCGACAGTCCCGGCGAGCACACCGCGTTTGAGATAGGCGTCAATCATCGGTTAGTGGCAGGTGATTCCAGCGGCGTGTCTGAAGTTGTGCATCGAGTCGTGTGCAACCGGATCCTGCAGAAAAATCAGCGTGAACGTGATCGCTGCAGCGAACGTGATTATCGTCGCCGCCTGCACCACGCCGACAGTACCGCGTGCGGCTTCGATCCGGTCTGCGACTGTTTCGTTAGACGTATTCATACAAGTATACTTTCTTTACTGAAATTTGGATTGTAAATGTTGTGATTGTCTCAGCAACCCCATCGGTTTCACGCGGATAAGGCTCAAACAAGGACAGTGATAATACTCAAACAAGAACAGCGCTCCTCAACAACACGCAGCGAACGCGTCAAATAGACACTCAAAAGCTGAAACAGGAATTAAAACAGCGCGTCGCTCTCTTCGAGAACGTGTGCAGGGCCGCCAACCTCCCAGACATCGGTGTCGATTCCGATTGCAGCAATCCGGGATTCGACCTCTTCAACATACTCCTCGTGGGTGTTTACGTAGACACTTGCGCCCGTGTCCGTCGAGAAGTAGACCTCGACGCCTTCTTCGCGCAACTCCCGAACCGCGTTGAACACCGCAATCGTCTCTGGCTGCCAGTAGACCCAGCCCGCCGGACCGGTCATTGTCGCTGCAGTCAGCGACAGCGAGTCGTGTTCGGCGAGTTCGAACACGTCCTCGAAGTCTGCTCGCCGGAGCCCATCGCGCATGTCGGCGATCTGTGTCGGGATGTGGGCCATTCGTGCCTGAAACATGTGGCTCTCGGCGGCCTCCTTGTGGGCAGCCTCGGTTTCCTTGTACGAGGGAACGTGGGCGGCAACGATTTTCAGGTCGTCTTCGAGACCGGATTCGATTCGATAGGATCGACAGTCCTCGTCGTTCATCCCAGCGTAGAGGTGCGAAAACGCTCCCGTGACGGCGCGGGCGGCCGACGACGACCCGCGACGGGCGACTGTCGAGACTTCCGGCAGCGTCATGTCGAGTCCAGCGGCTTCAACGAGTGCGAGCGCGGCAGCAGCAAACCCCGAAGACGACGAGCCAAAGCCAATGTTCGAGGGGAAGGAGTTCTTGCTCTCGAAGTGCACTGCGTTGTCGAAATCCGCCAGTTCGCGGACGTGATCGACAACCATCGAAATCCGTTCGGCCGCCCGGCCGTCGACTTCTTCTCCGCCGATTATGTATGTATCCTGCGTGCCGCCTTCGGCGTCAACATCGGTGAGCCATTCGACGGTTGTCGTCGTGTTCGTCGGGGCGGTACAGACACTGATCGAGTCGTGGTATGGAAGTCGAAGCTCAGGATCGCGCATGCCGTGATACTTGACAAGTCCCTGAATCGGGTGGGCCCGTGCAGTTGCCTTCATGCTCATTGGTCGGTATGGGGTTCGGTTGCGGGTTAGTCGTTCCGGAATTTCCGGCGGATCGACCGACTGATAGCAATTCGTCGAATTGGCGACGACAGAACCGATAACAAGTGTTTAGAGTAACGTTACCGAACTGCAACGATATGACCGAGTACACTGTCGAATTTGTTGGCACTGGGGAGACGATCACGGTTTCCGACAAGCAGACGATTCTGAAGGCCTGTCTCGAAGAAGGAATCGCCCAGGAGTACTCTTGTCGCGTCGGCATGTGTCTGGCCTGTTCGGCCGAAATCCTCGAAGGAGAGGTCGCCCAGCCCGCCGCCCGCGGCTTTACGGAAAAAGAACGCGAAAACTATGCGCTGACCTGCATGGCTCGTGCGCAGTCGGATCTCAAACTCAAACGCGGTGTCTACCCACCGAGTATCGAAGACGACGCGGCAAGCCCAGCGGGTGCGGACGATGCGGCGGCTGCCGGCGACGACTAGCGTCGTTTCTGTGAGGCTTACTGTGCTTCAAACAGGTGTTTGACCACCGCAGAATCGTCATCCCACTCGAAATTCCCGCCGTGGACGCGGACCATTCGTTTTTTGTAGGCGTCGAGATCAGCAGATCCTTCGCGCTGGGCGTCGGTGTCAGTCATCTCGCCGAGTTTCATTTCTTCGACGGCGACGACTTCGAAGGTCTGATCGCCAATCTCGAACGTATCGCCCTCCTCAACATAGGCTTTTCCGCGGGTGATCTGGGTCATTTTTCCTGCCAAGACGGCCTGTTTAACATGGTCATTCGGCAGCAGAACATCAGTGTCAACATGTGCCATATCCATATGTGGGAGTCAGCTGACAAAAGTCCGTGGTCTGTGTCGGTCGGGTGGTGAATTCCATCCCAACCCGCGGGATTCAATAGTGTTGGCGAACCCCCTTTCACTAATGCGTCAGGACCACCTCATCACCGCGACTCAGCTTTCGCGGGCCGACATCGAGGCGGTGCTCGACCGGGCGGCCGAGATCGACGCCGACCAGGCGAAATGGGGCGAGCGGTACGACCGATCCGTTCTCGCACTCTGCTTTTTCGAACCGAGCACAC
>LKMJ01002947.1_pt1 | contig 15753 bp, 18 predicted proteins | sample 643391 | NCBI WGS metagenome assembly LKMJ01 (sample SAMN04112250, study PRJNA286221) | soda lake metagenome | biome: soda lake; feature: Kulunda Steppe; material: water; isolation source: sample PL-Br10 brine of Picturesque Lake | place: Russia: Kulunda steppe | collected 2010-07
CCTTCTTCATCATCATCGTCAACCCCTTCTCCTCCTCCTCCTCCTCCTCCACCTTTACTCTTCTTCGTCATCATCATCATTATTATTACCACCACCACTGCCACCGTCTTCTTACTCTTCCTTACCATCTTGATCATATTCTTCTCCTCCTCCTCATACTTTGGTCCTTCTCATTCTTCGCTTCAGCTATTTTGCTGGTGAGGTTGCCAGAACACAAGGCTTAGACCCTTGCCTTGCGGTGTTTTAATTTGTCCTAGCTGCATTTGTGCTCAGCCATACCCACATGCAAGTTCTGGCAAAGCAACATTGCGCTGGGTCTACTGGCTCTATTATGTAACCCAGGCCAACTGTCCTGGCTTTGCCCTTGGGTTGATCGCAGGGCGCCTGTACCGAAGCTTCATGCGCTGCTTCTTTTTGACTCGGGTGATTGCCAGCCCAAATGATGAGATTGGGAGTGAAGAAGATAACGAGGAAAGCGAGGACATAGAGGATGCTATGGAAGTAAGGGTCGGCACATGCTGTATATCTTGATAGAGGCATATCGTGTATGCCATTATGTACCCTATCATACTGCATACATGGGGCATAAATTCCATATGGGAGTAAGAATTATTCCATCTAGATCTCCCATCAAGGCTTTGATATCTTGATCCCAAAGTTTCATGGATTGCCTGGCTATCGCAGCATTATAATCCAAAAAGATCGAGGCATTTGGAGAAAATGTCAGGATGTCATAGCCAAGAAGCGTGATTTTACCGTTACATACCCACACCTGTTTGCCAGAGGGCACAGCATTTACAGTGTGTGGGGGAGCTTATAAACCCAATGACGTAGTATCATCTGTGATAGTAAACCCAAGTCAGCTTGGCTCTTACATGCGTTGGTCATCTTGGATCAATTTTTGGCAGTCTGTGGCAAGATGCTGAGCTGATGTAGCTTGCAATTCATCTCCCATCAGCTGTACCGCTTGGCTGGCACTTTGCCCTCAATGAAGTGTATACCGTAGTGCTCCTTTGGTCCTGCTACTCCTTAATCTTGTGAGGTTTTGCGAGTTTTAAGGGGTTGCGGGGCCTCTGATTTTAAGCCCATACCTGCAAACTCCAGAATTTTGCGTCCACATTCATTCCCTGCATGTCTAGTACACTTGGTCGTCACTCTCCTCTCTTCCATTTTTTCATCAGAGGATTCTGAGGAGGTTTGAATCCAGCTCCTCCAGCTCATTCTGAGCCCTCCTCCTCCCCCTGCCCCTGCCCCTGCCCCTGTACCCCTCCCAAACCGCTCTGCCATGCTCAGTACAAAATCCTGTTCCCATTCACTCAATTACTTCAGCTTGGGGAATTGCGAGGCCAGTAGCTGCATGTGCAGATGCCCTTTTCCGCCCACCTCCAACCTGAGCTGTAGCCGCTGCTGCTTGTCCCATTCAGCCGCTTTCTCTGCCTGTGCTGCTGCTCTGCCTGGGTAGTGCAGGCGCAAGCTCACATGCACCTGATGGCTGGGCAGCCGCATGGGTAGCAGCGGTACCCACACCACAGGCTTCTCTCTGATGAATGTTGAAGCAGACCTCTACAGCCTTGGCCTACCCACAGGCCTGGGTGGAGCAGGAGGGGGTCTGGCTGCAATGGCAGCAGCAAGCACTCTCACGCTTAGCAACTCTCTGAGCCAGTAGCCTGGAGGTACATCTTTAGAGAGTCCCTCAAGCCTTTTCATGTCCCTCTCATTTATGTCTAGTAGTTTCTAAGAAAGATGTGGTGTGTGCAAGCATCCAGCCAAGGATGAGCTCCATACATCAGAGAAGAGAGTGTGCTGCTGGCAGGGTGCACAACAGTGCGCGCTGCGTGCCTCTGCAAAGCTGCAGGCGGCTTGCACAGCGTGGTGGCATTGCTGCTGCCTGCACCTGCGCAGATGGTAGCATGCGCAGGTGGCATGCACATTGTGGGCACATTGTGGGCACATTATTTGGCTCTATCATGCTGCAGTTTGCACCGCCGGCGCCCAAGATGGAGGATATAGTGGCCAGATGGAACCGCATTTGCACCATCATTGGTGCGGAGACGCCGGAGGACGTAATAACGTACTGGGAGGGGTTGAAGACCAAGGGAATCCAGGTAAAATCCTGCACATGTACACGTCAGAGCTGTGTGTGTGTGCCTTTGCATTCTTGTGGTGTGCAAAGGGATGGAGGGAGGGAGGCAGGGAGAATATATGCTGGGTATATATCATTCTTGGAGATACTGCGGACCATAGAAGGAGCATGTGTAGTTGTGGGGTGGGACATCTACTGCAAGCCGGGCCAATTACGACCTTCACTCAATTCTTATTTGGCTCTTTGGATCATTTGGAATGTACACAACAGAAGAGAGTTTGAACTAGAAACATTTCTGCTCCGAATTTTGCAGCTCATCTGCAGCTGACATGTGTGAGTCATGCAGTCATTGCTCAATAGGTGTTCACATGCAAGGCTTGTGCGCAATGGAAGTGTAAGCGCTGCTTTTTACATGTAAGCCGCCCGGAAACGATGCAGTGAGGGAGGCCTGTGGTTGCTGCTGATGGTTGTGGTCATGGTGATGATGATGATGACGATGCTACTTGGGGGCCAGCAATGAGCCCCAGCACACGTGGCCCCTACCTTGCACGCAGACACAAGAGCCAAGCAAGATAGTGGAGCAGCGCCAAGAGCGAAGGCAACCAGAGTGCAGCAAAGGCGTGGAGGAAGATAAGATGTCAGAGGGTGACAGTAGCACAGATGAGGGAGGGGAAGACAGCGATGAAGAGATGGCCGAGGCAATGGAAGAGTATGCGGCTGCGAGGGACACAGTGCTTGCCACAGCCAAGCAAGAGTTGGGCGAGATAGTAAGGTGAGCTGGGCAGGACTGCGAGTGTTTTTGTTGGCATAGACATTGCACATTGTGTAGCTGCCTGCTTCATGAGTATGACCTTCAATGGATGGTGAAGAGTAATTGCCTTAGTCGGATGGGGATGTAAGATCCAAGTGCCAAATTTATCGAATACATTTTGTGTAAAGCTAAGAGATACCCGGCAGCTGAATCATGCATCAGATGTGCCTGAACCTAACTTTAGGTAGCATAAGCAGACCTTGGCAGAAGCAGAGAGAGCGCTGTGTTACTCACCTGATTCATCACAACTTCAGTAACCAGTGATTTGCATACTTGGTTTCTGACTCCAAAAATACTTACCATATTGGCAGCACGGAGGTGGCCACAGCAATCCTGAGATCCACGCGGGTCCTGCCTCGCAGGTCCAAGGGCTTTTTCTGGCTGGCTACACAGAATGACACTATTATTTCGTGGAACCATGTTGGGGCCCTTCTGCAGGTCATGAAGGAGGGCCCCTGGTTTACATGCCTGCCCAAGGTGACATTGCTGGAATTTGCCGGTGTCTGATGGTGGCGGCTTTGTGCCCTTGTTGAATAGCAGCCTGTGTCCGCCCCAGCCTTTGTCTTGAATCTTGATTTGGCCCATCTATGGGTACAGTAAGGATGCAACTCTGATCGTTCTTCATCTCAGAGTAATGAAGAGAGATGGTTCATGGATGATGTACCATATCTCTTTATAACTCTGAGATGAAGAACAATGTTGTAACAACAGTGCAGTGCATCCATGCTGGGCATCCATTGCTCACAAGCTTGCTATCATCATTTTAAAAGCCGTAAAGCCAACCAGTTCTTGATGACCACGAGCACTGCGGCAATGGAGCAGTAGAGACGTCAATGTAGGGCTGAGTGTTTTATGCAAGCTGGAAAACACTTCCTCTCTTACCTGCATCAGCAGGACATAATGTTTCGAGCATTTTTTGACTGCAGGAACAATGGCCAGATGATGAAAAACCTTCAGCGCGGATCATTGCTGACTTCTGCTCAGATGCGAGTATTGGCGATCGGCGGCAAGAAATAACCTTTATCGGTAGTCAGATGAAGGTGAGCTCACTTTGTTCGTTTAGCAAGCTTCACACAAAACGATGTTCTGTCAAATTCTGTCAGAAGGCTTCACATAAAGATAGGTCCGTGTGGTCGTTAGAGGTACACAGGGCACATGTGAAGATTTTGCAGCTGGAAGCTGTCACAGCCGTATTTTAGCTGCCTGAACTTGACCTTGCGCAGGAGAACAGGATTCGCTTAATTTTGGACTCCTGCCAGGCAACAGATGAGGAGATAGCAGAGGCAAAGAAGGGCGACCTGAGGGATGAGCTTTTTGGTGCGTTTGATAGGGAAGCTTAGAGCAGCATGGTTTCATACATGTTGCAGAAAAGCTGAGAGGTGCTGTACATGCAGAATTTTCACAATCAGCGCAGGAGAAGCAAGGGGGTCTGGCAGGAATGCATGGCAATGACTTGCCAAATGCAACAGCTTTTGTAGACTGAATAAGGGGCAGAAGGCCTCCAAAGCACACATTCTTCTCCAGGAGAGGAGCTCACCAATTAATATGATTGTGAGTCTCATATACTGGAAACAGTGCTGGGCATCTCCGTCTGACGGCGTCAGGTGTAAATTACATTACGTCACTGAAACTACGGTTTTGATCATAATTAAGAATTAGGCGTAAATACGGAGATTTTCACTCTGACGATCGGGCTTGTCGTAGATTATGGTGCTGCATCGTCAGAAATTCTGCTCAGCCTTTTTCTTTTCAATCCAGCTGCTTCCACTCAAACATCCTCTAGAGGAAGATCTTCCTCATCAATTTCATCTCCCTCGCCCCCCTGTGGCCCCATTGCTCAATTCCCTCTCCTTCATCCCCCCCCCTGCTCAGCCCCCCGCTGTTCAACCCCTTGCTACTCAACCCCCTGCTGCGCATCCATACGCTCGGCTGCTGGTTCCCTGCATCTGCTGCAATGCGCACTGAGTCCAGCCATGCTGCAAACTTAGCCTTCTGCTCTTGGGGGGCCTCAATCAGCCTGTGCTCCCTGCGTTGCACATGCACTGCAAAGCATCGCTTATGAAAAGGAAAGAGCACCTGAAAGCACACGCGCACACACATGCCCACGCACACATTCACACACACATTCACACATTCACACACACAGTCACACAATCACACACACACACGCACGCATGCACGTGCGCGCATGCCAATGCACAAAAACATTTTGCTCCTGGTCAGCTTGCTTCCACATTTTCCATGCTGCAACTTTCAATTTGTAAGCTCCTGTTCTCACCTGGAACGTGCGCTTAGGGCTTTTCAATGACCGCTCAAGCTCGCTGCTGCTGGCTTTGGGTGTGTAGACCAGTGCTGCCTTCACCACCTTTGTCATCTCTCTGCTGCTTCTGGAATCTGTAGGAACTTCTTGCAGCCGTTGCCGTTCAGCAGAAAGCCGTGTTACAATCGTCCCACTTGCGGCAGTGCTCCACCTCCTCCGGCTCACCCCCACGCCTCTACCTTTGCACATACTGTTCCTGCACCCACCCTCTCTTATTCTTACCTCCCTTCTTAGACTGCTGACCCGATTTCAGGCCTGCATTGGGTGGTGCAAAAGGCACCAGCTATGGGGTGAGTTAAGCTCGACCCTCCCAGAGGTGCTCAAATCCTCTTGACCTGCTGGCCATCAGGCATGATGGATTGCAAGTGTTGTTACCGGAGAATCAGGGAGAAGGCGCTGAATGGCATGTGCCCATTGAGCTTACACGTGTATACGTGACTATACTCAGGGCGGGTTTGAGTCCCTGACTGACACCACCGTAATTTATGATTTCCCACCATCATTCACAAATTTACCATAATTTATGATGTGTGACGTCTGACGGCGTAAGTACACCGTAAATTACGGTGCCAGATCTCAAATACGGCATCATCGCCCAGCACCAATTGGAAAAAAGCTAGGGTACTCCGTGCCTTAAGGGCTTGTACGTGCGTCCTTAAGCTTGTGCACATGGATACCATTTGGATAGATCATGGATCTTGGGGCTTTCCAGCTCTGCATCAAGAACTTATTGGAAGAACTGGATGTGCTGCACTGACATGTAGCTGGGCCACGATATGCCAGAACAGCAAAATCACAGCACCAGGTGCCTCACGTGCTCGGCACATCTTTGGCTATTGATATGTTGACCACAGTTGCCCAGGAAAGCTTGTGGAATAGCCCTTTAAAAGCTTGGGCTGACTTTTAGGTGCTTATGCAGCGTCTTGTCCTGTTAGGCCTTCTTTCTCCGGCCTATCTTCCTCCCACCTGACTGGTGCCCCTTACGCAATGAGGGGGTGGGGGGTACCGGTAAGGGAAGCATTCCCCAGCATTGCCCTCAGGATGTCCGTAAGCAGTGAATAGGAAGGAGACCATGCTTCGGTAATTAGCCTGTCATAGTGGCTATGTCACACTGCACGATCTTCTTATTTTTTGCGGTGCAGCTGTTGCGGCTCAAATTCTGTTACGCATTCTTTGGGCTGCGGCTGATGCACAGCAAAGCATGCAGAAATTATGATTATGTAGGCTCTTGTTACAAGTGGAAAGCAGGATGTGGAGCCTTTGACCCTCTGCTCATGTAGCCAAGGTGTCAGAGGCAAGCACCAGCAAGAAAGCGGCCTGGGACAGCAGCAGCACCACCACCAGCACCAGCAGCGATTGCGATTGCGAGAGCAACAACAGCAGGGGAGAGAGTGAGAGCAATGACTCTGATAAGCTAAAACGGGCCTCAGTCAGCATTGTTGCATAAATTATATCAGCCTTCTTGTGCACTTTCCACGACTGAGCATGGTGCAGGGGCTGCAGTTGGATAAACAACGTGCATGCTGGAGTGAGACATTTTGGCTTGGAGGGGGTCTTCCATGGGGATGACCGAATAGGGGACAGTTTATTTAAAGTGTAAATTCTATCGTGGCTTGACAGGACCACTTTGGTGGGAGCGCCGCTGCCCAGGAAAGATATTGCTCGAGAGTGAGCCTCTAAATCACTTTTTCTACGTTCTTGTCAGAGGGGGGACAAAGTCCAGGAATGTTCCTTTCTTTTTAAACCTGATATCATCATATACTCGGTGAAGTTTGGGGCAAGACTGACGACCCTGGTGGGCTGGATGGGTGCCGCTTCTTTTGGCATAAATGGCTACGTTTTGTGCCAGAACGATCCAGCAAGCTCCTCATGCAGCAATTTGGTTGCAACGTGACACAGACTGCACTGGTCATAAGGAGCCTGAAATGCCGCAGGCGCGCTCATTTAAGCACTCCGCTGATGGCCTGCAAGGTCTTGCATGACAGTCAATTGACCCTGAGCCATCAGGCAGGAGTGACAGGATGAAGTTTGCAGGATATGGTAACTGCGGTTGGCGCACACTTGAATACTTCTCTTCTTCCCCTGTGCAAGTGGCCATGGTGCATCAGTTTTTTCTGTATATGAGATTGTCCTCACGCATGCAAAAGAGTCTTTTTTGCCTGCAAGTGCTCCTTAAATTGACAGCCTAAGGCCTTGGAAATGACAGTGATTACCATTCCTCTCATTTTCAATTTGTCTGACATTCTTCACCATGTTTGGCACCCTACAAGTGCTAACCTGGTTAACGCATACATAAGACATCATCTCTGCATTGTGAGCCTGGAGAACCATCCCCAGCTAGTGCTACAGCTGCATAATCACATGTGCAACCGATATTGGGAAACCTTGTCTCAGGCATCCTCCCTATATACATGCAAAACCCCAAACCAGGGCTTTCTGGGGGTATTGCACGAATGGGACCCTCCATGGGGGCCTCCTCGGACCACCCCTTACGCCCAAAGTTGTAAAGAAAGTGAAAAGTACACGTTGGTGGTTTGAATGAATGAGATTGGGGGCGAGGGTTTAAATTCTGTATGTGCCTCACTTTTTCCACTTTTTTCTTGGATCCATTATGTGTGACCGCGGCCTAAGGGGGGTGTCCCTCACAAAGGCAAGCCAGATTTTGTCATGAGATGGATTATCACCAATGATAGCCCATGGTTTCCCTGTATCTGCACGGCTTGCGTCAACTTGTGTTGCCTGATACTTGGCCACAGCATCTGCGCTTTCATTACCAGCAATACCAGCTCACATGTCTGGATCTACCTGTCCACTATGTTCCTTTTGATGTAACCAGGGCAGCAATTTGCTTAATGCAACATCTTATGCGATTGCAACATCATGACATGAAACCGTGTTTTGTCTTTTTGGACAGGGGGGCCAAGCGAGGAGGGCAGTGATGATGGACCAGGCGACATAGAGGAGCTCACCCTGGAGGAGGCGCAGGCGCTGCTGAATGCCAGGGCTATGGAAAAGGGGCGGTCAGGAAAAAAGCAACGCACTGAGATCAAGAATCAGGCGGCACATTAATGTGTACCTTCAATGAGGCCGTGTGCGAAGTAAATAATCATGGACAATGTTGACATGATCTATGTAGGTAAGGAATTGAATCACCATTTTAAATCACGTCGAGTTGACATGCCATGTGAATGAAATGCGAGGGATTGCTCCAGACTAGGCTTGCAAGCTTGAACGGCCGAAGGAGAGTCCCATTTTATACAAGTACCAAGTTTGCCAAACGGAGGCAGTTTAGCCATTCAACAGCCCACAGAAAGCAAGGAAGACTGATTTGGATCAAGTCCAGGTCTATGAAGCTGCAATATACATAAAAATACAGGTTCGTCGTTTTTCCAAACAGTCCAGATATCATCGTGGGCTGAATGCGTACTTGGCGTAACCGACCGATGTATTCTAAAAAGTATGTAAAAATATAGGGAAAGATGGAAAGCATTTGTACTTACAACCAAAATTGGATAAATCGTCATTATCCTTTCTTACAATTCCAGATAACCATTATTATCCGGACTTCAGCTATCCTGTTGCACAATGGGATGAAAAGACAATGCGTGAGTAGACCTTGTCGGAAGAACACACAGTGCTTCATTGCTCAGTAAAATAAAAAATACGATCAATTCAGATGCCTAGCACCACCTACCACCAACATGTCAGGAATGGCCTCATCCACGACACATGATTATTTGATTTTTTACATGACAACACTTCAAGAAAGTTTCAGTAAGTTACTGGAGTTAGACTACAGCCAGAGGCAAGTAGGAGTGCAGCATCTGAGAAGGTCTCTGGGAGGAGAACGTGCTAGGAGGTGCGCAAAGGCAACTATTGGATCTATTGAGACCTCCATTTCTTTTGCTTTCTTCATTGGAGGAGTGAAGAGCAAGCTTAAGATAGCGGAATTGTGCTCAGGGGATTTCATCCTCTACTGGGACGACTCCATATCAGAAAACAATCATCCCCTTTTGGGGCCTCAGATATCCCCCTCTGGTATTTCCTATATATTATATCATATATGATATGGATATATAATAATATCATGATACTATATCCTTTATACATATTGTCCTTTTACATGATATGTATTATCTTTCAAAGCTTTCAAAAACTGAATGAATTATTGGACAGGGAGGTGGGTAGTTGTCAAATTAAACGAAATAGTTTTAACCCCACGAATTAGCCGGATAATGCCTTCTTCCTTGACTGCGCAAGCCTACAGTTAAGATGCTGCAGAAAATGATGCGTTTTTCTTGGCGCTAATGGTTCTGTCTGGCTTCCTGGTGTTCGGCCAGTCTCCCATCAGTCCCTGCCGTCCCCCAACAGTCCCTGCATGCACCTGCGATTCCAGCATTCTTGGAGCAAGCACTGCTGTGCTTGAATGCGCATGCGGCGTGTGTGACCAGGGAGCGCGCCTGCATACCTGCACCTGTGTGGTGTGTGCGCTGAGCATGCTCGCGTGCAATTGCATGATATGTGATGTGCGCACATGTCTGTACGTACATGCCTGTGCGTGTGCCTGCGTGCGTGCAAATTTGTAAGGTGTACGTAGTCCATGTGCTCATGCATGTGCTTGCTTGTGCGGGCAATGCAAATGCCTGCATGCCCGCGCAGGCGCTTGATTCTTTGTGTGTTGTGTGAGGTGCGTGTGCTCATGGATGTTTGCGGGCAACGTGCAAGTGATGTGTGTCCATGTTTACATGCTTGTGCCAGTGTCTGTGCATGTGCAAGGTGTGTGCGATGTGTGCTCATGCGCATGTGTGTGCCAAGGCATGCAATGTGCGAGCATGCACACGCTCAATGTGCATGCCTGTATGTTTGTGCACATGTGTGTGTGTGTGTGTGTGTGTGTGTGTGTGTGTGTGTGTGTGTGTGTGTGCATGCGTATTACGCGGTCATGCATGCATGTTCGTGCATGTTCGCACATGCCTGGGAGTGTACACATACGAAAACTCTTAACCTTCTTAAATCTAAACAACATTTTCATAAGTAACACTGCGAATGCGACCGTGGTCTGATTACATTAAGTTTCAATCGGCTGTGCTGTGCCGATTATATTTTTAATAGGAGGAGTGATGTGCATCGGTGTGGAATAATGGGGGAGGGGCTTCATAATCATGCTGCTAGCTCCTCTCTTTTGACTTTCTGTGGCCATGCACACTGTTGTGTGCTCGAGATAATGACCAATCAGGTCAGCAATGGAAATAAGAACTACCTACAGGGCAAAGTCCACCTTCACACGCAAGCAGTATTTGCTTGCTTGCACCATCGCTGCACTTGTGCTCATCCAAGCTGCCGTCTTTGTTTTTGACCCAAGCATCCGGAAGACACTTGAGGTGCCAAGCAGCAGCAGCAGCAGCAGTCAGGTGATATCCCCACTGGAATGCAAAGAGAGTTGTGTTGATCAAATGCGAGCACGCGGGGGCACGCGTGCGCACACGCACACACACGCACACACAGGCACACACACACACACACACACGCATGCACACATATAAACACGTATACATGCACACACTCACGCGCTCACAAACACGCATGCATGCACACGCATTCGCGTGCACGCATGCATACACGCAAACACGCACACACGCTTGCGTGCACACACTCACATACACGCACGTATGCTCGCATGCTTGCACACACAATCGCAAGCGCACACATATACACACAAACACACACACATACACTCACACCACGCATGTGCACACGCGAGCACAATCGCAGCGCACACATGTATGCTTGCGCACACACGCACACGCACACGCGTACACGCACACGCTCACACATGCACGTGCACATGCGCCATGCACGAGCGCACACACACACACACGCGAGCGCAAATAAGCACACAATCCAAGCGGCTGTGATCACTGCCTTTACAGGTCTTACACCCAAAATCGGCCTCTGGCTTTTTGCCTGAGGATGGCAGGGGTGCTCCACCGCTTTCAAAACCGTTGGTGATTGAGAGGCCTGTGGTCAGCACTGTTGGCCCAAGCGCAATCGACTGGAGCAAGATAGATGACAGCACACGCATGAGGACCGCAGGCTTCTACACCCCTTACCACATAACCATGGGAGGTGGAGAGAGGTACTTGTTGTCCTCCATCAAGGCAGCCCAATACATCGGCTTCCATGTGGAGGTGTGTTTGCATGCACATGCGTGCAGGCCTGAACGTGTGAAGTGTACTTCGCCTCTGACGTGCGTGCTTATTCTTCGCTCCAGTACCTGTCAATGAGGCATAGCAATTGACCAGTTTGGTGTTATCCAGCAATGTACAGCCATCAGCTCGTTGATATTATGGCTTCTCCAGGGTCTTGACTTCTTTCATGGGCTGCCTGACTCTCAGCAAGGTCTGCAAGCATGCAGCTTGCGCCGTTCAAGTGGACTTTCCAAACACATGGCAGCTCCATGCCATGCCAAGCAGGACGACTTGCCTTTTCACTTAATATTGCTGAGTAAAAAACAACCATGCTGAAACCAGGTCCTGTCCCGTTGCCTGCCGTTGCGCCCGAAGGTGCTTGTGGGGCCTGACAATGTCTGCCAGAGCGTGGAGAAGCTGATGGAAGTGAGCCGCACGCTGCGCATCGAACTCAATCCATGGCTGACATCCTTGCGCACAGTGAGTGCTCAGGAGTTTCCCATGTGTCAGACGTACTTACACACGCGCGCACACACCCCCACCCCCCTCCCATCTCTGCTGTCTCGGTGGCTGTGTTGGGCTCAGCAGGAAGAGTCGGGGGTCCCAGCTCCAAAACATCTGGTTCTGCGCGTGAGCATTGTTTGTTGGAGTGAAGGACAGCGCTGGGCTGCAGGCGGCCATGCGTTTCTGAAAAGCCCACATTCCCTGCAAGCAACCAGACAGGCATGGAATGAAGGAGATGCCTGGCCAGCATGTGGCAGCATGTATTGTGGCGGTCAAGCTGTTCCCTAGGATTTCATAGGGCTCCAGTGCACGCACGCGCCCTGCCTACTTGTTGTGCGGCCAACCGCGCGGCTCGAAAGTGGGCATATGGTCCACCATCCCCAACATGCCGCTCCTGCTCCTGTCATGCCCCTGTGCCCAGGTGCGCGTGACCGACCACCTGATCCTGGCAAACACCAAGTATGACCTGTTCTTTCTCCTGGGCAACGAAAAGTACCCCATGTACAAGGGGCTCGGCCGCATGAACATCTACATGTGCCAGTTCCCGTTTGACCTGGACCGCGTGGTGGACCCGCCGCACCTCATGGCATTCACAACGTACGACACTGTACTGATGAACAGCCTGTACTCGCTCAAGTGGTACCAGCACTTCATCGCGCCTGTGCTGCGACTCGTCAACGCCGCGAACGGGCCGTTCCCTTCGTTCGAGGCAAGTCGTGTGTGCACAATGCATTTGTGGCACTGCACTACACACGTGACCGCAGCAAGGAGGTGGGCGCGGTGCTGGTGCTCCTGCTGCCTTTCAGGCAGCTGAGCGCACTGGCTGCACGCACGGGAACACAGTGCCCCTGATGCTGGGAGGGTGGATCGCTCATGTCAGTGACCCAACTCAGTGTCAACCTCTGCGGACAAGCTGCACGCCGTAGAAAGCGCCGCTTAGTGCGGCCTTGAGGAGTATGCGCCTTGCCCTGCTTGTTGCAAGAGGTGTGCATGATTGAGAGGCAGTGGATGTTGTGACCCAACGTGCAGCTGGATGACGTTGCATCAGCACCAAAACAATGCACCGCCTCACCTTTCAAACAGCATGTCTGCCCTTGGATCCCGTCCATGCCATATGCGCTGCACTGCCGCACAGCCACAGCGCGGTCAGCCTCATCCACCCCTCCCTTATCTCGCAGATCCTGCACCCGGCAGTGGTGCCCTTCCAGATCTCCCCTGGCCCGCGCTCCAACATCATCTTGCTGGGCCGCCTATTTGCTGGCAGACAGAGCAAAGGTCACCACATCGCCATTAAGCTTTTCAAGGCCCTGAGGTAGGGAGGGGGGAAGGGGGCGGGTGTGCATGTGCGTTTGCGCGCGCATTTGTTAACGCGCATTTGTTTATGAGGGGGGTGGGGGTGGTTCATGTGTGTCTGTATGTGTGTGTGCGTGTGTGAGTGCGTACGTGTTTGTGAGTGAGGGTGGGGGGTGCATGCACATGAGTATGCACAGCAGGGAGCGCTGGGCCAAGGGGCTGGGCCACAGCGCATGCAGACATTCCAATGTACGCCACGTCATCACGCCCTTTGGTCACGCGTTGCCCCAAATGCAGGGTTTGTGCTTTTGGTGCGGGCGCAGCGCGCCCCAGCCGCCCCGGAACGCGGCCAGTGCGTGCAGATAGGGCTGTGCAGAGTCTGTCACTCTTACACAGCACGCTGTGCAGAGTCTGTCACTCATACACAGCACGCTGTGCAGAGTCTGTCACTCCTACACAGCACGCTATGCAGAGTCTGTCACTCCTACACAGCACGCTCACTGCGCCTTCGCACACCTGTCACATCCACGCAAGGCAAGGCAACCCATAGCTAAACCCTCAACCCACCCCGTGTCTGCACAGCCGTAGCGCCCAGACTGATGATGCCGCCGCATGCACATACATGTGTACCCTGTGCACACTTGCCCCGGCCGCGCGCAGGCCGGAGCTGCCGCCCGAGACGCGCCTGCTGCTGGCGGGCAACGTGTGGCCGGGCGAGGAGCACGAGCGCTACGTGGCGGACCTGCGGCAGGAGGCGGAAGGACTGCCCATCGACTTCCTTCTGGGCCAGAGCGCTGACGTCATCCAGGCTGCGCTGCAGTCATCGCTGGTACAGTGGCACATGACGGGCCTGGCAGCGCACAGCCACAATGACCCCGCGGACCACGAGCACTTTGGCATCTCTATCGTGGAGGGCATGTCCGCTGGCTGCCTGCCTATTGCGTACTGCGTGGGCGGCGCGAGCGACATCATCACCCCAGGTGCGGCGCAGGTGCTTGCGTGCCACCTCGGCGAAGGGTGGGTGCCCTCGTGGCTTGCGCTATGCGCCTGATGTGCTGCGTGTGGCTGTGTGTGCATGTGCACGTAATTGTGGGTGTGGCTGAGCGCGCGGCGTGTGCTGATTTTGGTGGTGGGGGGCGGGAGCAGGGGTCTGCGCACCGCGCATCGCTGCTCCCATAGTGTGCAGGTGATGCAGGCACCTTGGGCAAGGGGTCTGCGCACCGCGCATCGCTGCTCCTTTAGTGTGCAAGTGATGCAGGCACCTTGGGCAAGGTGTCCCTACCGCCCGGCGGTGCACATGGTGCACATATGGTGCACATATGGTGCACCCCGCAATCGTCGATGCTGCTGCAGGCACCAACAATGGCTTCTTGGCGTGCTCGGAGGGGGAGTTTCTGAACTACACGCGCGTGCTGTTCCGCGCCAGCCCCGAGGAGCGCGCTGCGATGCAGGCCCGCGGCCTGGCCACAGCCAAGCGCTTTGACGACGACACATTCAGGCAGAAGTTTATCACTGCCATCTTCAGGGGCTTCTTGTCCCTCTCCTTCCGCCACTATGTGCGCCAGCTGCTGCCCGCGCTGCGTGGTGCGCGCCTGGCTGCAGCTGCGCCCGAGCGGCAGGTGAGTGTGCAATGTGCACGCTGTGCGCACACTGCTGTGACTGATGGAGGCTGCCGCCATGCAATTACACAGGCGGGGCGTGCCTGCTGCATCAGGCTTCAACATAGCCTGCTGCGTCAGGCTGCCTGAACGCCAAGGGCACCTGCGACCCCAAGAACTGCTGCTGTGCCCCTGCTTGACGCCGTGCCACACATGCTCCTTGGTGCTGTGCCACACCTACTCTTCGGTGCTGTGCTGTGCTATGCCATACTTACTCCTTGGTGCTGTGCCGTGCCACACATGCTCCTTGGTGCTATGCCGTGCAACCCCATCCCCAGCATGCTCACTTGACCAGTGACTGTGACCCGGGCTTGTTTGCATACCCTGCAGAAATACAAGGCTGTGATCATTGAGGGCCGTGTGCACCACGCCTTTGACTTTGTGTGCCGCAAAGCGCTGCTGCACTTGGGCCCTGACTGGTCGCTGCACGTGTTCCATTCCAAGATGAACGACGAGTACGTGCACCAGGTGGGTGGCAAGTCTCTTGTGCTGAGAGCGCAGGTGTGCTCCATTCCAAGACGATTGGGGGTGGTGTGTGCTGTGCGCTGTGTGGAGAGGTGAGGGCCCGCTCCGGCACATGTGTCTGTGCATGTGTCAGTTGGTGAGCACTCATGTTGCATGAGAGCATACCTAGCTGGCTGAGTTGCTGGTTTGGGCGCCACGCGCCAGCGTACACCGTACGATGAGCCCTGACACCCACGAGGAGCCTCTTGTTAGCTCTGCGCTCCTCAGAGCTCTGAGCTGCTGCGCTCCTCAGAGCTCTGAGCTGACGCCGTGTGCCAGCGTGCCAGCGTGCCAGCGTACGGCGCCAGGAAATACCGGGCAAGCGCCGACGGGGCGGGGGCAATTAAGTTTCGCGTTTATACCATTTTTGCGGCATTACTGAGTTCCTGGCG
>LKMJ01002948.1_pt1 | contig 15751 bp, 17 predicted proteins | sample 643391 | NCBI WGS metagenome assembly LKMJ01 (sample SAMN04112250, study PRJNA286221) | soda lake metagenome | biome: soda lake; feature: Kulunda Steppe; material: water; isolation source: sample PL-Br10 brine of Picturesque Lake | place: Russia: Kulunda steppe | collected 2010-07
CGTCAAATTGGCTCTTGCGGAGACCTCTGACATTGTGAGTTAGGATTTTGAGGGTAGAGATGAAGTTGTCCTTAGGTGTGGGGAGCTCTGGTGCTTTAGACTGGGGGCAATCCTCCTGCGGAGGAGCGCTGGTGTGGGGAATAGTGTGCACATGAACCTGTGCAATTCTATTGGTTTAAAGCTGCCATTCGTTTTTACAACTGGTTGTTGTCCTCAAGTAGTGCCACTCTTAAGCAGACCCTTCATGCAGACCTCAAGCTGGTGCCTCGAGCGAAAACATCTTGGGCTTCGGATATTTTGCGCGCCTTTGAGGAATTGTGAGGCTGTGACACTTGTACACAAGCTCTCTTGCAGGGGCTCCCTATTTGTTACTCGGAGTTCACTGCTGACCTGAGGTTTAGGATGAGAAAAGTGTGGAGGGACATTGCTGACATGAATCCTCTGGAAAGCAACTACAAACTGGTGACTTATCATTCTTGGTCGGCCTGCCCCCTCTCAGATCTTCAAGCTGATTCACGCACACGGGTGCGGAATGTGGGTGCCCCCCTGACACCTCCTCGCTATCTGCACCTTGATCTCCCTAAGCATGTTATGAGGAATGTGAGCAGGTTTCGCTTGCGAGCAAATACTCTCGCGGTGGAATCCTCCATCTGGCGCGGTGGAATGGCCACTGTGACAAGTGTTCCTGTGCTTTTTCAAAATGAGGTGCATGCTCTTTTTCTCTGTCAAGACTTGTTTGTGTGCTCTTTCAGAAGAAAGTACTCTCCTTTTCTACCCTTTTTGCCAATCCTTTTTATGGAGGCCCCTTATATTCCACATGCCTTGCCTAGACAGACTGTCTTTGATTTTCTTTCTCAATGGCACAATAGACTCTGCCATTTCATCCCGGACATTATGGACTATTTTTTGGCTGGCGAAGACCAGCAACAAACCAATCAGCCTAACGACCTGGCTGGCGGTTAACCCTTTTCTTATAATCTTGTAATCTTTACTTTTCTTTCTGTGTGCGGTAGGTCACTGAGGCCTGAGGAATAGAGCCAAGAATAATACATTGCTCCGGCTATTTTCCTAGAATTTGCATGCAAGCAATTGCACTCAGTTTGTGAGGAGCATGAAGCAGTTACGTAACTGACTAAATCATCAGAGAGACTTTTCATTCAACTGCTCAGCAGGTACATTAGCAACACAGAGTACTGGATGGTCCTGACCTAGCCATTTTGGATCTAAGTCCATGCTTCAACATGTGTTAAAAGGATGGCAGCATGCAGTATGGATGTGCAAACAAAAAGCATATATGCCGAATGGCATTGTATTGCACCTCTATCCGACAGGTCAGGAAGGCAAATGAAATGGTCAACAAGCCAAAAAATATTATGCCTACTTGAGGCACTCACATTCACGAGCAACTCATGCGGGAAGAAACTGTCCCAAGAACCAACAAACAAGGCTACAAAGGAGAGAGAGAACTCTTTAGTTGCGAGGCACTTCCTGAGCATGTGGACCAGCCAGGGGCCCAACTACTCTTACTGGCCAGCAGCCTCCCTCATGGCCTTCTCGCGGGCCTCCTCCCTCATTATCCTCTTCTGTAAATTTGAAACAAAATGCAATTCAAATGGGAAATACTTGAGTCAGGACAAGAGCAATCGACCAACAATTCTGATGGTCCTGATGAGATCTGCCTGCAGCAGTTTTAAATAAGCCTGAAATTTGATTGGAAGCTCTCAGCTGTCAAGAAATGTGGAAAGTTGTGACATCCATGGCAAGCCAGTAGAATTTAGGGCCACACACATGAAGCGAAAGCACACGCCAAGTACCAAAACATAACATTCAATTCCCCTACTAACCAAGACGAAATTACAAGGGCCCTTACCTCCTTGGGAGAGAGGTAGGATGGCTTCTTAGTTCCTGGGTAGCCCTCGTTTGTGTAGCCAGATTGGGACGCATAGGTGCCTGACTTGGTCACGCTTCCACCGCCAGTACCTAGGCCACCTGCGTAAAATTCAAGGGCAGATCACAAGCTGAGAGACGAGCAGTCATGCTGGGTCTTGGCAGCTCTTTGTCAGTTTGAACAACAGCAAAACCTCCATCAATTCAAACAAAAAGAGGGTCAAGTTAGACATGTATTTTCATATGAGCAATAGAGGATTGAGTGCATGTTCACCCTTTAAACCGGTAGTGTGAGCTGAAAGATGCGCAGGTACCTGTGAGTCCCTGATGGTTCTGCGATTGAAAAATCGCGCTTAAACAGAAGGTGCTTCATTGCTTTTTCTCAGAAGGGTGTGGGTACAGCTTGCAATCAGTGAGAACGTGGTAGTTTGTTTTCTTGCAGCAATGCGGCGCAGCGTAGGCACTGAGCAAGACTGGTGAGAATGACTGATGAGGGGGAGCCAGATTCCATTGCTCCTAGCCTTTCCAAGGCAAGGCTTGGTTTCTAGCAACACATACGGCTGCCGACAAGATTAGCAGTAGTAGAAAGAACAATCCACAGGCTAGAGATGTGGCCGGAACAGGTGCACCTTACACAAAACAGGACAAACTTTTTCTGGTGACCCCTGATTCTCGGGAAAAGTTGCTTCCCTTTACTTATGTCAAGTGCTGCGAGGTGCTGACTTCAAGGGAAATGCCTGTTTGCAGCTATCCTGCTCTTCCCCCTTGGCTTTTCAGGGTCCCAGCCTGAGTTGAAAAGAGAGATTCTTCAACATCAGAGAGTAAAACGATGTAGAGGGGGGAGGGAGGAGGGAGGGAGGAGGGAGGGAGGAGGGAAGGGAGGAAGAGATGAGGTGACAATCTCTCATTCTTGAGATGAATGCGCATGCAAGCAAGCGCAACGACGCAAAGGAGGATTCCTTTTTGTGCCTATCGCAGGCACTTTTGGTGTAGTCACAACGACTTCCTCTCACCAATGGATTTCTGAAAGGGGATCTCGATGGCCTGCGCGGGCGCGGTCAGACCCAATGTCAGCCCTGCACCGAGCAGGGCACCCATGACAGCCCGCCTGTCCTGCACGACCGGCCTCTGCTCCGCACGCACAACAACTGTCATCCTGCGGGCGGGAGCGGCCTGCAGTGCACACACGGACGCGGTATAGTAGCGAGTGAGAGAGCAGCAATCGACAACTCACACAGATAGAGGCACCCTCCCGGACGCATGCCGGCCGATGGAGCACACATTAGTACTTCCAACTCGTTATATCCTAGCAGCATAGGTGCACCTGCGCCTATTGCTACCCAGCCTGTCCCCAGCCTATACCCTGCTCTCTCACCGCGCGCATCTGCATGGAAGACTTCTGCATGAGGGCCATTTTTCTAAGGTATCAATGCTCTCCTTGACCGATCTAGCCCCTTTAAAATAGTGTACCTGGGCTGATGCTTTGCAACACTTAAATCTTAAGCGAATAGTATGGCATCATATCTTTGACAATCTGTTTCATCTTATTTTTGATTTTTTGATCAAAATTGCCCAGCATGTTGTGAGATCTCCAGACCATGGGCAAAAGTAAGCAGGAGAAGCATTCCAAGAAGACCAAGAAGCAGAAGAAAGACAAGAAAGACAAGAAATCCAAGAAAATTCACCATCGTGGGGCTTCCAGCAGTGAGAGCAGTGGCAGCAGCAGCTCTGACGCAGGTGTTGCATGTTGACGGTGTGAGCGGGAATCTACACTTCTGTATGCGCGCGCGAATATGTCTTGTGTGTTGTGGTGTGGGCATGTGTGTGTGTGTGTGTGCGTGCGTGCGTGCTTGCGTGCGTACGTGTGTGTGAACGCGCGCGCATGTGCGCGTATGTGCGCGTGTGTCCGTGTTTGTCTGTGCGTGCGCGCGTGTCTGTGCGCGTGTGTGTGTGTACGTGTGCGCACGCGTGTGTGGACGTGTATGTGCGTGTGCGTGCAAACATGCATGTGTGTGCATCTGCATCGATGACGCAGAGAGAGAGAGAGAAAGGAAGGTGGAGGAGGGAGGATGGAGAGCTCGAAGATATCTCTGATGAGGTCACAAAGGCCCGAGCTCAGGGTCACTGCTTGGAAAAGTCAAAGCACTACAGCCTGTACACGTTGTTGGTTGTTACTTCTTGCCAGGACTCATTAATCTGCGCAGGAGCTTTTGGACACAGGGAAAGCTAGATAAAAAGAGCTGAATATAAAGAGCTTTCAAGCCGCGCCTTCCTACTCCCTGTCATTTTGCAGAGCTACTCTCACCCCAGGCCCAACTGAAAAGGGAACAGGCAGCTGTCAACGCGTTGCGTGACATACTTTGGCTGCACAAGGATGCACGCAAAGACCTGCGAGAGGTAAGGCTGCGCAGGCGGGATCAAACTCGACTGGGCTTTGCCCACAGACATGTGCCCGTTTCAGTGCCTGCTTTACTCGTGACGTGGTCGCCTGCATCCGTGCCTTGGCTTCGTTGCACGTGAGCATAAGAGCCACTCCACCAAAATCTTGCCCTCAGGTTGCTTAACTCCCAGGCGACCAGCGGCTGTGAATGGCGGGAGTTGTCTGTTCATAATACAGGCAACATGTCGGCGGCTGTGGTTTCAGCCTCTGGCCCAGCCTCAGCACCAGTACCTGCACATTTGCCTGCTTGATGACGCCGAGATGCCCGGTTCTCGACGCTTGACCTGTGCAGATGCTGTGGACTGTGGACCAGGGCAAGGCTGCAAACACGGCAGGCGTGCCTGATCCGCTGCTGAAGGCCCGCCTGCAGCAGCTCTTGAAGCTCCTGGGCCTGAAGAGGGCTGGATCAAAGGTGATGTGCCAGTGCCAGCCCTGGTGGTGACAGTGATTTGAGTGCGTGTGTAGTTGCATGTATGCAGTTGCGGCGTTGCGCGGTGGCCTCATAAACGTAGGGACACCCAGGCACAATGGCATCGGGGCAACTGCCCATGAAGTGCATGCTCAGATCAGGTGCAGGAAATGCTGCTCGATAGCTGCTACCTCTGTTCAAGCCGCTGCGCGCCAGTGGCCCCGAGGGCAAGGGCGCCCCTGGTGTCTGCTTTAAATTCTCTGCTTGCCCTCACGCACCCACCAGTATGCAGCAGCCACTGACGCGCACCTTTTTGTGCCCTGCTTCCCACATTTGCACTCCCCACACAGCACAGCAACAGACGCTCAAGCCTGCATCTGCTCCTTCACACACCTGCGTGGCCCTCCACAGGGTGTGTTTGGGCTGCCCCACAGTGCGCAACCCACGCTGTCCGTGGTGGGCTTTGTGTTCCAAGAGCAGCCTCGACCTCCTGCGCCGCCCAGGGCACCCCCCGTCCCGCAGCCCCCTGCCAGCGCTCCCGCCGCCAAGCCAGCCCCTTCATCCAGCGGCGCAGCGCGCCGCAACGCGGAGCAAGCGGCAGACGAGGGGCCTGGCCCTAGTGGGCGCCAGGAGAGCAGCAGCCCCGCAAGTGACGGAGGGGAGCAGGATAGGCGGAGAGGGGCGCAAGCCATGCATGAGGCTGGCCAGGGTGATGTGGGTGCAGGGGCAGAGGGTGGCAGGCGCGTGGTCGGGCCGGCGATGCCGTCGGCCGAAATGCTGGCGGCCGCGGCAGAGGCGGCGCTGCACGCGCCGGCGCAGGGGAGCGAGGAGCAGGTACGCTACGCAGTGCATCACTATTGTGTACCCGTGCCAGGAGTGGGCCAACACTTCACCTGCGTACAGTGCCTGCCACCAGGGATGTAAAGAGCGGGTGAGAGCTGCGGGGCAGGGGACTGTTGGTGCGCAGTGGACGGAACAAAAGCTGTGTGACGATAGGCACGAGTTGGGCATGTGGGCAACAGGTTGTCGCAGCTTGCTCAGCAGCGCGCAGCGCAGCGCTTTTGGTGCACTGCATGCAGCACACACCAGCGCTGCAGCTGTGCTCGTGCGTTACAAGCCGGCAAGGGTGTGCAAGGAAGGCGCGGCACGCGAGCTGTTCCAAGGGCCTCTCCAAGGTTGCAGGCGTGCGCCTCATGAGACGACAGCCGCTGCCCTCCTCCTCAAGCCCTCTGCTTTGTAGGCACCGGGCAGCTGTGCCCGCTGGGGTGCCTGCAGCCTCTGCTGGTCCCTCATTGTCAGACCGGCTGTCGCAGCTGGCCACTCCGAGCAGTGTCGGGGCCGCCGGCGTAGCTGGTCACTCCCAGCCGTTCCAGGGCGGTTGTCGCAGCTTGTCCCGTGAGGGCGTTGCCTGAAGGTGCCCTGACCCGGCTGATCCTCGCGCATTGCCTGAGGGCAGCCATCGTTGCTGGTCCCCTGCGTGCGGCCTCAGGGTGTTGAAGGTGGGGAGGATGGGGAGGATGACGACGGCTTCATGGTGGGGCCGCCCCCGCCGGACCTACTAGAAGAGAGCAATGCCATGCCAGAGGATGCAAGAGAAGCAGAGGTGCGCGCGTGCATGAAAGCGGGGGAGGCACGCACGCGCATGTGTGCATGTATATATGCAGTGTGTGTGATGTAGCTGGTTGTAGAGATGCTCATGTGTTCATGGGTCACGTGCGCATGCATAGCGCAGCCTCAAACCCTGATTGGTCCTCAGGACATCCTAACAAGCAGGTAAGAGGGTGCTGCAGGGAGGCTCTGCAGAGGAGGCTTAGCTTGGCAAAAGAGATTTTGCGTCAGTGCAAAACCTGCCTCACATTCTTTATCTTTATACCTGCCACCAAGGTTGAGACATGCACCAAAAATGGCGTTGAAATGGTGATCACCCACAAGTTGGCACACCCAGCAGCAGGCCTGCATGTACACGCGCACGTACATGGACGCGCTCTGCCCCTGCTACACTCGAGATGAGGTCACACTGCACAGGCAGCCTGGCGGCCTTGTTGCCTAGCTGGTGCAGTTCCTGATCACGCCTGTGACTGCATTTGTGTGCTGCAGGTCATGCGCATCGTACGCGTACTGCGCAACGCGCAAGCAGCCCACGACTCCGCCTCTGCCCTGCGCAACCCCCTCACAGCCCCTGCGCCCGGGTCCACAGCGCAAGCAGATGCCTATGCAGTCTTGGGTGTGGCCCCCGACGCCAGCGCCTCAGACATCAAGCGGCAGTACATGCGGCTGTCGTTGCAGATCCACCCTGATAAGTGCCTGCATAAGGTGGGTGCTGCCAGGCCTGCGCGGCGGCTGTGTGCAGAGGCTGCCCTAGTGTGCTACGCCACAAGGCCCCAAAAGACCGAGCCAGCCCTCCAACCTCCTCTGGGCTTCTGTGCCGTCCTCCGTCACCCGGCTGCGCCGCCCGTTCAGTACCGCACGGACACGCTTGCGCGACAGCAGTGCATGAGTTGCACCTGTGCCATGCTCTGAGTGGGAATCGCGTCGCCTTCCTGGCGCAGCAGCTTCCCACCTGCTGCCTCACGCTGCTCCCTGAGCAGCTCTCCACCTGCTGCCATATGCTGCAAACCAACAGGCCTTGTGCCAGTGTGTGGCTGGTCTTCCTCCTCATCACTCATGCACCCAGCGCGTGGCGCTGCCATGCTGCTTTTGTCCCTGCAGTACCTAATGCCCTGCCACACCCCGCTTGTGCCTGCAAGCACAGGATGCCCACACCGCATTCCAAGCCGTGGCCGGCGCAGCCAAGCTGCTGCAGGATGCTGGGCGGCGTGCGGCGCTGGACGAGGCGCGTGAGGACCGGGAGCTGCGGGCCATGGCAGAGGCGGAGGCCGCGGCGCAGGAGCGCGCGCGGCAGTGGAGGGTGGTCAAAGGCGAGGAGCCTGCATGTGAGCAGGGGACGGGGGAGCGAGCGCTGCAGCAGGTGGTCATAAGCTGGGCCTGCTGGGGATGGTTGCCTCCTGCAAGCCCTGGAGGGGGTTAAAGAGGCTTCGCTCAGTGCTGGCAAGAGGCAGCAGGCTTGTCCTGCTGGCCGCGCTGCAGCAGGTGCTGGAACCATGGGCAAAACAGGGTTGCTGGGCGCAAAGCATTTGTAGTGATTGATTGAAATAAGCAGGGTACGGGCGCCCCAGTAGCCATGGAAAGCCGCAAGGCCGTTCCACTTGCTGCTCAGCACAGGTCTGCACCTCAATGGCCGCCAGTCTGCCTTATCCATTTCTTTGCCTGTCTCCCTGCCTGCCTGTCCATCTGCCTGTCTGCCCGCGTGTTTGTCTGCAACTGTCTTGACTGGCTGCTTGCCCCTGCCTGCTTGCCTCCATGCCCATGTTCCCTCCTGGCTGCCTTCACATGCCCCTGGCTGAGGTCAATTCGAGTGCTGGCTGCTATCCTCTGCTGTTACCTGTGCCCCCTGTGCAGCTGGGCCAGGCAGCTCCGCTCGCCCAGGTACCGGCCCTATCGTGAGGGAGGCATGGATGACGGAGCTGCCTGAGGAGCAGAGCATCAACCCTGCAGCCAAGATGATGTCCCAGGCAAGGGGGCATAGGCGGGGGTTGTGAACCTGGCAGCAAGGCCTCGTGGCCACTATACTGACAGCAGTGAGGCCTAGAGGGCAAAGCACCCTGGCAACTGTGGGGAGATCTCCTACTGTGCGCGGAGTCAGCTGGGCCGGTAGGAGGTCCCACCGGGTGACTTTTGTATGCCTTTTAGAGGCGCAGCCAGGACAGCAGGGCTGCGCCGCAGCCGGGGGGCGCAGCGCCGCCTGTGCTCTGCTTGTGCCTGCGCTCTGGAGCAGCAATGGGTTGTGCTGCATGAAGAGCATGCGTGTGCGCATGTGTGTGTGTGTGCGTGCGCGCGCGCATGCTTGTGTGGATGTGCGTGCGATCAATTCGGGTGTGGGTCACCGCTGCACGCATGCGTTTCACACGGCTGCATGTTTGTTGGCCTGGCCGCGGTGCTCATCACATTGCAGGTCAGCCAGACCTCATTCAGCCAAACGGGCGTCAAGAAGCGCGGGGACACCAGCATGTGGACAGACACGCCGGAGATCATCGCCAGGCGCAATGCGCAAGGGGGCAATAGCCTGCAGCAGGGCGCTGCTGGGCCCTTGATGCTCACCGCAGGTGCGGCAGTGCTGCGCTGATACCAAGTAGTGCTCCGCTGCAGCGGGAGCACGCTTTCTGCATGCACGCTCATGTGCCCTGTGAGGAGTAGCTGCCTCCCTCTGGCTGTGGCTGGGTCACATGACATGCTGAGGATTTCAGTATGACCTTGGCTTTACAGACGCAATTGCCTTTGGTGCTGGATCATCATCAATGCAGGCGCATCTGCAGGCCAAGGTGGTGGAATGTCAAGGGAGGATGCGCTGGTCATGGATGCCTTCAATTCCCAGGTAACCACTGCAGCATCCCGCTATGCATGCAAAGTCTTGGCATAAGTGCTTGACAAGCACCCATCCACGCACAGGTGCACAAGGCTTCAGAGGCCCAGTTGCTTCATGCTGCCAATTGCCCAGTAAACGGGCACTAAAGCTTACACAAGATGCCTGGCGCTGAGCATCAATAGTGATCTTTCAACCCTTGGGAGACCCTTAAAACGAAGCCCAGGTTTTTGCTTCATGCTTCGTCCGTCTGTTCAGCAGCGCCTTCAGTGCTTGTCAACCATGGCATTGGCAAGTCCTACAACGGAGATCTCACAATGTCCACAGGAGTCAAAGAGATATGCACATCATACAGTAGTAACTTGAAGAAGTCAATACAAGTCCTACAACGGAGATCTCACAATGTCCACAGGAGTCAAAGAGATATGCACATCATACAGTAGTAACTTGAAGAAGTCAATACAAGTCCTACAACGGAGATCTCACAATGTCCACAGAAGTCAAAGAGATATGCACATCAGGGCACAAGGAAAAGCCTCTGGAGGGCCACTGTGCATCATACAGTAGTAACTTGAAGAAGTCAATACAGGTCCTGCAGGAAACTGGACAGTGTCGAACCTGCGCTGAAGCAGTGAGGAAGTCAGCCTGAATCAAGAACAGGGCCCTTTGACTTGCCCACAATGCAGAGAATAATTGCCACCTAAAGAAGCAGGACAGGCCCTTGTGTAAGGTAGCACAGTCCATTCTGATTAAAGACCGTTTGCTCTGTCTTCTGAAGGTCATCCACAATGTGCAAGTGGATGCTCCTGCATTACAATTGGGCTTTCAAGGTGCTGTTGCCAGTAATAACATGATGGAAGACTTGCTTGTGGCGTACAGGCAAGAAAACGGTCCCTCTTGGAGGCACACCTGGAGAACCAATCGAGTGAGCGGAAATCAAAGAAGACAAAGGTAAGGATGGGGTGCAAGTCGCAAAGTGGATGGAAAGGAAAGAATACCTAGAATGTCTGCTGCACCTTCGTTCTCACGATCTGGCGTCAGTCTCTGGTCTGAAAAATGATCAGAATTTTGCTTGACACGGACGTGCTTTACGGCGTTCTTGGAACAGCAGGTTCAGACAAAAGACAAACATTAGCAAGCTTAAATTTGTGTGTTTGTTTACATCAGGGGACAACATTTGGAAAACGGTACAATAAAACATGACAATTGTTTTCAGGGGGACAAAGTTTTCTTAACGTGCTTCTGCCATCTTGGGCTTTCTCCTCCCGCTCAGTCAATCAAAGTAGAAGAAATGCTGGTTCCGATTAGTCCAATAGTGGCCAGGTGCACACCTCCCAGCTTGCTCCTCTCCCAGAGCCCTTCTCAGGCGCTTCCCATTCAGGGCCCACTCAACCTTGGCCAGTAATCTGACTCCAGTAAATGGTGTTGTGCTAGTTGTGTCGAGTGGATGATGCCATTTCATGCATTCAGTTCCATGTGGTGCTGAGTTTAAGGCCCTTCCCGGGATCAGGCAGAGCTGAAAATCCCTACATCTGATTTTGTTGTGACTGGTCAATGTATAGTGTATGTTCTCCTGGCTAGTCCTAGTCCTGTCTAGGCTTACATCTTCCTTTTTATCCCATTATAAATGCAACAGGAAAGCAGAGGATAAGACAATGGTTATCTGGTATAATGAAAAGGCATGATTCCATTATATTTGCAACAAAGTACGATAAAAGCATGCCGTACAAGTCTGAAAACAAATCAGAATGTGTAACCTGCAGGTCATGCATCTATTGCATCAAAACATGACAAGTTACAATCCCATAGATTTCCAGATCACTGTGCCGCACTACCATCTTTCCCTTGATCTGCTTTCCCCATGTGAGCGTTCCATCATCCATGACAAGGATGTGCAGTGCATTGTTGTGATCTAGTGTTCCCCAAATTCATCGCCAGCTTACCGCTCATTGCCAATTTACCGCATGTATCCGCAACCCAGAAACAGAATTTCCAAACCCTATTTGCCACGTCTGCAAGCTGTTTGCTCAATGTGACTTCAGCTATGGCTTGAGCCATGGCGCATGCTTTATGCACATTTTTACCCTTCGTCTGTGACAAGCAAATCAGGTCCCAAAAGCCTTGCATGTCAATGCCAGAGCCTTACTCAATGATCGGCCAAAAACCTGAATTAGAACTGTGCGTAAGTCTGCCTAATCTACAGAGCTGCACCTATCTTATGAGCAATCTGCCTGCTTCTGCATCTGAAGGGGCTGTGCTCTGCGTCGGCTTCATTCACTGCAGGAGGAGAAGAAGAAGCAAAGAGTTGAGGGGCCACCAACTGCCGCTTCTAAAAGCGAAGCTAAGCCAGCTTGGGCAGGCAAGCACCCATGGAAGCCGTTCGACCGCGAGACTGATCTTGAGCTGAGAGGCAAGCCCAAGGACCCCCAAAAGCTGATGCAAGTCCAGGGCAATCTGAGCAGCAAGTTCAGTAGTGGAGGCAGCAGCAGAACATTTCTGTGAAATTTTCAACGATTTCATAGATTGGAATGATTTTGAGTTGAGAAAGGGAACTAGGCCCTCTTGCCTCCGAGGAGTCCTGTCAGGAAATGTGTCAGCCCTTTGAAACAAGGATCACAAGGATAAGGCCTTCAAGGGGTTACAAGGGGTTACAAGAAAAAGCCTTCAGTCAAGAAGTGCAACTGCTAGCCTGCGTGCGTAGTTTTTCTTTCTTCTTCTTTCTTTCTTCTTTCTGCTCATAGAATGCAAGCAGACAATGAATGAAGGAATGAAGGAAAACGGAAGTTGATTGCTATTCAAACCAAAAGTTTTGATTCAACCAAACCAAAAGGTTTGATTCAAAAAGGCAGACACATCAAGAGATCCTGTCTGAGAGAACAGGTGGGCATATTTCCTGAGTAGGTTGGGTTGAATTAGATTACAAACTTTGAACTTCAAACTTGAAGTGAACTTTGAACTTGAAGCTGTTTCCTGTGTAGAGACCGCTGGCACCGGGGGGTGGGTGTACAATTGAGGATGGCGTGTTGCTCATCCTGGATAGTATCATTTGAAATGATTCATTTGAAATGATTCATTTGCCCCACAATTGTCACAACTCATGGACGACCTATGATTCCAAGCGGCTATTCTTAGTGAAGAGCGTGAACACAAATTCTAAATCGAGCAACGCTATGAGTGACATCATGGGAATAGAGGAATTATGTAGGCAGTGAAACACTCCCTACATCAATTAAGGAAAAGGAGTCACCTAGGGCCTGAGTATCGTGCCACCAACAAAGAAAACAACGTTGTTGGTTTAGTTAACTAAAGTCAGTTGGCATCAGGAGGGTGACTAGCAGTACCCCGCTCCTGGTCTTGATAATCATTTGTTGCAAAAAGTTTTCTCACCAGCACATCACCAGATGGTCTGGTACTAACAAGTTTATGGGCACATTGAACCGGATGAGCATAAAGTTTTACAGCAAGCTTGGTGACTTTCTGAGAATCTAGACCGACATTTTTCAAGGCACCAAACTATAAGGTAAGGTAAGGTTTCAAGGCTGTATCTGCCGAACGAGGGCACCAAACTATAAGGGCTGCAGATGGTGCCTCCCACTCCCAGAAGGATAGTGTGGAGGCTAACATTGGCCGCAGCTCGAGGAAGGTGTTGACAGAGCATGCTGTGCTGGAGGTGAGCGGGTTCGAGCTGTGTCCAAGGCCTGGTATCCTCACAGTACTGACCTCCACCAGATGGATGTGCCGCTGATTGGGTGGGAGCTGAATGGAATTCCGGACTCTAGACAATGCCTGGTAGGCTGGTGTTGATGCTAAGAGCCCCCTATCCCCTCTGCACCCTGCCCTACTTCTTAATGCATACCTAGGGTGAGCATTTAGTAAGTTTTCTATTTTAGCGTTCCAGTTATTAGTATAGCATCTGGACGGCTAGTAGTGGGTCTTTTCTTAGTAGGGAACCGGCGAGGGAAAAACCACCTTGGGACGGTTCTGTTGGTGGATCCTACAGGGATTTATAGGTTTTGTATTGCTAATCGATCTTCGCTGCCAATATTTATTTGGCCAAAACACGCCCCAAGGAGCCTGCTCCTATAGCTGTCATGATGAGCCTACATGCGATGTTGTGACATTCAGTAATCATACCAGAGATAATCCGGTGTTGACAGCCTGATAGAATGTGTAGGGCTCTGTCTGAGTGATGACAGAGGGAGCATTGAAGGCTGGTCGAGGACTTGAATCGAACAGCATGCTTCTGATTGAAAGGGGTACCTGTACGGTAGTGGAAAATATTTACCTTCATCTTGATGCCATCAAAGAGAAAGAAAAAAGCAGCAAAAGACAATAAATAAAAAACCCAAAAAAGCCCACAAGCAAAAGCAATCTTTGCAAGTTCTAATCAGAAACGATCAGGCTTATCAGCCCTCAAAGATCCAAGGACAGGCAACATAACATCTGACCCACAAATGGTAAAGGATATCATTTATGACTTTCACAAGCAATCCCTGTCAGCTGTCAAACCCAAAACAGGCAAATATCTACCGAATAAAGCACCCCGACATTACCCATGGGAACAAATGCAGGCCCCTGACCCATTTGAACTCGAGTCACATGTAACAAGGGATGAAAAGAAAGGAACACGAGAGAGGCCCTGGCTACACTCCTCAATCATCGATCAGGCTGCATTCCACGAATGCATACGATCATTGAGCAATAATAAGTCCCCAGGCCTCAATGGAGTGGTGAATGAAGTACTCACAATGCTGCCACCTATTTTCAGCCAAACTATACACAAGCTTTTTACAATAATGTGGGCTACTGGCTACACCCCGAAAACCTGGAAAACAAGCGAAACAGTCCTCATAGACAAAGAAAAGGGGATGAAACTGACATTACATCTTTTAGATCCGTAGGACTGGCCAATACTCTATATAAACTCTGGACACGCATGGTGACAAACACTTTGTATGAATATGCAGAAGCAAATTGCCTACTAAGTACCAGCCAGGCAGGCTTTAGAAAGCAGAAAGATACATTACACCAGCTTCAGAATATCATAATGGCCCTAGAAGACGCTAAACTCTTTAAACAAGACATATACGCGTTGATCGTAGACTTCACCTCTGCGTTTAATACAACAGACCATGACAGGGTGCTATGGATCATGTATGACCTAGGCTTCCCCACGGACGCCATAGAGGTAGTAAAGAACCTTAACCAAAATGCCACAGCCCAGGTCCGCCTACCCCAAGGAGGACACACAGACCAAATTCCTGTCGAGAGAGGGACAATACAAGGAGATACTCTTTCCCCCTTTTTGTTCCTCTTGTACATGGAACCACTCCTCTGGTGGCTTCAAGTGGGAGGACGTGGGTATAGCCATGCCTGCCTCAAAAATACTAGTATTGAAAAACCAGCAAGACTCAACATACCTGAAACTGATAAAATTAGCAATGGCTCTTTTGCAGACGACCTCCTATGCTTAACTCAAAGACTGTGCAATCTACACATACGAGCTGTCAAACTCTCAAAGTACGCAGATTGGGCAGCCCTCCAAGTGTCAGGAAAGAAAACTAAAGTAACAGGTATTCTACATAAAGCCAAGCAGACCGGCATCTACGGAACGGATCTGTGTCAACATCTAAAAACCCAGCTAAATGAAAAGGTATTTGTTCAAGGACAGCATGCTCAATTCATAAGAGACACGGACCCCTTCGAATACTTAGGCGTCACTCTCACCATGAGCCTTAGTTGGAGCTACATGCAAAAATGTATGACAGATAACCTTACTCATAAACTCAATGTCTTAAGTAAATCATATGCATCCCCATCCCAAACCAAACGTATTATAAGTACTGCTATCATACCAAGCCTAGCTTACTCCTTCCCGGTGGTACCATGCACTCCTAATCTGATAAACAGATGGGACCAAAAAATAGGACATTGTGTGAAGAAAAAGTTTGGTATGGACAGGACCAACCCCTCCACAGCTATCATCAGAGAACACACACAGTTATTTGGACTTGGATGCTCTTCTGTGGGTGTGGAATATCATAAGCGCTGTGCAGAGGCCTTGATTAACAGCCTAAATTGTACAACTCCAAGACATGCAAAGATAACAAAGACACTTCTGCTCAAACCAATTACAAACTTAAACCTGATAGCTGATGCACTTATTGTAGGCGAAAAAACCTCGCTGCCCATGCGGAGACGATTGGACTATAATCTGAGAGTACGCCAGTTGCTGAGCATACAAAGATCAAAACTACACATCTTAATAGAAAACAATGAGCATTTTACAAACAAGCTTGACATCATATCGCTGCTTGTCTCTAACAAGAAAATTGTATTCACCATTCAGAACTTGATAGTGAGCATAGTTGATTCCCTCAAATCTCTTGGAGTAAAAAGCCCTACAGAATTATTCCAAGGGTATAACAATAGCCACGTCAAATCACTGACCTCTCTCCAAGACAGAAACAGCTGGAAGGAGAACCATGAACAAGCATTTAGATGCTTGGTTGCTCTACTCAGCAGCCCGCCCACTCAAGATATAACACCTGATATAGCTCGAAATATCTTCAAGTCAAGCAGAATTCCAACCTTA
>LKMJ01002950.1_pt1 | contig 15746 bp, 9 predicted proteins | sample 643391 | NCBI WGS metagenome assembly LKMJ01 (sample SAMN04112250, study PRJNA286221) | soda lake metagenome | biome: soda lake; feature: Kulunda Steppe; material: water; isolation source: sample PL-Br10 brine of Picturesque Lake | place: Russia: Kulunda steppe | collected 2010-07
ATGCTATCTTATTATGTTCTCTTGGGCAAGGAGTTGGGGCAAATTTCGACAATAGAGGCGACGATGTTTGATAAGGATCACCGGATTGCGATTCAGGGAGATACCCGTAAGAATACGGCGCAGGCAGCTGATTCTGGCTGGTTCGACCCTAACGATTACAGCCTACGATGTGCTGTTGAGTTCCAATTTGGCCAAAAGAAGGTTCGAGAAAAGGCCCAACACCTTGTCCAGTATGCTGATGCTTATCCAGAGATAGAATTACTGATACTGCACGTGTGGTCTAGTTCTAGTGATGGCCCAGGCGACGATGTAATGTCAACACTACAATCAGGATACAAGAATACGGACGGTGTAGTATTTGACCGTCCGTCAGCTGACGTGGTTGTCATGAAATCACGATTTGAGAAAAATAATGGTCTATATCAACTGCAACGCACTAGAGAAATCGAAATTTTCCCCGACCCGCGCGCTTAATTCCGTGCTAGTGTAGACGCGTTCATTCATAGAATGATTCGAATGTCTGCTGTCGTTGTTCAAACGACCCCATACAGGGGGAAAGCCGGTGAGCCGTTCTTGAAAGTACATCATCTTCGTCGACGCAGCGTTGGTGGTGCCGACCATCCTGATAATGTGATTGTACTGTGTCCCAACTGTATCCGTCGAGTTCACTAGAGACGAGATGGGGAAGAATTCAATCAACAACTTGCCGAACGAACTACAAATCTATTCGGGAAAGATTAGTAATCGTATCAATATCCGACAAACGACAGTACCCAAATCAAAGGGAATCGTATGATGCCAGTATCTCTATGCTTTCTCCGTATGAGGGATTCTGTCTATTGATGGCCATTAGTTCGACTTGTTTGTCCTTCAGGCCGGCATGATGTCGCCTACACCGGTAGATAGTGCAGTTTAACTACTCAAAACGTACTTCGTAGTGATGATCATCAACGACATGCAATCCGGTGAGATACGGCTGTGTCTCGCCTGTGAGAAGTTCTGAACACTCATAAAGACTGTACCGAATGGTATCGTCTACTGATTGTGCTCGAAGATAGACCGGTACGGTCCGATCAACATCGAACGACAGCAGTGTCTCGGCTGTAAGTACAGGATATCCCAATTTGTGTTTGGCCAATGTTCGTCTCTGACCACGCTTTGCCTCGATGACGAGAAAGATCGCTCCCCATTTTGTCGGGCTATGACCAACGCGTCAATTTCGATCTGCCCGTCATTATGCTGGAGAACTGTCGGTCAGGATGAGGTACAAACTCGAAGTCGAATGTGGACGCGACTGTCGTCGGAGCGGTCCCGTTCCGTTCACCATCGAGAGTGAGTGCTCGTGAAAAGAGACCTGTCGACAGGGCAAAATTCACAAAAGAGGTCTTTGAGAATGGCGTGAGTGGCCGATAGACTTCAACATGTCTCTGGCATTCTGTTGTAGAGAATTGAGATCACCGCCTCCAGGGGAATAGTCGATAACCTCTCGCCTATCGGAGTCGAACTCGTGTTCGTCGATGAAGAAATCATCAAATTGCCCGGGAACACGAATAAGAGCAAACTGGGTACCCGGACCGTCCGCACCTCGTCCCAGACGCCGAACCATTGTCTCGTGTCTCCCAACCGACCCGAGAGCTGTGAGAGGGTGTCAATTGAGAGCTCTGATGCTGTCCGGTACTCGTTAAGATCTCGATCTTTACTTCGTAGATAGCTAATGAACGATCGGGGTCCATAGATATCGTCTTCTGTATCTTGCAATGAGTGCAATGCTGGCTCCCAATGGCTTATGATGAGTGTTTGGTCGCACAAGCAACGTATACTTTCTGTATAAACATCCTCAGATGCACCGTGACTAATCTCGAACTGAAGAAGGTAGTAAAATAGGCAGCAGATTTAAAAAATATTCTGCAATTCTTGGGTAGTAATGTGCTCTATTTGTCCACATCTATTGTTGTTAGTTTCCACGCCATCTGTACAAAGAACACCAGAGACCGTGATGGCATCCATATCAATTGATTCATAGAGATATTGTGACTCTGATCGCACAAAATACATGTACTCTAGTAACTCTCGTAGTCCAGTGGAAAATGTTGATTTCGAATTTGTGTATTTTATTTCACCAATAACTATTTCCGATGGTATTGAGTTATTTTCTCGCTTGTTAAATAGAACTATCAGAAAATCAGGGCGTCCTTGGTAAAAGTTCTTTTCGGCACCCCGATCGAGGAATTCTCCCAACCTGGCTTCATGTTCCTCAAGTGCCTGTGCTTGTCGTATAATTGCATTCGGGACTTCATACTCTGTCGTTAGTTTCGAGCTAGAAGGAAAAGTCTCAAAAAAAGAAAAAGGACCTGTCTGGTTGTAGTAGACGTCGACTCTTTGAGTGTCGCTTTCCATACGAGCGATTGTGTCCATTCCTGGTCGTACACGTTGAAGTTGTAAATCCGGAAACCGAGCGCGGAGACGTCTAATTATTGCAAAGATACAAAATAACTCAAATAGGGTTGCGTCAGTGGTTGGTACTACCAATGTTTCCTCTAACACATGTTTGACTTCTTCCCTGTAGTGATCATTGATTAGGTCCTGATAGAGCGTGTACAGACGATGAGCCTCTGTGTATAGTAGATTTCGTGACTGACGAGCTGCTTCCAGATCTCGACTCCCAAGGTAGATTTTATTCGCAGCAGGTAATCGGTTGAGATAGACGTTTTGTTTGAGTGTTTGTTGTAGATCGATGATATCCCGATCATCCCAGGCAGCTCGCCAATCTTGATCAATTGATTCGACGTCTGCTCTTAGTGGCCGCGAAATGATTGAGATGAGCTTTTTGACGACTCTGTTCTCGCTAATATCATATTCTATCTCTGGACTGTCGACAACAAACAGTGTAGGATCATTGTAACCCGTTTGTCGTCGTTTTTCCCGTGTTTGATGCCAATCAATACTTCCCCGAACCTCTCCATGGACCCTTGTTTTTTCTCGGCGGTTTACCGTTTTGAGTTGGCGAATTCGCTCGGGTAGTTTTTCGACAAACTCTATTACATCCGGATAGAGTACGAAGTGTAGCTCTTTCAGTTGGTCAAGGTCTTGAATTTTCAAGCCAGAGTAATTGATCGAGCTAGCGAGCTGGTGTGTGTTGAGTTTGCCACTTCCAAGATATGTAATTAATTCCTCTGTTATATATGGAGACAAATCTACAGACGTGCTCATTGCTACTACTCCAGTTGGAACATATCAGTAGCAGTTCGCCACATGCTCTCGATATTGAGCTTAAGGTCGATATCTGAGACAGATCCGTCTGGTTTTCGAACAGATCCACCTGCTTCAAGATCGCTACGTAGTTCCTCATAATCGGCTTGCCGTAACCCTTCGAGTTGAGGGAAGACCAAACTTGTTACTGCAGATGACAGTGCATCGTCACTCAGTTCCCAATCATCAAATGAAGCGACATGTTTCACTATATCGAGTACAATAGCAGGACCAATCGGACGATATTTGTTTATAATAGCCCACAATAAAGAAATCTCTTCATGCCGTGCTGACAACACACCCTCAACCCCCTCGTGCTTATCCATCCACACCGTTGCATAGTTCGGCCCGTGTTGTGGGGAAAGGTGTTCTGCTGTGATGATTTGCTCATCTCGCTTAACAAAGAGAGGAGGAATACCTACATGAATGAAACTGAATCGGCGCATGAAGGCGAAAGAAAGCTCATAAAGAGATGTCTTATCGAACGTATTCATGGTGCCGATTAACCGCCAGGCTGGCGTGACTGGATATCGATCGGGGTCTTGCGCTATGGCCCGTCGTTGAGAACGATCTAATGATTCGTCAATCCACTCGATTTGGACGCGATTTCCATGGTTTTGATCTCGCTTGTAAGGTAATTCAACTGAGTCTCCAGCCAACACTGAAAACAACTCTCCAAATGCTTTGTCAATATCCGCTCGATTCAACTCATCAATGATGAGCCATTCATTCCGAAGATTACTTTCTTCATCCCGGAAACAACTGAGAAATAATCTAGGGTCGAAAATCAACCGCTCACCCTCCGATCCTGGATCAGGGACATATCCACCAATCGTATCAAAGGTGGTCCACTCAGCTGTTGCAGTCGTAAATCGATATCCATCAATCCAGTCTTGATTGCCTTCGGATTGAGCTGACTCACAGATCGTTCGTGCTAATCGACTTTTACCAGTTCCTGGCGGACCAGTAAATATAAGATGTTTGCCTGAATCGAGTGCAGCATTTATTTCACGTTCCAGCCGTTTTTTAGTGTCTGCAGGAAAATACAGAGCCGTATCATTGATATCAAAAGATATACCCGGGAACTGCAATCGGGATTCGAGCCGTTCTTCCTGGACTGGTCCTGTACCTCCTTTGCGTAATAAATATTCTCCAGCCGACTGCGAAAGATTATAAAGATACCCATCAGTCTCGACGCCTGTGGCACTGACTGGATAGTAATTATCTAATCGAACATCTGGCTGTCGGAGATATTCAAAAACTTCAGAGAGCGGTATTTTTTCTTCAAATTCTTCGAAATCTATGTCGACACGGCGAAGTTCCTGATTTTGATTATCTCGATGAAGGTAAGCGGCTTTAGTAACCTCTGAGTATCCAATGATTTCACCATCCGCATAATGGATAATATGATCCCCACGGTTTAACTTTTGCAGATCATAGGGCCACTTATCATACCTAGGTGTCTGTAGTACTTGATCTCCTGCCTGATTTTGATATGTTTGATCAACCCAATAAAATGGAGCACGTTCCGAAATTGGGGGCTCATTCAATAAACTACCCTCTGGCGGTCCGGTTGGAATATCAAATTGTAGGCCCGAGGTTAAACTCTCAAGAGCCTTTTCAGGAGATGGATTGGTTCCTGTGGCAGCTAATCTTCTGGCAATTTGGCCAAGGATCTTTTTTCCGAGTGATTGCTCAATTTTGAATGTTGCTGTATTATCAAACATATCACCCTCAGTTGATGCGGTAATGGGCAGCCCTCTCTCACTTATTGAATTCCAGCTAACCCGTATAAATCGATTCCCGGCTATTTCAACATCAGTTTTGATATTTTCTTTGACTTCGTCTTGGAATGTACCACCAAATCCGACGGTTACCTGGCCGATGCCAAATACGATATCACTTGGTGATCCCTTGACTCCCGCAACAACCATGTCTCCAGTTTTAATTTCTTCCTCAAATTGGAATGCCCGCTGTTCCGACACAGATCCGGATTCAGGATTTTTTATTTCATTTACGCTTCCAGGTGGTACATCGTCTATTGAAATAGAAGCTATGCTAAATGCTCTCCATATACCCCATTGTTTGTAATCTCCTGGCTGTAAATGCCAAAATTGCTTATTTCCAGTTTCGAAGTCTGGCCATTCTGATAATTCATGAATTAACGTATCATAGTGGTCCAAGAGCGTCTCTAGGTCGGAAATAAGCGCATTATTGTTTTTGAGATCTGAAATAGAGTATTCAAGATAGCAAATCGTTCCAGCATTATACTCTGAACTTGACTCTAATTGCTCAGAAAGCGTAGCAGGTTGCAATGACCATTTATTATTAAAATTGAGAAATTGTCTGTATTGTTCAGCCTGAGCACGTAGAATATTTTCTGTTTCCCAGTCGGTCCCTCGTTCTGCTATTTGTTTGGCCTCTGAAATACCCTGTGTCAGAGTTAGGAAGACCGTGTTATTAATACAGTCGAACAAATATGCAATATAAATACCACATTCCGGTGTGGTGGATTCATCATTTCTAAGTAAACAAAGGCCAGGTATGGTTGAAGTTGTTTTATTGTCTAATAATTTATCAATTTTTATATTGTTTAATTGATCATTTGATATTTGGTCTCGAATCACTTCTGGGCCCTGAGAAATGTAATTTTCAATTTCTGAAAAGTCACCAATACCCGGGCTACTATCTTCGTTTATTTCACCGTGATTCGAACAGCCCAATAACGTCTGATGTAGGAGATCGCTTAGATTCATAACTTCACACACTTATTCAATACTTAAATAAGTAAGTTAAGTCTCAGGCTAAAGTCAAAGATTGTTAATCTGCCTTTGAATCGATCATGTCGTCATTGAAACTATTCATTATCTCTTGTAATATCTCTTCTTGTTCCTCTTGTGTAGTTGGATCATGGTGTTTTTGTATGTAGTTGAGAACAGTATCAGTTGGATCCCCAGATATGTTTCCGAACTCTTCTGCAGCAATTTCGGCACCACCAGCTGCGTACTTTGCTAAAATATCAAGTTGAGTTTCTGGTTGAATTAGTGCTTCAGGATCACCCATATCCTGATAAGCTATCGCTGCTGCAACAGCTCTATAGATTTCACTGTTTCCTAAGTGCATCCAAAGCATCTCGTTGTCTCCACTATAATCTTCGATCTTGCGCTCTTTTGCATATCCAAGACAGGCAGAGAATACAAAGAAGTCTACGTATGAACTAAATATCTCGTAGTCATCAACGAGTTGTTCATATATTGGTGTCTTTTTATATGTGACACGAATGTCTGTACTCTGACTCATTATTGACCTCCAACCTCCACAGATGTTTCTTCACGAATCTGGGTTCTGGGATAACTTCCGGGTCCGGATTCTTCGAAATCAAGCCAATATTGACGACCAATGATGTCGGTCATCGATTCTTTAACGGGTCCCTCCCACTGAGAGTCTGTTGCTAGTACGACGATCTGTTCTCCAAGTTCAGGAATCAACTTCCCAACTAATCGGCGGTGTTCATTATCCAATGCGCCAAACGGTGAATCCATTACGATTGGATAGATTCCTCCTGTGAAGTAATCAACATCAGTGTCACTCTCATGCCTTTCTTTGGCTATTTGGACTAAACTACCAATGAATGCTAGACTGGCGATCTGTCGTTCACCAGTCGATTTCGAAACCTCAGATCGTTGTCCTTCTACGTCTTCCCAAATCTTCAATTCGAAATCGTCAGTGATTTGCGCTTCCAATTGCTTGTGGCCTGCCATCCGATTGAATGTATCCTCGATCAGATTGTCAGCCCACTCCCTAACTTTATCCTGAAGTTGTCGGAATGACTGCTCTATCTGTTTTCGAGCTTTTTGTGCTGCTTTCCAGCGCCGACGGGCAGTCATCGCCTGTTTTTGATCTTCACGAGCATCACTGATTTTTTCCTCTACCTGCTCAATATCTTCTTCAATATCCTCAATTTGCTGTTCTAACTTTGCTGCTTCTTTTTGTCGTTCCTCTCGTTGCTTTGATTTCTTTTTACGAGACTGTTCTAGTTCTGCTGGAGACTCATGATCCTTCCCGAGCGGTTCATCCATCTCCTCTAATTCTCTACTAATCTCGTCGATTTTTTCTTCAAGCCTTGAGATTTCGCTTTCCTTATTTTTACGAGTGTCAATCTTCGTTTCAACACTTTCAAAGAAATTTGCCCGTTGGTTGGATATCTGATCTAAATGGCCAATCATCCTTAGTGCAGCTTGATCTACTCCATCTGCACTCATGTCTGATTTCCATCCTTCGACCTTTTCATAATGGTCTGTCCCTGGTATCAGAGGCCTCCCGCAGATACACTCTTCTTTTTCAAGCATATCGTCAATGAACTTGGAACTAAGTTCTGATGGGATCTTATTTTTAGATCTAAGTTCGTCAATATCTTCCGCTGTCTCGCGGAATGCCGGCATCACAAATGTTAGAAATCCAGAGTCAGATACGCGTTTCCTGAGAGCATCATTTATTTCTTTGACTTCGTCTTCTAATTCCTCTAACTCTTCTTTGTAATCATCCCGTTGTTGTTGGAGTGCAGAGGTTTCCTCAAGTTGTTTGAGTTTACCGTCTATCTCAACGATCTCATCTTCCAATTGATTGGCTGCCCGATTCTTATCTCGCTTTTTATGTTCTTTAGTCTCTTTGTTGTTTTCGAGCGATTGTTTTTGAGATATTAATTCTTGGAGTTCATCACTTCCAAACTCACTCATTTCTCTTTCAAACTCTTGCTCGACATCTTTAAGATGGCGAATAGAACGCTCCAAAATCGTGAGCCCCATTATGTTTTGAATCGCCTCCTGAATCTCTTCTTGATTATCTATTCCTGCTAACTCGTCAATATCCTCTCCGTCGAAGAAAAACAAATTGCTCAATCGACCAGGTATTACTTGTAATAAAGCATTTTGTGGATTGTTTCGTCGCTGCCGGACGCCATCCTCGTCCCAGAGAACAACTGAAATATCTGTATCTGTCTGGCTGCCCGCCAAGTCATTTTCATCCCGCTTTCGATATTTTGCGCTCCGCGTAGCAACGTAGTCATATCCCTCGTGTTCGAATTCAAGTATTACTTCAACATCGACAATATCTCCCGGATTGGCACGTGCCATCTTTGCCTCATTTACTAATTTTCCTTCACCCGTGTCGAAATCAACATTATCGTACAAAACCCAAGTGAAAGCGTTGAGAAGCGTAGTCTTACCTGCTCCATTTTGTCCATGGATCACAGTAACATTATTTTCTGAATCAGTAGAAAACTCTATTTTACCGTTCTCGAACTGGCGGAAGTTTTTCAATTCTAGTGATTTCAATTGCATTATTCGACTTCCTCAGAAATTGCATCCTTGATTGGCCCGATGATTTTATTCGGTTTTTGTAAATGTAATTGTTCTTTCTCTAGCTCTAATACTCGCTCTCGAATAGTCTGTATCGTCTCTTGGTCAATTTCTACATCCTCGTTATTGGTGCTTAATTTATCATTTGCCATGATCTTACATTTGTCGGAGATTGTATTTCTTCTTGATTTCCTGTAGCGCTTGTGTATCTGTCGGGATCCCATCGATCGGTGCATCGGGATGATTGCGAGCAGCATCTGCGAAGGTGGCCACACGCTCCAGCTCCTTTCGAATCAAGTTTCGTTCGGCGTTGAATTCACTGTCTTGTAAATATTTAGGGTTTTGTCGTAGTTGTGGTACTGTTATAAAGTCATGTATTATTGCATGTTCTTTTCCTGGATGAGTTCGTAGAATTCGACCTCGTCGCTGAACGAACTGGCGTGGATTCGAAGAGCTTGCCAGCATATACGCAGTTTTGGTAGCGGGCACATCGACCCCCTCGTCCAAACATCGGATTGCTACAAGCGTTTGCAACGACCCTTCTTCAAATTCTTTTAATAACCTTTGCCGCTTGCTCTGATTCTCCCGTGCGGTGAAGCGGTGGGCAGCTATGTTAAGTTCGTCTCGCAATCGTTTCACTGTTGCATCAACGTGGCGTTTAGTTTCTCCTGAAATCGAACTATCAACAGATCCGTCCCCGCAATAGACGAGTGTGTGTTCTATTCCATTTTGTCTTTTTAAAAGAGATATTAACCGATCTAGTTTATTTTCGGCAGTCCCCACCAGACGAGCGCGTTTAAATAGGACTTGTTTTAGTGAACCATGCTCTTGAAGATCGGCATCTCCGAGATCACCGTCTACACTTCCAGCTAATTTACCAATCGTTTTTGATAGAGCTAAGTATTCTTCTGTTTCCTCTGCTGTGAGTTCAATAATGTGTGGAACATAATAATACTCACACAGAGCACCACTTTCGATTGCACTTTGTAAATCGTATTCAAACGCGATATCACCAAAATATCTGAATAGTGTCGCTGTACCTTCTTCGTCATACCACCTCTGTGGTGTCGCTGACAGACCAAGTCGCAACCGAATTGCTCTGGGTAGAGCTTGTTGTCGATGAGGTGCACCCATATGATGGACTTCATCAGCAATCAACATACTTCTCGCAGCATCTAGTCTATCAATTGTCGCCTGAAATGGCTCCATAGTGAAGGTGTCATGTGTTGTAACAACAACCACTGAATGTCGAACCCCTGTCGTGAATTCAACGAGATGTCGTTCTAACTTTTCTTGCCATTGGTTGCGAGATTGGTATGCTAAGATTGGTTCTACTCCAAAACTTTGCACATCCTTTGCCCACTGGTCAACGAGATGTTGATATGGGACTGCAATAATCAACGCCAGCCCATTATCCATCCGTTCAGAAAGTTTCGACGCGGCAATAAGAGAGGTGACCGTTTTCCCAGTTCCAGTGGCCATCTGAAGAATTCCCTGGCCATTATTTCCCAGCCAAGAAGACACCGCATTGCGTTGGTACTCACGTTCTTCGACCCACTCTGGCTGTCGAAGTGTCGATTCCATTGGCTGGATATTCTACTCAATGCTCTACTAGCTTTTTTGTCTTGTGTATGTTAGGAATCATCCAACACAACATTTAATACCAATCGATCGGCGGATACAAGTATCAATGGTTCAGCAAACACCGGGACACGAAGTTCAGTCGACTCGGTTAACTCCTACAAAAGATACGCTGACTGCACTAAAATCAGATGTCACTTTGGAGACTGCGATATTTGAATTGTGTGACAACTCTCTAGATGCCTGGCAACGATACAATGGAAAACAAACACCGGCTCAAATTGAGATTTTCACTGAGTGTTCTAATGATTCTACTGCTCTTGTGATTCAAGATGACACTGGCGGAGTTAAAAGAGAAAATGCAGCGATGTTGTTTGGATTGGGTCGGACGGCTAAGAATGCAACAAGTAGGTCCATTGGGACATTCGGTGTTGGTGCGAAAAAGAGTTTAGTGAATCTTGGATTACCATTTACTATTCAATCACGTCATGCCGACGCTGACATTGGCTGGAGTTATCGAATTGACCATGCATGGATTGAAGATGAAGATGATTGGACTGTTGATGTTTATCCGGACGATGAGATCAATCCAGGTGTTACTCGAATCACGATTGAAGATTTGAATTATGAATGGGATCAAGAAACAATTGAACGGCTTCGAACCCAACTTGGTCAAACATATAATATTTTTCTCTCTGATGCCTTTCAACAACTTCGTGGGGTTGATTATAATTTAGAGATCCTTGTCGAAGGTACACCCGTACAACCGGCAGGCTTACCTGAGTGGGCTTATCCTCCATTTGACCGACTCGCTCCCCGTCGCTATGAAAACATAGAGATTGTGCCGCCGAATTTCGATGAGCCAGTGATATTGCACATCACGGTCGGTCTTCTTCGAAAGAAAAACTCGGAGGTAGCTGGAACGGATGTATATTGTCAACAACGCAAAGTTGAATCTGCGCTTCGAGGAGATATCGGTGGATTTGGAAGTGGCACTGACCGCATCGGTGTCTTCAACGCTCATCATGAGCGACTCAAGGTTATAGTTGAACTCGAGACAGATGGTGACGGCCAACAACTTCCTTGGGATACTCAAAAATCATCCATTGATCGGCATAATCCAATTATGCGGGGGACGGATGAATCAAGAGGAGTATATAATTGGCTTCGACGAACAGTCACCCCGTATTATAAAGCTGATGCAGATACGGTTCCCCAGGCATTTGTCGACCAATATCCTGCAACGAATGAATTTGCCAATAATGGTGGAAAACCTGACAGCCATGACTTCAGTGACCGGCAGCGAGTCGTAGAAGCGATCAAACCAGCCACAGAATTACCTACAGTGACTATGCTGCGGCAAGCTGCTGAAGCACATTCCACACTCAGAGTTAAATGTGAGTCCTGTGTTGAGTCTGCTTATCGACCCGCATATACCGCGCAACTCAAAACTGAGTGCAACAAGACACTTGAAGATTTATTGACTGTTGAAACAGTTCCATCCGATCTGGATTCTACTAAAGCCCAGCGTCTGGCCGGAAAAATAAACGAATTAGCTCGCATCCACCTCACACATGGTATTCATGGCGGCGATCTACTACCCGGCTGGAAAAAACCTCTGTACAATCGCTATTTCGAGAAATTCTCCAATGGAGATTACCAGCGCGTAGAAGAGATCCCTGAAGAACTACCGGGAGGTATCAAAGCCATTGATCTCGGTGATATATCTGAACAGTCAATATCGACTGGTCCAATTGATTTATCGATTCAACAACTCAAAGATGGTGATGCAGATGATAGAGAAAATGCTGAGCTATTCTTAGTATTCGGTGGCGAGGGCGAGGATGAACGAGGATCTCGCGTGCTCGATACTGATCGAGCAAAAGTGTGCGACGTACTGGGATTGCCATCTGATGTTACGGATGATATCATTTGGGAGGAATTCCGCGATCATTTAAATCAATTTGACAGAAACCAGCCAATGTAACAATTGTTGGAATTGACTGTTCTTCGGGTTTCTACCAAGTAGCTTCTCAACTGAAGCTTTTTATATTACCCGATGGAAAATCTCTCAAGATGGCCGAACCGGTATTAAAATGGGCGGGAGGAAAGCGACAAATAATCCAAGATATACTCTCGCGTTTCCCTTATGAGTATAATAACTATTATGAACCGTTTTTTGGAGGTGGTGCAGTATTTTTTGAACTAGAACCAAAAAATGGCAATATAAATGATATTAATGAACGTTTGATGAATTTCTACAGGAAAGTGCGAGATGAGCCTGAGCAGCTCATTGCAGTTTATAAAGACTTAGCTAACAAACATCGATCGAAAGACCAAGATCAAAAGAAAGAATTCTATTATAAGCGACGAGACGAATTCAATGATTTGAGTGCAAATGGTTCCTGTACTGATCCCCTACGTGAGGCAGCGTTACTGCTCTATTTAAACAAAAGTTGCTTCAACGGCCTCTACCGTGAAAATGAAGATGGAGAATTCAACGTACCAATTGGAGACTCCGTCAATATTTCACTTGATGATACCCCAATCAGAAGGGCTCATCGCGTTTTGCAAGACACAGATATAACATCACAGGACTTCGGATACGTCCTCGATGAAGCCAATGAAGGCGACCTCGTCTATTTTGATCCACCGTATCCAGAGAAGTCTAAAACGGCAAAATTCAATAATTATTATAAAGGGACTTCGAACGAAGACACTCAACGCCGACTTCGAGATATTGCGCTCAAATTAGACGAACGTGGTGTTAATGTACTTATCACTAATTCTCCAGAGGCGATTAAGTGGTATGAACAAAGCGCTGCGAAATCTTATCGAATTACTCGTGTAGATGCCGAGCGTCGCATCAATAGCGACTCAACGGGACGAACTGGTCTAGAAGAGGTCATTATGACCAATATAGGTCAATTTCAACGAGACATGCAACGTACCTTCGCTGACTATCGATAGCTCAATAATAAAGTCAAAAGGGATTTAGATTTTCATAAAAACGCACAAACTCTCTGGATGTTTGGAATCAATCAGCTTCCTCGCTGTTACCTGGTTGAAGTATCTCTGCTATCTGTTCATCAATTGAATTATTCAATTCAGACTTTTTTGTGTTGTTGTCACCAGAATTTGTCGACTCCTCTTTGTTTTTAGGTTCGTTTGATTCTATAACTTCGTCAATGTTAGCTGGTTCCAAAGCTTCCGACCAGCTTCCGAAGTGCCCTGAGAATGTGCCGGAGGAATAGGTACTATGACCGTTTATATCAGTGGTTTTTGGTTGCCTGCCGAGTTTCTGTGCTACTCGACGAACCTCTCCGATTAGACGATCTGTTTTATTAATTCCGGCAGCTTTCAGAGCATCGTCCCAGGATCCAAACTCTGCATAATACTGTTCTGGCTCATATTCTCCCTTTTGTCGCATCTCAGTAGTTAGAGGATATCCCTCAACTTCGGTATCTAACCATTGTACTTCGTTGATCAGATCTGCTGGACGTGGTTTCTTTGTTCCCTCTTGCTCAGTTCGAACGTCGGATGAACCTTTTTTATGAGATGTCTCAAGCTGTTCTAACTGAAAATCAGATCTGTTTTCCCACACATATTTGACATTCATATCTTTTGTAGAACTCAAGCTATGTCCAACATTACCATCTTTGTTTACCCAGTGCTTGCCTCGAGCCTGCTCAACCAAGTACCAATGTCCGGGCTTCCATTCTTGATTTACATCGTGCTTTGACCAAATCTCGAAATCACATTTCGTGCCATTAACATCTCTAACAACGAGAGTTGTCTCCCGAGCCGAATCTTTAGGGGACTTATTATACTGAACTGCGAAAAGAATTGGGCTAGACAACCTTTGGCTCCTCTTTATTCCATTGATTGTACTAATTCCCCCGGTAATTACATGGCTATCTTTTGACTCCGATGGATCTTCATCTGATTTTTTTGCAGCAGAGAATTCTGATCGGGTTACTGAATCTCCGATAATTCCTGCCTGTTGGGCTGCTTCAAATAGACTACCGAATTCAGCCTCGTAGTCGTCATATGTGAACTGTCCAAATTCATTAATTTCGTCCTTTGTAGGCACTCGTTGGAGGTCTTGCGTCAATGATACCAATTCTATCACAAGGTCACGCTGGGTTAAGTCGACTCCTGCATCAGAATCTGATTTCATGGGAGCAGTTGATTGATCGCCGCTCTCAGGCGATTCCGACGCGCGAGGTGAATCCTGTGCTGTGGCCTCGTTTTTAGTTGTAGTGTCACCTCTCTCCCGTGTATTAGCTGATGTTTCACTAGAACCTGTTGACGCCGTAGATGTCTCAACTGTCCCAACTGCTTTCACCGCATCATCCCAAGAATCAAACTTTTCGTAGACGTATTTAATGTCGAAAGCAGAGTGTTCCTGGAACTCAGATTGTGATAGGTCGGCTCCAAACTCAGTTTTTAATCGCGTAATTTCATCTTCGAGTTCTTCTCTTATCGAGGCTTTAGAAGCCTTATGCGCTTTACTCCAGGACCTAAAGTACTCGTAAACGTGCCCAATATCCATATCAGACTGTTCGACAAAGTCAGACCGCATTGGCATATTTCCGCTCTGAGGATCAATCGTACGTATTTCTGCAAGTACTTCTTGACGTGACGGAGAGTCAGAGAGATCTACTGTCGCGTCAGCGGCTTCAACCGGTGAGTCTTCGGAAGACAAGCCATCAGCACTACCCTTGTTTTGGTTCTCAGACGCATTTTCCTGCTTTGTATCTGATTGTGAAGCTTCATAAGCATCATTCCAGGATTCGAAATGAGCATACACATCTCCAATGTCCAGCTCCGACTCTTTGATGAAATCTGTCCGCATTGGATAGGTACGAACTTCCTTGCTTATACGATCGATTTCATCGATAACGTCTTGGCGTGATGGTGAGGTAGCTTCCGAACTGTCGTCATCATTGTTTGACGCATCTTCTGGCGGTGAATCATCCATAATAATACTCTCGGTCTGATCGAGTTTAGCTTCAACTCGCTGTAGACCTTCAGTTACTGAAATTGACGTGAAGTAGTTTTGATACCCATCTTTGGAAATGAAGACGCATATATCATCAGAATATACTGGTAAATCAAAAATCGATGTACCGTCTGTATTTGTCGTTGACTCATCGATCGGCGATGGGTTTTCAAGTATAACAGATGCGTTTTGAATAGACTCGCCAGATGAATCACTGACTGCAACAAGTACTCTGGCTGGGGTCTCAGTTGTATTAGATTCTGACGTTGTGTTGGTTTCAGTCTCCGACGTAGAGTCTGACGCAGACTCGAGTTTTTGTTCTGGTTCCAGTTGTCCATCCTCATCTAATTGTTCGACAGACTCGCGTACAGGTAGCGTTCCGGGTGAGAGTGATTCTGGCTTCCAGTAGGTCGTCAACACTGGATGGGACAACGCCTCACCAACCTTGGAGTCGATCTCAGAGGTGATTTCGTCCAAGAACCGACAGGCGACATCGTCTTCGACGATCTCTTCGGTTGGTCGGTCATCTTTGATTTTCGCCTGTGAGCCGTGTG
>LKMJ01002952.1_pt1 | contig 15740 bp, 17 predicted proteins | sample 643391 | NCBI WGS metagenome assembly LKMJ01 (sample SAMN04112250, study PRJNA286221) | soda lake metagenome | biome: soda lake; feature: Kulunda Steppe; material: water; isolation source: sample PL-Br10 brine of Picturesque Lake | place: Russia: Kulunda steppe | collected 2010-07
GACAATCCAGACAGACTCTACTGTTCCATCTGCCAGACTGTATGCAGACCAATTACAACAGACCATCAGACAGGTGCAAGACAATCTGCGCAAAGCGCAAGACAGACAAAAGAAGTACGCTGACACCGGACACAGGGATTTCAAATACACCCCTGAAGACATGGTGCTGCTCAGTTTTAAAATTTTGACTTTCCAGACAGTGGGCACAAGAAAATTCTTGCCCATGTATATTGGGCCACTTCCAATAGACAGACTCATCGGTAAAGCAGCGGTGCGGTTAAGACTTCCTGAGACATACCGCATACACCCTGTTTTCCATGTGTCCCTCATCAAACCCTACAGACATTCTAAGCACACCATCACTCCACCCCCACCTGTCCAAGTAGACGAAGACGGGGTCCCAATATATGAAGTTGAAGATGTGCTTGCTCACAGACCCCTTAAGAAGGGCAGACGCATTTCTTGGCAATTCCTTATAAAGTGGAAAGGCTATGCCCATGAGCATAACTCTTGGAAGCCATATGACAATATTGCAAGCAAAGACCTGACTCTGGGACCCTATTGGAGAGCCATTGGCGGTGAGCCTCCATTACCAAAGACGAAGACCAGACGATTAACAGACAGGCAGACTTTTCAGCAAGACACCACCAGACAAGACAATTTGCAGACACTGCCCAAACGCAGAGGCAGACCTCCTAAAAACCATCCCCAGACAAACCGTCTCCAGACAAACCGCCCCCACAAATCCTCCTCAGACTGGACGGAAGCGCAGAGGAAGACCACCTAAAGACCCCAGTAAACGCAGACGCTTTCAGTAATGTCATTTTATTGGACAATTTCCGGGACGTCTACACCTAGACAGGGGGGAATGTAACGATACGTAGACTTCCTGTCTGTTATAATTACCAGACCTGTCTACCAGATCTTGCCAAGACCCTCAGACCTCCAGTACATATTATCCTGGACCAAAGGTGCTTTTCAGCACCACCAATTGTTGGTTCTTTCTACACCATGTTGCCCCTTGTATGATGAAACAAGCACAACACGCATGGCTTTAAGCTAAAGTGCAGAATTTGTTGTGGCGCTTCTTCTCAACCTACTCAGCTCGACGGCTTCTAGTGACGCCGTGGGCAGATGTTGCAGGCTGACACTGATGCTGTTGCTAAGCACACACACGCACACACACAAGCATGCATATACACACAAGCATGCATATACACACCCGCAAAATGAGCAAGGTCAAGGACGTCCTTGAGTTCCTTCTAAGCCTGATCTCTCAACCTTTGAGGTGAAGCTGGGGTGGGCCAGTGGCCTATTCTCGGGAGGGCTGCAGACCCAAGCAAGTGTGGGGACGACAAGGCTGCGGAAGGGTTCACCTAAGTTGCGCAGTTGCAGCTGTGTCTGACGGCGGCACGTGGCCTAACCCATCCTTCAGCACAAGCTGCAAGCAGGACTAGCCTACTTAGCCTTGTTTTTCAGCTCCCACTCTCCTTCCTGGGAGGCCAGGCCTAGCTTAGTTCAGGGAGGACCAAGCTCGGAGGGACAAGTTCTCCATAAGACACCTCATTGTGTGTTTGTGTGGTGTGGTTCAATTTTCTGTTACTTCACAAAAGTGCTTTCCTTCATATTTAAGGACCTAAAGGTGCTAATCTTGACGATCTCACCCACTCTCTTTTCCGGCATTCCTATTTTTTGCGCTGTTGGAATAGCATAAAAGGACGCCACAGCTGAAATTGACGATAAGTGATAGTTACAGAAGGATGCCTCAAACCACTTGTTAAGGAATGAGACAAAGCTTAAGCTTTACTCCAGGAAGACCAGACTGTGTACACCTGTCCATGGATACGTCAGCTGAATTCACTGCAGTGATTTCGAACTCACTGCAGGAGTGTGGATCCAGGGCTTGTCGGCAAACAATGCTGTGCTTCCCAAATTTAATCCATACCACTACTCCATACTCTAACGATCAGCTACATCCATGGGACACGGTGTCTTGAGCTGTAACCGCCCCCAACAACCAGGAAGCCAGCAGGAAGCCACCGGTCAAGGCATCTTATTTGTCCGGCAGGTGAAGCATTTCAAATTATTTTTACTAATAAAAATAGGTATCAAGCATGAAGTCCGCCCCGCTGATGCTCCTCGCCATCGCGGCATTTGCGGTGAGTGGTGCGTGCAGCTAGCTGTGCGTGCAGCGCTGCCCGCCCGTGGGTCAGGGACCCTGACGCCCCGATGCGCTTCTATATCCCACTTTGTCTGCGTTTCAATCCCCGAATCATTGTCAGTCTGCGCAAATAATCATGCCGCGCCTAGGCCTAAGCGGCCCTATATAGGGCGCAGGGCCGGTCCCGCCTGCATCCGTCTTACAATGCACGTAGGGAACCACATATTCTATACTTCAAATTTGGATCACTTTGTAAGATGTCGACGACAGGTGCTTTGCGGGTGTGCGGATGGGGAAGCTGGGAAGGAGGCTAGGGACTTCCCTGGGGCCTTTCGATTCTCATGGTGGAGACACTTACATGCTCGCATTATTTCTCTCAAATATACTCACATTCAGGCCAATCAGGTCTATGCTGTGCAGGTTTTGCACATGCATAGCTAGGTCTGCTGCACTTGCACTCGAATGCCAGCTGGCGTGCAAGCTGTCAGCTGATTGAGGTCAAGTTTTCTGAGCGCATGCACCCAAGCACAAGAAAAAAGAGCCCCACTGCAGCTCAACAGCGTCAGGCTGGCATGCGTATCCTGCTGCTGCTGCTGCTGCTGCTGCTGCTGCAGCTGAATAATGGAAAGTGTTGTCTTTCACAATATTCTTTTCCATGCATGTAGGCCTTTGCAAAAGCTCAGAATGTGACTATAGACGACAGCAGCTGTTCTTCCCTCGAGGTAGGTTGTTCCAGCTGGGCCTGCAGGTGGTCCAGCTGCTGCATAATGAAGTCTGCCAAGAGACTGCATGCAGTACTGTGCAATTGAGCAAAGTATTGGGCACGCTAGTGCTAGATTAATTAGGAATGTATTAAGCAGATTAAGAACATGCAGCCAAAGTCTTGCATGCAAATTCTGGCTGTTAGGCTTACATAGTGCACAAATCCGTACATTCATGCAAAGTGCTGGTGAACTCAATAACATCAAAGAATTCTCTTCAACATAACAATGTTTGCTTTGCCTGCAGTGCTGCCAGAGTGTGGAGTGCTTGGAGCGCAACTCAGATGGGGGAGATGCATCAATTCAATGCCTGGGTGCCCTTGCAGAACTTAACTTGAACTCTGGCACCGTAAGCCTGCACTTTTGAAGGCTGTGTGAAATGCCATTGAATTTGTCCTATGCTTACAAGCCTCTATGAAACGTATAATTTCTGTTGTGGACTTTCTTTTCCAGGGACAAGCATGCGGCACATGCATCGAATCTGCATTTGGGCAGACAAATGCATCCAGCGTTGACTTGGGAAACCTGGAGAGCTTGGTCGACAAAAGTGCCTTGAAGTCTTGTTGCGGTAATTATAGTCCTACAATGAGCTGTGGCTGCCTTCCCATGCAAGATAATCTGACCTGCTGAATGATGCAATACTTGAGCATTTGGTTGCAACAATAACTCTTGTTGCATGCACATGTGGTCGGTCAGCCCTTGCAGAAACCTCCTATTTTTCAGATGAAACTTGTAACAGCAATAAGCAGACTTGAGCAGTTCTTCATTCTGGCTGGCCCTGCAGGACTCCAATGTCCACAGCTGTTCCAGGCATATGAACAAGTTGTGACTGGACCTTGTGCAAACACGTCACTTGGAGAGACTCCCTTGGAAGCTTTGAAGGCTGTGGTGGACATGATTGAAGATGTGAGTGATAGCAGAAGATAGGCACGTGCACTGCCTGAAGGGTCGTGCAATTAGACAGATGGATTTAATGGAAGATTGTTTGTAATCTGCATGCACTTGCATTAATCTGCAGTAAATTCAATTGATCTGCACGTGTCTAACATGGTATCTTGACTTTTGCAGGAGTGTGATTCGGTGGAAGACTGGCCATTTCACCCACTGTGTGCACCAAGTGAGTTTGTGTTCCAAAAATGATCCTGTAGGATGAGCTGCTGCTGTCATTCCTCGCTTGAGTGTACATAAGAACAAGCAAGCACACCACTGTTACGCACACATAATCGATGAGAATCAATGTTGTGGCATCAGCCGACCATCCTTTTTCCCACGTAACAACCACAGATATTCTAGTAGAAGCAAACCACAGCTTATGAAATAGCTCACCATAAATCGCCTCATGGTTATTGCCACATATGTACGTGTGTTGAATTTGCATACAGGGCGGGAATTAAGCGCACCAGAGGGCGGCATGCGAGTATGCGCCGTCCACAATGATCCGCACGGTAAGGAGGTAGAAGATAGACTAACGCTCTGATTTTTTTACTGGACTGACGCCTTGCCCACAGTTAAGCAGGGCGTTTGTTGCTGCAATACCTTTGACAGAGTTGCACCTTAGATGGCACTGATGCAAGTATTGGAAGATCTCATGAAATTTTCATTGCGCCCTTTCTTCCAAAAAAATGCGGGCCTAAAATATTCTTTTTGGTCACCTGCATGCAGTCATGCGCTTTGATAGCAGCTTGGGACAAGAGACTTGCAACACCACTGGCACCATCATGCTGCTGGACAACGACTACATTGCGATTACGGCTAAGGCAGAGCCTGTCCCTCTGGATGAGGTGATCTTAGCATGTGACAAACCATGCCTTGCAAACTAGGTCAAGCTCAAGGAAGTATTACTGATGCAATTAGAATCCTGTACTTGCCGAATCGGCACACAACACTTGCTTAAACCAAAAAGGTGCTTTGCCAGACCTTTGATCAATGCATAGTCCTAGCAGCCTGGCTGCTCTCTGCTGCACATTACAATTTGCAGCTTCTTGGAGGGCGCTCTTTGTGTAAGGAGTTCCAAAAGCACACGCCTGAAAATCCTGGAATCAACTTCCCCCCAACAAGGCAAAATCTTCAAGGCCCCTCATAAGATATCTTTCTTCTTGCCCATTACAACCAACACCTTTGTACAGAAAGCTTTAAATGTGCTGTTCCTGCCGCTGCAGGGTGCAGCTGTGGGAGGTGCATCAGTTGTAACATCTGTCACGTTTGCCTATAAGTCAGCCAACTGCTCCGCCTTTGCTGGCAACAGCACCTCCTTAACCATTGACGGGGCCACCCTGAGGGCTAGACAACAGAATACTTACGTTTTCAGAGAGCCACGCCTCTGGACAACAGGTAAGCAGAAGGGGTACAGGTAGCTGCAGAGGGTGCGGTTGTGGCTGCAGTCCTAGGATCTACAGCCTCAGCCTGGTATGCCGCAGCCCCTGCGGCCAGAAGCGCATCTTCCGCAGCAGCCTCTATCTAAGAGCTGCATGCAGACAATGTAAGCCATAAGCAGCGCAGTGGCGGCAACATAGAGGAAAATGTCACTTTGTATCCTTCTGGATCTTTGCTTCTTTCTGGATGATGGACTTAGCTAGCAATACACTTCATGTTTGCTGCACTTGCCTCTGCTGCTACAAGCCTGGAACTGCAGGGTTTGTGCATTTTCATGTGCATGAGAAATAAAGAACTTTGTGGCTTCCTCCTACCATCTTCCAATTGTGTTCATCTGCCTTTGATGCAGCTCATAATTGGCTGTGTTGCACCTGCCCTGTTGCTGCAGTATTCTTGCGAAAGTTCACTGTGATGGCAAACACAGAAAGAAGCAAAGACTTTTTTTCTGTCCGCATCATGACACCCTACCACCAGGTATGTCACAATGAATTGTTTGAAGTTGTCAATTGCAAGGCACATGTCTGCTCTTTAGACACACGCTGTCAAGAGCAAACATGCATGCACATACACATACAAATATGAGTGCTGATATTTTCTTGCCTTTTTGCAGGGATCTGGTATTTGTGTCGATGGCTGCCCTGCAGACGAACAAATCAATGTCAGTTTCTTATTGTCAGGAAGAAGGAACCTGTTGACGGTGACACAAGCAGAGGTAAGTTAAAGTGAGGCTGGACGCCCAGATTTATGCTGAATGCATCAATTTGCAATGCCTAAATTGGGCAGGTTGCTGATTGGCTTATGAAAAGATAGAAAAAATTCCATACATCCTCCCAATACAGCATATTTGTTTGCGCCAATCTTAAATGGCCAACAACTTCAGCCTTGACTTTTTAACACTGTCTTCATGGAAATGACAAAGAACATTCTGTCAATCCTTATGCTCTTCTTGGCAATGTGCATCCATGACCATGCAGGCGCAGGCGGCCTGTGAGGGTGCTGGAGTGAGAGGAGCCTTCGTGGGATCCTGCATATTTGATATCATGGCCACAGGAGACACAGCCGTTTTCACTGTAAGTTTTGCAGGCTGTGTACGACTCTTCAATGTTGTGACGTAAGAGGTCGTGACCATGCCCTAGCAGCTTCAGGAGCTATAAGCTAGGCTCGCAACTCAAGTTGCTTCAGGCCACTGTCACGTTACCCACCAAAGTCTTTCATCGTAGCGTGTATTAGAGGAGTTTATGCTGTACTTAACAATTCTCAATTTTCCAGGGAGTCAAGGAGCATCATGAAGCTGGGATTTACCCTGTGGTGTGCCTTATGAATGGATGAGACTTGCGTATCCAATGTCTCTAGTTTGCTGTAAGCATTTGCGCATCTTTTAACGGCCACATATTTGTGCATTGCAATCTTATGCAAGCAGGCTTCTTCTGCTTCTGCTGCAAATGATTACGAGGAGGCACTTATTGCTGCAGCCCGTGAGACAGAGGCTTTCAAGAAAAGTGTAAGCGGGAGTGGTGCCAGCAGCTTGTCACCCCTGGGTGCGGTACTGTACACATTGTTTGCCCTGGCAGGTGCAGCTGCATGCATGCTCATGTAAATCGAGCGCAGGGACCTTAGAAATGATCAAGCCTCCAAATGCAGCGCCTCCTACTTTTGAACTAGACAGGACATGCACACACCTCGATCAGTCCCTGCTTCAGGTTCTGGAATAGATTGTTGGGGGGCTATCAAGAATGCGTTGCTCACATGTTGCTTTTGGGTACCTGCAAGCTGCCGCTGCAGCCTGTTTACCCATGGGGCACCTCTTTGTGCTCACCTCAACCACTTCTCACATGTGAATCATGGCAATGTACTTAGGTAGCTGCCTACATCCTGATTAATCAGTCAAAAAACTGGCTCATCAGCCTGTCAGCTCAATTTTTGTGTCGACATTTATTGTTTGTTTTTTTAATTATGCTGATAAGGTGGTTATGGAAGCAATGATTCTCATAAGGTGACGGCGGGTGCACTTGTATTTAAGAGGAAGCAGTGGTTGCACTCGCTGAAGTATTTGATAATATTGAGCCCTTGCAATTAACTGGCAGTGACCAGCTTATGTCTGCATATTGTCTGGGATGTTCTGAGTTATTTTAGGCGATAGAGCATGAGACTCTTCAAGGTACCTCATAGCACAGCTCTTGTCACTTTTAATTTTTGATTAATTTTAAATTGATAAATGCTAATTAATTTCTTAATGAAATTGTACAAGATGTGAACTGGCACTCATAATAATGCCTCTCACTGAAGTGTCTGGCAGACAAATCAGACAACTTGTCTTGAAGAAGAAAGGAACAGGAAAACTACGCAGGCAGCAAAAAAGCTTTCCGAATCAACTTAGGAAAAGTGGACACAGCAGCCCAAAAGCCGTGAGCCTCCTCCACCAGGTGGGGAGCCTCCTCCACCAAAAAGAAGAACCTGTGCGGACCTGGAGGGTGACAAGCTGCTCCCTGCTCCAGACCAAGACCTTAAGTGTTAGAGGTTTAGGTTGGACCTCCCATGCCAAGAAAGATGGTGTGGAAGATGACTTTTTAGCATTAAGGTTTGCAGAGAATCTCATTTTGTCTGCTGGAGGAGAAGATGGTGTCCAGGCCGTGCATCTTCACAGTACTTGACCTCTACAAGGTGTTTCCCAATTGCTAATATTGAGCTCGTAAGCTCTGCGCATCTCTCCATTTGGTTGTCTTGAGTGAGACACCTGGGGCAAATGGGGAGTGGTAGGCAATTTGAATGAAGTAGGTAATGAGTAACCAAAATGGCATCGGGGCGCCTTGAGGTAAGCTTGTCTCTGACGGATAAACGAGCATAAAAAAGTCAACTGGATAATGTCCTTACATAAGTTTGCTCTGCAATTTGATGGTTTTGTGGGGCCAAACCATTAGTGCTGCCGACATCCAAACGGAACAAACATTGTGCAAGGGAGCCTTTGCTAATGGCTGTCATGGTGAGTCTAGTCTGCATGTAACATTATGGCGTCCAGTGTTCATACCAGAGATGATGATGTGTTGACACCCAGAGAGATAATGGAGAGCTCTGTCTGCTTGCTGACAAGATGGACACTGAAGGTGAATGGACTTCAAAAGTTAAGGGTTTGGCAGAAGGGCAAGCATGGGGGCGGAAAAGCAAGTTGGCCACGTTTGGGGGGGTACAATGGTGGGACAAAATCGGACAGCGTGTTTTTGATAAATTGGGGTGCCTATGCATTAGTGAAAGAAATTGTGTTTCTTTTGGAGGGATTGGACATATTCCAAAATGCGTTGATGATGCCTTTGAGGACGCACAGAGTCAGACTGGCGATAAGAGCAGTACCCTGTTTTTGTGGCATACCCCATTTCATGATTTGATTGCATGCAGGGCTGAATGCAGCTTGGAGGCTTGGAAGGTGAGTCAATCTTGTGCCATGTTGAGGAGCTTCAGTGCCAGATCCTTGCTGATTCAGGAGCTAGCCGGCTAACATCAAAGAAGGGATTACCACCGGGGCCTGCAGTGCGGATAATTGTTACAGCTGAGAGACTAATCCTTGACAAGCTTGACTGTGCTTTGCATAAGCGTCTTGATATTCATTTTTTAACAACTCCAGAATAGTTATTAACTCGACAAAGGAAGATGGGGGATTGAGAGTTACGCATGGTATTAAGGAGAATTTTGAGGATGTCTCCTTGGACATGATGATGGTGCTTCTCTGGGTACAACAAACATTTCCTAATTTTGATGGAGTGTTACATGGTAACATCTCTCTGTTAGAAGATGTGTAGGAGCTGAGATCAAGGTGACCGGATTAATTGGGTTCGGCGCCCAAAGGGTATGCATATAATAGGAATACACACACCACCCTACTGCCTTACCCGTGGTCCAGCAAGTAACTAAGATAGTGACTGTGGTGTTAATCATCCTGGCGCACTACGATAGGATAAGGTCCCCGCTTACGTAGCATGGAGTGTGGTAAGGCTGTCTGCGGCAGTATGGGCATGATCATGTGTAATTGCAGCAGCTTTAGCTGCCAGCTCCGCTTTCCTGATGGTGTTAGTCACTCTAGCACCATCAAGTTCAATCAAACTTGAGATGCCCATAGTTGGGCAGTAGGCACCTGCCCAAATATTTGATGTGCATAGAGCTCTATGCACATAAACTTCCAGACGCACTCTTGAAAAATCCAGTTGCTCTCAAGGTCTTGGTCTGGAGCAGGGGGCGGCTTGTCACCCTCCAGATCCTCACTAGTTCTTCATTCTCCCTGGTGGAGGAGACGGCTCTTCGGGCCAATGTGCCTCCTTTTCCTTAATCAATGTAGGGAGTGGTTTCACTGCCTACGTAGTTTTTCTTTCCCACAGTGGCCTCCTGGGCAGCCTGGATAGGTTCAACAGCTTCACTCCATGCCATATATGCTATATGGCCTGGAGGCATGCTTTAGGTACTTTTGTGTCCACAACGGTGATTGGAAGGCCGTGGCCTGCTGCCTTTCCTCCTGAACACAGGAAGCCCTCTGACCTTAGAATGTCATCACGATTAGAAAATACTAATTCAGGAAAAAAACATCCTTTGAGTAAATGATGTAGTAACCCGGAAAGGTTGTGGCTTGTATTGTTTTGATCATCGCCCCCATGGAAATCCACACAATGTTTACCGTACAGGCTTCAGATCACCCCGCGAAATGCTGCTGCCACCCATCCATATCCCACAGGCGCCTCTGCCTCTCTGCTCTCATCCTTACTCAGACCCAACCAGGCTCGTGTTGCGTGGGGAACGCCAGGCCCCTGGCCGGGCGGCCAGCGCCTCAGAGGAGTGCTCCAGGCCCCAAGGAGGAAGGTTACAATTAAACAAAGAGAGAGATCCAGTCACAACAACAAATATTAACCAACCAACTAACCGCAAATGGATAGTGACACTGATTTGGCAATGACACTAATCTGGCATGACAAAATTTGCAAATTTGCTTCGGAAATGTTACGGGCAAGACTATGTAGCCATACAGTATTGTGGCTATTCAGGCGTAGCTGCGCAGCTGTGTTCCGAACACAGGAGTCCAGACTGCTTTGATATGCAAATTTCAAGAAGCCTGGGATGGAGACATCCCTTGACTTGTCCAGGATTGTGGGGTAGCATAGGTGAGCTCACTAGCTGGAATAATTTCAAGTTTGCAAAACAGGTGAGAATAGGTTGTCAAAAGACTCGAGCAAGGGTAAGTGTCACTAACTTAGTGATCATGGATCCTTTCCGAGATGGAAGGAATATGAAGGTGGCAGTTGCCTCAGTGCTGAGGATGGAAGGCTAAGATTCATGGTATGGTCATATAGATGGGATGGCATGCAGAGAAACCAGTGAATTTGGGTGAGAGGGAGTTGAGATGGGCACCAAAGAGTGCATCTCGTGAGTCTGCGCTCCAAAAATGGGATTAGCTAGGGTTGAAGTCTAGCGGAGAGGCCACTTTCTCTTGTGTTACCAAAGCCTATTTTTGGCGCATGTACATGGATTGGCAGAGCTTGCGAGTAAGAGTCTTCAATTTAATTGTATTATTTAATACATTTTGTGTGTCCTAGCTAGCAGTCCTAGAAGTTCAGATGCAAAGCTTTCAGGTGCAGGTGTAATGTAATTATGAAGACCTTACGCCTGGCTGTGTGGAAGGCCGTACGAAGGATGTTAAGACGATCAGGTGTCATCATACCCAGGCATTTACCATCTGTGCTGCAGATATGAGCCACTCTTGACAAACAGATTTCTGGAAGAAAACGAGATGGAAAATGTGTGTGAGGTGTGGGCTGCTCAGTGGTAGCTTTAGGCTTTTACTTGACGAGGTCTACATTACAGATCCAGAACTTGCAACTTTCAGTGGGTTGCATGTCTACTTGTGGATCATCAAAGGTGACTTTGTTCTATAGATCTGTGTCCTATTCTTGTGTCCTGGAGTTGACCCTATCATTTCATCAAAAGCTTGTCTTCAGTAATGTCAAATAAACGGTCTGCTGTGGGCAGAGGGAGATCAGGCTCATCCTTTCGCGCTTCAAATTCCTGGATACGCTCAAAGAAGTTGAGCTGAATGTTGGTTGTAATTCAGAAGGATGGAGACACTGGGGTGTCATGCTAAGAGACTGCTGCACACCAAACAGGCTTGTAGCATGACCCACACAATGGAATGTACAACATGTGCGGACTGGCTGCAGACGGTGACAGCGTACACCAAGCAGACAAAAGGTTCACTCAATTGCTCCAATTCTAATACAGGGTAATGGTTGGAGTCTCCACAAGCAAAAAGCCCCAGAAGATAAGTGGGCAGTGCGTTTGTTGTTCTCCCAGTTGCGCTCACCAGCAGCAGGGCAGGGCAGTGCAGTGGTGGGGGTAAGGCAGCAGGATAGGCTATAGGGCAGGGCAGGCAGGCCAGGTAGGCAGCAGGCCATAGGGCAGGTAGGCAGGGCAGGGAAGGTCTGGCAAAGGTGGCCAGAGTGCTTTACACCATCAAAAGAGCTTTGCTCCAGTGGATTGTATTATCCGGAGCGGAGTCCAACTGCCCGATCGTTTACGTGCCGCAAGGCCACAGCACTGTCCCATGGGGCATCAGTTCAATGTCTCGGTTTCCCGTGTGAACATCCTTCCTTCTGGTTCAGTCTGACGGACAGCAGCTCACCAGTGCTGAGACATGCCCTTCATTGGACTTATGCTAGTACTGGACTAGGTTGGTGGAGTGGAGGCGCTGCCACACCTGTTGCCCCTCAAGGGCTAGTGTCTACTCCACAAGGCACATCTTACAAGGTCATTAAGGGACAAACAAGGTATTACTGCAAATCCATTACTTAAAACATGCTCAAAATGTTCTAGTTCCATGCCAACAGGATCAAATACTATGCCAACCAATTCAGCCTCCTGGTCACGATGCAGCATAAACCTGGCCCTGCACTGATCTGGTGTGATAGAAGAAGAGTTGTCTTTACAGCATGTTGGGAAGGAGCAAGGCCCTGTTCTGCAATCCTTGCTTCAATTTCAATTTCTACGTGCACCTTAACTTCATCAAATGGCAAGTTGGCAAAATCAACATATGTGTTTGCGTCAAACTTGCATTAACTCTTGCTGCAGCTAAAAGTGTGCTGCAATGTGTGGTGCCACAGACTGAATCGCCGGTAGGTTGGGCTTGATTGGCTGAGGAAGAAGCTTGGAGTGGACTAGTCCATGGGGGACAATATTGCAAGGTTGCTTAATTTGTCGGAAATGTTGGGGTGTGAAACAACCAAGGTCGACTAAACCAGGTCCAGTTGAAATTCCAGTTGCTTCTATGATCAGCCAGGAATCAACCAGAAATGTTTGAAAAAACTATGGAAACAACAAGTAGTTGATTGAACTGGCATTAAATAGTTGCTAGATACCTGGCAGGATTATGTTTGACAGTTTACCAGGCTAGGGATTATGAATTCGAAATTATGGCTGCGTGTCTCCTTGTTTTGGTTACCCGCAGACCACAGACCTGGAATGTGGAGTGGTGAAGGATTCCTAGCCTTTTGGGAGCCAACAAGAGGTCAAATTAGCAGTGTAGTGTAACTGTTTATACTGATATTAGTATTGGTTAAGTCTTCTAGGCTATTAATACCGATACAACTCTACCCGTTAACACCAAATATGGAAAACTAAACAATTTAATGAATTGTTTTGGCTGCTAAATCAACCAATGTTGCGCTGACCAGGAATCTACTGCAATCAAGTTGATGCAACCATAAACCATGCATCAGCCATTTAATGATCAAACCGATTTAGCTAGAACTGCCTGTCCATAAACAATGTTTTGCAGCACGTAACTCCTGGTGGACCCTTGGGGTAGCCTACCAACACCTTGAGGGAAGCTTAGTTGTGCTCAACAAGTAACCGTGACATGGAATTGTATGCACGAACATGCTCTAAACACAGCCTAATTGATGAACCACTTGGAAGTCAGATTGTGCTTGGTTTCCTACAAAAGGACGTGTTGCTCACTAATGACTAATTCGGCCACTATGCACCAAAAATACAATTACTGTATACCCCTATCCAAGGGCTTGAGCCAAGCATTCTGACAATGATTTTAGACAATGCCCAAACGCACTGAAAGGCCCCCACACTGGTCCTAATCTTTGTTTCTTACAGAAATTGGTTGCATGCCTGACAGGCTTAAGCTAAGCTGCCCTCGTTTGGCGGGAGACAGCTATGTAACCTAACTTAACCTTACCTCAATCACTTTGTCTCTGAACAATGCTCAATTCGACCGTGAAGGTGAGAATAACACTCGTCTTTTTCGTCACAGCGCAGGTACCCTTTTAAATCAGAAGCACGCTGTCCACTATAAAACCCTCACCAGTCTTCAATGCTTGCTTAATCAGACAGTGCCTTACACATTCTTTCAGGTTGTCAACAAGGCCATCTCCAATATGAATTCTGAGTGCCAAGTGTTTGCCTGTAGACTTAGCATGTAAGCTAATGGAGCAAGTTCTTGGAGGGCTGATTTGTTTAATTGGATATTGACAGCAAAGACCACTTGGGATTACAAAGCTTACAGATCCCTGAAGGATCTGCCAACAGAACTATCTCTGTCCTCTTCTGGCCGCTAACCTACAAATCAAAGGCTGACTGCTAGTTGTCCAAATGCTAAATGGTACGGCAAATGTTTTATCAAAGAAGAAATGTATCAGATGCCCACCCTAGGTATGCATTAAGAAGAAGGGCAGGGTGCAGAGGGGATGGGGGGCTCCTGCAAGAGCAATCGCCTACCAGCCACTGTCCAGGGTTCAGAACTCTTGTCAGCTCAAATGCGAATCAGCGGCACACCCATCTTATGAAGTCAGGTATTGCAAAGAGACCAGACCTAGGACTTAAGCTCAAAGCCGCCGACCAACAGCACAGTGTGCTTCGTCTGAACCTTCAACAAGCTGCAGCCAAAGTCTTCACACTATCCTCCCGGGAGTGGGTGGAACCCGGACCCTTGACAGCCTAAGCTCTTTCATTGTGAAGCCTCTCATTACAAGAAAAGAAAGGTCACTGTTGGTGTGAAAAAAGGGAGAGGTTTACAGCTGGTGGAGAAAAGAAAATAAAAACTACATAGGCAGTGAAACCACTCCCTACCTCAGTTAAGGAAAAGGTGACACATTGGCCCAAAGGGCCGTGAGTCTCCAAGGAGGCCTCCACCAGGGAGAAAGAAGAACCTTTTGAGGATCTGGAGGGTGACAAGCTGCCCCCTGCTCCAGACCAAGACCTTGAGAGCAACTGGATTTTTTTAAGAGCGCGTCGTCAGTTTGTGCGCGTAGAGCACAAAATGAGCGTGAAATCTGAGGACAGTCTAGACTAAGATCTTATTGGCTTTTGGTGTATCAAGGCTCTTAAAGATGATTCAAAGTGTGTGAAGTATAGATAGAGCCTCCCACACCTTGAAATCACAGGTCTCCCACAGTTTGTGACTTGTGAGGCAAATGATACTATCCAGGATGAGCAACAAACCGTCTTCCCTAGTGGAGGTGACTCACGGCTCTCCGTCATGACTTCTTGAATTCCTTGAATCATACACAGGTCGCATAATATGTATAGGTAAGCACATTATTCGTATAAGCCATTGACGCGCCGTAGATCACTTATTTTCTATTTATTGAAATTGAAATCGTAGTTTTGTTCAGTCTGTTATGAATGGGGCTAGGAAAAACTTGGATTAGGTCAGCAGGGAATGGCCCACAGTCAGGAAAGATAGGTCAATTTGCTACACGTAGGCGCATCAAGGCCGTACATCATGCTCATGAGGGGCAACGAGATGCAAATGAAAGAAGTACTAGTGTCAGCCCCTGGCTTGTGAGCGCGTTGCTCAGGCGTTGCTGTGCGAAGGCGTGAGTGATGTAAAGCCCCCGGTGAAGCCCACACATGCGTGTATGCTTGTCCCATATAGTGTCTTATGTTCTCATACATGTGATCTGAGTCTTTGCTGCATAGCTTGACTCTGGCAACTCATGTTGCACATGCGCCTGCAGCTTTTTGAGCCTGCTGGCAAAAGCCTCAAAACAGTGCGGAAATGCTGACTTGTTGGCGCCCTGGCCAGAAAAATATGTGGGTTGACAAGCAGATCAGAACTCGAACAGTGTCAAATCATGACACACATGTCCCTCTCTGACCCTCATCCTTTTCATTGTACCTATTGTATTGATGCCATTTTGCAGGCTCCTCACAGCAGCTTGTAGCATTCTTTGCGACAACCCATTCACACATACACATACAGGTGCATATACGCGCACATACACACACGCACACACATGTGCACACAACAGTGTTGAACACACACACACACACACACACACACATCTCGTACATACAAACATGCACGCGGAGACACACAGTATTACATGTGAAGGCAAACACGCACACATACATGCACACACACACGCGCACTCACATCTGTACACACACGCACGCGCACACTC
>LKMJ01002955.1_pt1 | contig 15728 bp, 20 predicted proteins | sample 643391 | NCBI WGS metagenome assembly LKMJ01 (sample SAMN04112250, study PRJNA286221) | soda lake metagenome | biome: soda lake; feature: Kulunda Steppe; material: water; isolation source: sample PL-Br10 brine of Picturesque Lake | place: Russia: Kulunda steppe | collected 2010-07
GAGAGAGAGAGAGAGAGAGAGAGAGAGAATGAAACCAATTCAGAAGGGCATCTAGCATGCACACGTGTGCATCTGCCGGTGTTCGCTATTTCCATAGCACTAGCTGCCACTGACTGACAGCGCCCTCTCCATCAAGCTCAAGCACCCTCTTAATTGACCCGCATCACCCGCGTCACTGCCTGCCCCAATCTGTCCCAACCTGCCCCAGCCCCCTCACCATGCCAGAGTGAGCCAATTGTGCGGACACCCGCAGGCACACTGGGCAGCCGGCTGCGCGCCGCAGCTGATGCGGCCTTGGCCGCGGCTGCGCCCTTGGGACCTGCAGGTGCCCCAGCTGACCTCGCAGCAGGGTCTGCAAATGCGCAGCGGCACGACGCTCCGGCCGCCGGCGTGCTCAAGCCGCCGCCTGCGGCCGCGCCCCTGGAGGCTGACGCTGCTATGCTCTCGGCGCCTGCCACGGCGCATGCGTCAGCGCAAGCAGGGCGGCAGGCGGTGGCCCAGGGCAGGAAGTCAGTGGGGCGCGTTTCGCCGAGTGCCACTGGCAGGTTTGAACAAGCGAGAGGCGGGAAAGGGGACGAGCTGCCGCCCACTTGTGCGCCCAAGCTTGTTGCCGCCAACAGAGACAGCCAAGACAAGCCCCAGGAAGTACATGGCGAGGCTTGGGCGGGCACAGAAGGAGGGGGGGAAGGAGTTGCGGGGACCCAGAGAATTCCACCAGAAGCTGAGGTGGATGAGGACTTGGAGCTAGGCTTGCAGGTGCGGCTGTGTGCCGGGCTGTATGTAGGGGTGTGTGCACCATGCAAGCCGTGCACCTCAGGATTATGAGTGAGTATGGGGGCGGTGTAAGAGGGTTGTGTGTGGGGTAGGACTGGTGCATGGGCGCAATGTATGGGGTAGGAGGCCATTGTGAGTGTGCGCAAGAACCAAGGCGTGTGCACACACAACCTTCTGTACTTGTACTGGACGTACAACATGTGCACATGCGCGCGATGCTTGGAAAGCAGTGCAGCTAGCGCGGCAGGTATGAGTGCTTGCTGGGCCAAAGGACTGTGCGCACTGCAAGCAGAAGTGGAAGCAAAAGACAGGAGACAGAGAGTGACTTCTTCATTCCTTTTTTAATGTCAGTCAAATAGGTATGTTGCCGCCAAAGAGCTCAGTGAGCGTTATCCGTCTCAATCCTGCGCAAACCCTCCACCAAAAAGGCAGCATGCGCTACCACAGACTGTGCCAGCCTCTGACTGCACCACATGGCACTGCCCTTTGCGCCATATGGGCAGCCGCCGTTCTGCTTAGCTGCCCCTTGCTGCTGCTGCGCTGCTCAACATGCCCCTTTTCGGCTTTCTCCTGCGGCCTTGCCCCCCCTGCCATCCCGCCCAGCCGATGATGACCTTCATGCACATTGCAGGCCATAGACGACCAGGTCGAACGGCTGGGTGGCGCGCTCAGCAGCTGGTGGGGCGGCATCAACCGTAACACAGCTTCCATCATGTCAAGGGTGAGACTTTGTAGGTGTGTGGGCGTGTTATAGCATGGCGTGCTCCATCAAAGTGGCACTGCATCCCTGGATGTGTGTCAAGCAAGTTGCTGCTGTTGCAAGAAAAACTGGGACAGGATGTGTTATCAGGTTGGGCGCCTGAAACGAAACCCAAGGAAGAACAAATAAGCTGCCGTGCTGGGCAGTTGTGCCTACATCTATGTATGCATATGGCACGGCAACACATGCATGTGACATGGCGACGAGTGCATGTGACATGGCAATGCGTGCAAGTGGCATGGCAACGCGTGCATGTGGCACTGCAATGCATGCATGTGACATGGCAACGTGTGCATGTGACATGGCAATGCGTGCAAGTGGCATGGCAACGCGTGCATGTGGCATGGCAACGTGCATGTGACATGGCAACGTGTGCATGAGCGTGAAGGCAAAATTGTTGAATCCTGCATTGTGCCTCTTCCCACACACTCGGGTTGATTGGGCATCACCTTGGCTACAGGTTGAGGCATTCATGGCAAGTGGGACTCTGCAAAAAGCATCACCTTGCAAAAAGCATCACCTTGCAAAAAGCATCACCTTGCAAAAAGCATCACCTTGGCTACAGGTTGAGGCATTCATGGCAAGTGGGACTCTGCAAAAAGCGGCCACCAGAAAAGTGAAGGGACTCGAGAAGCGCATCGAGGTGGGCTGGCTGCCCTGGGACTGTTGCTGTGCATGCGTTTCTCCTGTTGACCCAGGAATCTCTTGCTTGCTGGTAATGTGTGGCCACTTCTTAAGAAATTGGTAAGGGAGCAGCAAGGTTCTGCGGCTATAATGCAGGTAGTTTGAAAGCGTGTCAACACAGTGTTTCTGCTTGCTGCAATGCCCCGACTTCCATGTGCTGTTTGGTCAACCACTACTACTTACACTGGCCGTTTTACACATTAAATGCATCAAGGAAATTGATCCCTGAGAATGTTATTGCAATGCATGGACTGAGGTCCTCCCTCAAAAGTGTGGGCAGATGTTAGAAAATAGGCTGACATGTGTCACAGAAAATAGGCTGACATGTGTCACAGAAAATAGGCTGACATGTGTCACGAGCTGTGGGTCTGAATTTACCATTTTTTCAAAAGGCGTTTCACACGTGTGTGGTCTGCTTGCTAACGAGCACTGACGAAGGGGACATTTGCTGGTACACCTGTACACAAGAGACAAAACAGGCCAACACACATACACGTTCGCAAACTCACGCACCTGTGACAAAGTACACACATCACAGGATATGCTTTCATGCAGAATCACTGTATGCATGTGGCTGCTTTCGGTCCAAAATTGTTTGTATGCACGCGACTGCACCCTGTACGTTCCGTTGCAGGCCGTCGGCAGGAGCGCACTCCATCTGTTGGAAGACTTGACAGGGCAGTACAACTACAACCTTGGCAACTTGCAAGCCCTTGGGGAGGACGAGCCGCAAGACTTTGACTCATTCTTTGCCCTGTACGGTGCGCGCCCCAGCAGGAGGCAGCTTGATCGTTAGCGCGCTTGCGGTTGCTTGGGGTTGTTTCGGGCCACAGGTGTTTGCCATGGGGCTTTTGAGAAATGCGTCGCAACATGTGTGCACGGCTGGGGGACGGTGGTAGGCCAGCCTTGCGTGCGATGACAGCGCACGGTTCCTGGTTTGACACAGGGCTGGCTTGCCCCCTGTGCACATACCAGCACATGACCAACACATCCCTTTTCTAGCGCCGCGGCAAATGAAGCAGCTGCACATGCTCATACACACACACACTTGATTCAATGGCTGCCCATGCGTATGGCTGGTCTCCATTCTCACCTCACCGACCATGGCCAGCTGCGTGCGGCACTGCTGTGCAGGCGGGAAGCAGCTGCTGGCAGACCTGGAGGGTTTAGCAAACGAGTGCGCCCGCGTCTGTAACAGGGGCAGGTCACGCCTGGAAGGTGAGCAGAGTGTGCGGAGCGAGCGGCGCGAGAGCGGCCTGCAAGGAAGGTGAACGGACTGGGCGGCGTGCATGGAAGGTGGACGGACGGAGCGTCCCGCCAGGGCAGTGCACGGACGGAGCGCATGGCCATCACGCAAGATACGTGTGTGGGCCGTCATGCAACACAAGCGTGGCTTTCAGCGGGGTGGCTGCAGGCATATTGCAGCCATGCTGCGACCCACAGGCGCGCAGCAGCCACAGCGCACTTGCAAGCATGCAGTGGCGCCGCAGGCGTGCAGTGGCTGTGGCTTGGCAGGCATGCTGAGTTCATGAGAAAGCAAGCAGGTCCATGCAAGTGTGCACGCAAAGGTTGGTCCTTAGGTCTCTGAGCGTCATCCACTGTCCTGCGCGCGTGGTCGTGTGTGCTGTACAGGCGCACAGCAGGAGGAGCTTGACAGCACACTGGCAGAGCTGGGGCCCATTTTCAGTGCCAGGCTGCTCGGTGCCGCGCCAGGCTCCGGCCCGGTGCAAGGGCCTGGGCAGCCAGCCGTGGGCGGTGGTGATGAGAAGTTTGCGCGTGCCTCAGAGCAGCTGGAGCAACGGTGAGGGTTGCAATGGTGTGGGCGGCATGGATGAGGCGCATTTACGCGTCCCTCTTCAGCACGTGGAGCAGCGGCGAGGGTTGCAGTAGGGCTGCAGTGAGAAGTGCACCCGTGCAGTGGCATTGATGAGGAAAATGCCTGCGCCTCTGAGCGGCGGTGCGAGGGTCGCAATGGTGCAGCGGTGAGTGGGACATCGGTGCGGTGGCGATGTTTAGGAAAATGCCCGCACCTCTGAGCGGCGGTGCGAGGGTCGCAATGGTGCAGCGGTGAGTGGGACATCGGTGCGGCGTTGGTGTTCAGGAAAATGCCCGCACCTCTGAGCAGCAGTGAGTGGGACATTGGTGCAGCGGCGGTGATGTGGAGTGTGCGCAAGCTTCTGGGTAGCTTGAGCGGCAATAAGGGGCGCTACGGTGCTGCTGCCTTAAATCATCTGCAGAGGAGGCGAGGAGGGCAGCACAGTATGCACCTTTCATCAGCTGGAGGGACTTGTGTATGCAAAAGTATGCATGCTGGCTTGGCCGCACATGAACGGGCCGTGTCTGTGGGATGTGCGTATGGGCAGCCGCCGTGCCTGGTAGGGTATGTACAGGAGACAGTGTCCGTAGAGGGGCAGGCCGGGTGCATGGAGGCTGGGTGCATGGAGGCTGGGTGCATGGAGTGGCAGGCTGGGTGCATGGAGTGGCTGGCAGTGCACGTGTATGGCGGGCAGCAGGCATTGAGTCGAGCAGCAGGAGGTAGAGGCGCCACTGGCTGCAAACAAGCCAAAGTAGATTAAGTGTGGATGAGGGATTCTTCTTGTCTGTGTATTTGTCAAGAAGTTGAGCGTACTTGACGATGTCATCGGCTGTTCTTGGCAGTTGCGTGTTGTACATGTGCATGTGTGTGCATAGCCAATCAGATCACAAAACATCAGCCTCTGCAGTTATTGGCGTTCAAGGGCGCCTTGCAGGCGTACCAGTGTACCTCACGTGCCAAAGGCTGAGTGTGCCCGATGAAGGCTCTCTGGGGGGCCCTTAATACACGGCTTTGCCACACAGCCATTGGTATCGATGAAGAAATGGGACAACTCTTCTGCACCAGCAGCCGTCAAGTGCTAGCTCAAGTAGGGGTTGCACGCCCTAGCCTTACATGCTGGCGGTGCCTCCACGGACCCGACAAGTGCGGCATTGTGCTCCGTGCTGTGCTGCAGGTACGCGCCCATCAGCTACCTCTCCCAAGACAGTCATGCCCGTGCGCAGTCGTTTGAGGAAGCTCTGCTGGAGGCAGCGCGGTTTGTGTGGAAGCAGCAGGAAGAACGGCGGCAGCAGCAGCAGCAGCAGCAGCAGGATGCAGTGCTGCAGCAGGAGCTGCCGGGGTCGCCTGGCCATAGAGATAATAGGGGAACAGCCTCAGAGGCGCCAGTTCAAGGGCAGGCGCAGCAGCAGCAGCAGCAGCAGCAGCAGGAGGATGCAATGCTGCAGCAGGAGCTGCCGGGGTCGCCTGGCCATAGAGATATGAAGGAAAGAGCCTCAGAGGCGCCGTTTCAAGGGAAGGCGCAGCAGCAGCAGCAGCAGCAGCAGCAGCAGCCTCCCCCTGCAAAGTTGCAGCGGCAGCAGCAAGGCTCCAAATGGAGGGCCGAGAGTGTGGGACCTTTGAGAAAGGGTGCCAAAAAGGCTGCTGCTGCGAGCACAGCACAAGCTGGGGCAGAGCGACAGCAGGCCTCCGCTGCTGCACTTGGGGCAGAGGTGGCAGCGGGGGACGAGCTGCTGGACTTACCACAGCAGCAGCAGAAGCAGCAGGAGCTTGTGGGAGGTGGTGATGGCGCATCTAAGGTGGAGATGGGGCTGGGGGACTGCCCCGTGGCTTGCAGGCTTAGGCCAAAGGAGCGCGCGGTGGAGGCCAGCGAGGGGCGCACGGATGGGAGCAGCGCTGAGGAAGTGGACATTTGCAAGGATGGCAACACAGCGGCCTGGCCGCGCTCTGGCCAAGGACAGCATGCTCGGCCGGTACACAGGGTCGGGGAGCTGCTGGCCCAGATGCGTGTGCATGCGACAAAGCGCCTTGCGGAACTGGCCACTGCACAGCTGCAGCTCCTGATGGACCACGGCACTTCCCTGTCCGCACCCGCAAGGTGCAGTGCGCGCGTGCGCGCACGTGTGTGTGTTGTGTGTGCGTATGTGCGCTTGCGTGCATGTGTGCCTTGATGTGTCAGGCTAGGCAGACTGTGGCTGCGCTGACAAGGCCAGCCAGCACAACCGTGTAAACCCCACCCTCTTTCGCCCCAGGCCATGCACCCTCCACACGGTGAGCACGCGTGTTTTGCAGGTCATCAGTGGAGGCTGCTGCGCCAGCCTGGCCGGCTTCGCCCTGCCTCCAAGGCCAGCTGCTGTTCCAGCAGTGTACCAAGATGGTGGTGGATGTGCATGCCTGTGCCCAAGCCAATGTGGAGGTGGCCGCTGCGCTGGTGGGGGCCTTGCCTGTGCCCGACTTGGCCGTGGCCAGCAGCGTGCATGGTGTAGCCGCACCCAGCACGCGGGAGTGTGGCACAGCTTCAACAGCCCAGCCCAGCAGCACGCGGGAATGTGGTGCGGCCTCAGCTGCCCAGCCCAGCCTTGCTGTTGGCGGCTCAGGAGATGGGGGAGTGGTGCATGGTGGCACTGTGGAAGGAGGGAGCAATAGCACTGCAGCATATCAAGGGGGTGTGGGCGAGGCGCCTTCTCGCCATCAGCAGGCATTGGGTGTGTGTGCAGAGGGGAAGCATGGTCAGGGAGGGGGGCAGGAGAAGGACAGGGGTGAGCTTGAGATAGCTGGGCCAGCACAAAAGGAGGGTACGGCTAAAGAGCCTCGGGCACAATTTAAGGAGGAACAAGAAAAGGAGGGAGAAGAAGGGAAGGAGGAGAAGGAGGAGGAACAGGAGGAGGAGGAGCAGGAGGAGGAGGAGGACTGCGGGCAGTTGATTGCAGCGGCCAACATGTTGTCAGCTGAACTGCAAAGTGCTGCGCACAATGTCACTGAGTACACAGAGGAGGCCTTGCGGGGGCTGCTATACTGCGTGCTGGTGCGGCACCTGGTGTTGGGCATTGCGGGTGGTGAAAGGGTTGGAGGAGAGGGACAAGAAGGATCCTAGATCTGACAGGCACACTGGTATGCTGTTGTGACCTGCAGTGGCTTCCTTTTGCAATTAGTTGCACTTCTTGCTCTTGGGCAGACCTCTGCATCCTAGGCACCTGAGCTGTTCTTTGACAAGAGCCCTTAAGTAGTAGCATCTCACCTTATGGGTTCTGTATGTTGACAGGAGACAGACACATGCAAGAACTGCACAGTTGTCCTGCAGCTACATATGTTTGACTTGCAGCATGAGCTTGCACGGGATCACCATGATCGTTGGTGCACAATTTAGAAAGTAGAGCGCACAAAACATGCTCGTTGATGGAAGGGGTGTCCACTTCACAGGGCTCGTTAGACAGGGTCACTATCCAGGGACATAGCTTCTGTTTCCTGAAATCCAGAGGGTGTGAACTATCACATGAAAGTAGTGCGGTGCCAGATTTGTGCTGCATTCTGACCAGGAGGTTGGTTGTGTCGGTTGGTGGAGTATTTGATCCTGTCGCCAGTTCAGGTAGAGCGCATTCGAACATGTCAAAGACAGACTCGCAGTTATACCTTGTGCTTCTAGCAACCTTGTAAGATGAACCCCAGGGAGTAGACCCTCCTTGCCCTTGGGTGGGTAGAGGCGTGGCAGCGCCCAAATCTGGTCCAACATCGTCCAGTCCTGTGTGAGTACATTTGACAATGGGTTTTGCAGCAAAAACCTTGCCTGTCCGCAGGCTGACCAGAGAGATAGAAGGTATATGGGAGAATAGGGGCATCGGAGACTCCTCAGTCTCATTCCGAACAACCTGTTGTCTGCTTGGTTTGCACTGTTGCTGTCTGCAGCCAGTCCACACACCACATCTGCTCACGACAAGGATAAATTCAAGCTTTGTAACAGTTTTTATTGCCTGAAGGTCAAACTCTTGAAATTTTACAGTAAGGGTGCGCTAAGTAAGGTAGCATGGAAAGCTCGGCGACTTTAAAATACTCAAAATTTAGTATTTGGAATTTTCTGTCCCTTGTATGACTCCGATTTCAATCAGGGAAGCTGAACGGGCCGGTCAGAAAGACCGAATTTGAAGTCTTTGTCATGCGTGCACATCATCTAGCTTTACAGTTTCTACGCCAGCAGAGAAACCAGCAAGTTGCTTCAAGACAGCCCTGGGCAGTGGCAAGGCAGTGGCAAGCAGCAGCATGCCACAGTGAGACTCCTGATGCATCAATCCCCTCTACATCTGGACGCTCCTGGGAGCAAGCGAGTGCCAACGCTGTGCCCTACTCGAGCACACCACTCCTGGATGACAGGTTGCTGCTACGGGACTTTATCCAGAACTCGTTATATCACCCTGTAGGTATATTTGGCACATTCAGCATCAAAAGCATGGAATTGGATGCTTGCATGGGAGGCCCGCACGCACCCCAAGAACAGTGCATGCATGCACTGATCCTGATGCAAGTTCTTCCTCTGTTGCAGACTAAAGGCTACTTTAACCGCCCGAAATCTGTTGTTGGGCGCCTAGAAACCCCAATAGACCATTGGAAAGTCTACTGTGCGGAGGAATGGCGCATGCTTATAAACAAAAAGTACAAGGAGTTGGAGGTGAGGAATTCTCAAAATTGCACAAGACAAACAGCCTGCATGCTCAGGTGCACGGCCAAGACAGGTGCAGGACTTCACTCAAATCTACTCTCTGTCCCGGCAACCTTGCTTGAGGGCCATGCTCACTTTGTAGCGCAATCACTATGCAATCGCTAGCCATGCCTCCTCGCGAAAGCCACATGCCGCTAGCACAAGCATCCTTGCACCTGGGATCTACCTCTTTTAATTGTTGCTCCCTCCATCCTCTCAGATGGGTATCAGGCCCAAGCAATGAGCAGCCGCTCGCCGTTGCCCCCCATAGGACCCTGTCTTCTCACGTATTTACACTGTGTGCCCTCGTAGCATGCTTGCCTGAGAACCAATACTTTCTCAGAGTGTGCACAGAGAGGCACAGCTTTGTCACAGCTCAGCAGCCACAGGGATGCAGCTCGCTCTTGCTGCGCACCTTCCCAACAGCTCGGGGCATGCCTGCTGCGCCCCAGGGGCTAGCACACACCCTTCCCAATAGCTCAGGGCGTGCCTGCTGCGCCCCATATGGGATTGCAGACATCCTTCCTGACGCCGGCTGAGCTGTTCAGCCCTTGGTACGGGTACATCCTGGCACGCCACATGCTGGAGCACCGCAAGCACACGCTGGGCCTGGTGAGTTTGCCAGTACGATGCCCCCTGATGGTGCATCCGCCCCTCACCAGGACTTTATGCACTTTGTACTCAGCACCCCACAGCGATGCATGCAGCTTCTGGGTGACTTTGTCGCACACTGCATCCCGGCCTTTGTGCTTCTTTCTCTCTCTATCTGCCTTTCATGCGGCGTGTGTGCATGTACGTGGTGTCCACGCCACTTGCATGCTCGCCACATCTGAGGCGCCTGTGTGAATGTTTTGTGCCCTGTGCGTGCACAGGAAGGCCTCCCTCTGCACATAATTGAAGTGGGGGGCGGGACGGGCACCTTGGCAAGGGACATGCTGGTAAGTGCCGTCAGCCGTGCCTGCTGTGCCAGGAGGGGAAGGGACATGCTGGTAAGCGCTGCCAGTCATGCCTGCTGTCCGGGAAGGGAGAGAGGCATGCTGAGGCTTTTATGCCCAAGTGCAAATGACCACCCAGTTTTCAACATGCGCTGGAGAAGTGCGCACTGATGGGAAAGGTGTGTGGTGTGCATTTCGTCACTTGAGGCGTCATTGCAGACGGGCACAACCTGGATGCGGGGAATGCGGGGTGTAGTGCTTAGTGTGTAATTGACACCCAGCACGGCATGTGTACAACTTGCAGGACTGGATCAAGAACAATCGCCCAGACGTGTATGCAAGCACCAATTACACATGCCTGGAGATCTCTAGCCAGCTGGCAGCCCAGCAGTACGAGTCGGTGGTGGTGAAGGGTGGCCATGGTGGAAGGTGCGGACTCTATTTCAAAGGAAATATGTTTCACACACCTCCTGCTGCAGTCCCTTGGATGATGAGCATGTCATGTGGGCTCTAATTCAAAGAAAGATATTTCACACACCTGCTGCGGTCCCGTAGATGATGAGCACGTCATGCGCAGTCCTCGCGCCATGCCACGGTCCCATGTGCGCCCGTGTGCATGCCATGCGCCATGCTGTGGTCTGATGTGCGCCCATGAGCAAGTCATGCGCCATGCCGCGTTCCCATGGATGCACATGAGCAAGCCATGTGCCATGGTGCGGTCCCATGTGCGTCCATAAGTGAGCCATGCGCCATGCCGGGGTCCCATGGATGCACATGGATTCTGCCAGGCTCCCCTTCCAAGGGCGTGCACGGCTTTTCCACCTGTCTCCCTTTTGGGGCCCACAAGCTCGAAGTGTCTGCAAGCTGCTCTGAGCCCCTGCCAGCTGCTATGAGCCCCTGCAAGCTGCTCTGAGCGTGCAAGCTGCTTTGAGCCTGCAACTTAAGTGCTGGGTGCAGCCACCAATGTACCTGATACTTTCGTGCAGCGGCAGTGTCAGCTGGACAAGTCGCGCAGGTGCCATACTGCGTGGGCATGTGCTGCGTGGGGCGGCGTCCCCCTGCACTGATGGGTGGGGTGCGCCAATGATGGGCTCGTTGCTAGATTGCCAAGCATGTGAGGGTATCAACGCATACGTGACGCCGCCCACATGCGGGGGTGGGCCCCTGGGGGCCCCTACTGTCACACGCCCGCAGCGCAGCGCACCACCCCTAGCATGGAAGCACGCGCGCCGCTCCTCATGCCACACGGCCGCCAGCGCGCGCTCCACTGCTTTTGGGCATACACTTGTGTGCCTGCACTCGGCGCCTGTGCCAGCCAAGGCTACCGCATCCTCCCCTTAGCAAGGGAGCCCAGAGGCTTGTTATGTGCTCTTGCCTCAAGCAATTGGCACAGGTTATTCCGCCGTTTCTGAGACAGCCGAATTAAAGTTGAAGCATGGCAGTGTGCCATGAAGCTGAAGCCAGTGCGGACGGCATTGCTATGCATGCTCCGCAAAACAACAAGCACCCCCTAGGCCGCGTGCCATCCGCTGTTAGCAGGCGGAGGTCCTCCCTTTGCTTTCACAAGTGCCGCGTGTCACATTTGCGTGCACACAGGTTCCGCGTGTCACGGGGCAATGCATGGGACCCTGGCGCCTGGGGCGGCGGCCCAGTATGGGACCACACCTACGTGCTGATGATGGAGGTGCTCGACAACCTGCCGCACGACAGGTGAGTCCGGACCCCAAGTGCTGCTGACCCAGGGTCTTGGTGTGTGTCGTAGCACTGGTGTCTTAGGTGCTCTTGATGGAGGTGCTGTGGGCCGAACCTGCCGCGCAATAGGAAGGCTCTGACCAAGGGACCAACCTGCCGCGGGGTCTAGCATAGGGACCAGCCTGGCTGAGGGACACACCTGCAACTCAACAGGGGGGCTCTGGTCTATAGGGAGCAATGACCTTTTGGTCGACACTTTGCCCCTTGCACGCTCCCAGACATCCGTGCATGCTATCCACCCCCGTTGCCCCTTGCGCGCGCTCAAACACACCCCATGCCTCCCATCCACCCACCATGCCCCTTGCATGCGCTCCCATCCACCCACCATGCCCCTTGCATGCGCTCCCACACATCCATGCCTGCCTTTAGGGGGACCCAGAGCTCAGGCCTACAAACAAACGCGCATGCCTTTCCGCTCCAGGGCATGCCACCCCGCTCCAGGGCCCACAAACAATGCACACGCCTCTTTGCTCCAGAGCCCAAAAACAACGCACACGCCACTCCGCTCCAGGGCATGCGCGCGCATGCCACTCAGCGCCAACAGAGGCCCATGTGCTTTGGTGTGGGCTCCCAGAGCATACGCTCGTGGAGACCCAAAGTTTTGTGACCTGAGTAGCAACGGCGGCCATGGCTGCGTGCGCTGGCTGGGACCCTCCTCACATGCCACCCCTGGGACGGAGCTACTATTTGTGGGTAGGGCGGCTGCATGCACTGGCCGCTGCCCGAGCCACATCCCTTGGGAGGGTCAAGTGTGAGAAAGGCGGGGTCGGGTGTAGGACAGGCTGGGGCTATGTGTGTGGGGAGGGCGGCTGCATGCACTGACCGCTGCCTGAGCCACAACCCTTGGGATGGGTCAAGTGTGAGAATGGCGGGGTCGGGTGTAGGACGGGCTGGGGCTATGTGTGTGGGGAGGGCATGTGCATGCCGCCGCCTGAGCCACAACCCTTGGGCTTGGTTGCAAGGACCACAGCGGGTGTCTGCAGGCTCCAGGTTTGTTTGGGAAAAGGGGGCAGCGTGCAGAGGCTGGTGCAATGGGGCATGCGCTGAGTTGGGCTGCCAGCATGGCCCTGTGTACGGCGGGCCCAGCCAAGGGCAAGCTTGTGGGGGTGTGCCTGGGGGAGCGTGCCTGTGGGGGTGTGCGTTTGGGGGTTTGTGTGTACGAGTGTTTGTGTGGGGGTTTGCCTGTGGAGATGTGCCAGCAATGCGTTCCTTGGGTGCGTATGTGGTGCAGGGTATTCCGCCGCATCGCCCACCAGCCTTGGTAGCAGAAATGCATGATGGCCGTGGCGTGCACGCTGCGCAACGTGTGCCTGTGGGCTGTGCATGTGCGGTGCAGGGTGTTCCGCCGCAGCGCGCGCCACCCTTGGCAGCAAACCTGTGTGGTGGCCTTGGCGGAGGCGCCATCGGCTGTGGGGCAGCAGCCAGGACACGCCCAAAACGACAAGCGCCTGTTCCACCTGCAGGATGCCGGCGGTGAGTGATGCGCCTGTTCCACCTGCAGGATGCCGGCGGTGAGTGATGCGCCTGTTCCACCTGCAGGATGCCGGCGGTGAGTGATCCGCCTGTTCCACCTGCAGGATGCCGGCGGTGAGTGATCCGCCTGTTCCACCTGCAGGATGCCGGCGGTGAGTGATCCACCTGTTCCACCTGCAGGATGCCGGCGGTTACCGATCCTCGCACGCCTGCCGGGGTCAATAATAAAGTTTGTGCCTAGGCGCAGCTCGCTTGGAGACGGGTATTGAAGCAGCGTGCCCATGGCCGCCAGAAAGTCGAGTGCGAGAGTGTGTGTGTGTGTGTGAGAGGGATGAGGGAGTCCGTTCCTCCAATTGGCTAGCCTGTATTGCCCAATTTAATTGCCTCACAGGGGCTGCGGCTACCCCGTCCCGCGTGACAAAGACCCAAACCAAGCGGGCTTGCATGGAGACGGGCCCATGGAGAGAAGAGCTTGAACCCTTGGATGATGAGCTCATCATGGTATGGTGCGCTCTCTGTACCCATCTAACGTGTGTATCAGTGATCGGCCCAAACAAGCATGTACACTGGCTCATCAAGGTGTGTGTGTGTGTGTGTGAGATGGATTGGTTATCTGAGTACGTGCCTGGTGAACCCATCATGGCAAGCTATGATCCAAGGCTAGACAGCCATCCCAAGTGTGTGCCTTTGTCACTTCAGGCCTGTTAGCCAGATAGGTTGGCTCTTCAGCACAGCTTAGCTAAGATGCTGGGCACAGCCAGTTGTTTGATCAAGGACGTAAACAGTGGAATTTTCCAACTTTTTCGCTGTGGACAAAATTGCTTAAATTTGCGCTGTGGACGTTTTGCCTTATGAAGTACGATGAAATTCGAGAGTACAGGGAGCGTGCTGGCGGCCACAGCCCGCTCAGGGACGCTCTCCTATTCAGTGTGGCTGCATCTTTGCATCAATCAAAAAGAGTTTCATACTATTTAATGTAGTTCTAGAATTTCTACTCTAATCCTCATCACTGAAGTCCCTCCCACTGCGCAGCATGCTGGACACCTCCTCCTCCTCCTCCTCATTCACTCAGTCACTTGAACGGTGACCTGGTCCCATTCAGAGGGCCCTAAGATGGAGGCAGTTTATGATGTATGGCCATACATGTCAGTTGGAGGGCAGTTGGGGGGGTTGGGGGGCTTCCCTAGCCCCCCCTGGCCCAGCTTCTGTTTTTGCCAGGTCAATCCGAGGTTCTATTCGTGAAATAACAAATTTCTCGCGTATTTTGGCGCTGTGAACCTCTCAGACCGGCACTGTTTACATCCTTGGTTTTGATAGATCTTGGGCACGCTCTCTTACGGCCTCAAGCCCCCATGCATTCAGTGTAGATCAATACTGGGGGTGGGGAAGCAGCAGCTGTCCTTGTCGGTTGGGGTGAAAGGGGTAGATGCGACAGTCATAGTCGATTGTGAGCCTTACAGCCACTGGGGTGCAAACTTGAACCTCAATAAGAGGTATCACAAAAAATGTATTAAATGATATTTGACTTGTTACAATGGCAACGTGTCTCACGTAGGCAACTGCCTGCAACTACTTGCCCAACCACTGCCCAACTCCGTGCAGTGCACCCACAATTTCCCACGATGCATCTGCATGATGTAAAGATCCAGGGGCTTACTTCTTGAACGCAGCGAGCGCTGCAAGCATCGTATGTGCCGACCACCTTTGAGGAGCGGCTTGACAAGCGATTGAACAGGCTGCTTGACTTCCTGCTGGCACGAGGTGGGCTGCAGAAACGCCTGACAGGCTGCTCTCAGGCCGACAAGCGTGCTTTGTCTCTGCCCCTTTTGTGACAACCTCAGACCAAATAAACTGCGCTTGCTGTCAGACAGTTTTATCCATAAAAACCAAGGCCTCTGGGTGCCGCTCGCTGCTTGCCTATGTTACTCTGCCGATCTGCTCCTATGCCAGTCTCTGCTTTCTTGTTTTGCTGCTCTGCCACTGCAGTGCATGCCTACTTGGCTGCATGCGACACACCCTGGAGCCGAACATGCTCTTACTGCATTGCCCTTGTGCCGCTCGTGCTAAGCTTGCTAGAAGCCTGCATTTGTTCCAAGCGCAAGAATCCTCGAAAGGACTCGAAAGGAGTTGCCCTTGGATTGCATGAAATGGCCCGTGGGGCAGTTCAAGATGTTTTTGGCAAAAGTTGGTCATTTGAAGCTGCTTTGTGTGCCGGCCCTCCACAAAAGCTGTGCAGATGCTGCCCATTCTCAAAAAATGTTTTCACAGTGATTAAAAACTGCTTGCGTGCCCTAAATCATGCTGGGGGCTGGACATTCATGCCGGTGGTCACACATTCATGCCGGGGGTCACACATTTATGCCGGGGGTCACACATCCATGCCGGGGGTCACACATTCTCGACACAAAAGTAAGCATAGCCCAGCAAGCCTACTATAACCCCCTGCGCTGGCCAAGAGAGCCTGCTTGCCGGCCCAGTAAACCAGCCTGGTCAACCCCTGTGCAAGCCTGCTCCAAAAGGGTGCCTCTGCTTTACATACCTTGTTAATCAGCCTGGTCAGCCCCTGTGCTGGCCAGGAGCTGTGTCAGGGGCGCCTGTTTTGCTTGTGTGCATGTATGTATGAAGAGGGCGCGCCCGTTTTGCTTGCTTGCGTGCATGCATGCATGTATGAAGAGGGGGAGCCTATTTTGCTTGCGTGCATGCATGAGAAGAGGGGGAGCCTGACGTCCCTGAAGGCGAGCTGTTCTTCCTCCCCACTGCTGCATTGGCACTCCTAGATGTCCTGCACCACGTGCGTCCAAACCACAGGTGTGCCCTCTAGTTCTCTGGTTGCATCCCCCCCCCCCC
>LKMJ01002956.1_pt1 | contig 15727 bp, 30 predicted proteins | sample 643391 | NCBI WGS metagenome assembly LKMJ01 (sample SAMN04112250, study PRJNA286221) | soda lake metagenome | biome: soda lake; feature: Kulunda Steppe; material: water; isolation source: sample PL-Br10 brine of Picturesque Lake | place: Russia: Kulunda steppe | collected 2010-07
CACACACACACACACACACACACACACACACACACACACACACACACACACACACACACACACACACACACACACACACACACACACACACATGCATGCATGCACGCGCGCACGCACGCACAGGTGCACGCATGCGCGTGCACACTACCAAGGGTACTGTACTTGCACGTGTAGTTGCTCTGGAAGGCATTTCATTTATGGATCCTTGAATTAATGTTAAGATTGAATTAGTGTAAGGAATCCTTTGGCGTCCTTTCAGGGCATGCCATTCTCCCCCTGCAAGCCAGGCGACTTTTTTGCAGCTGACTTGTGAGTGCAAGCATTCACAGGCCCAACAACCATCTGAATTTGGCGGGTTACTGCCAAGTCTGGTGAACCCTGGCCTTGTTGCTTTGGCCTTCACTCAGGTTCGCATCTTAGACATCACGATTTCCCTGGGGGTGTTTGCTGGCCAGCTGTGGATTGATAAGGTCACTGGCCAGGAGGATGAGCCAAGCATTGTGAGGAAGCGCGCAGCTCACTTGAGGTGAGGCTGACATGCGCTGAGTGTGATACATGCTGCACATTGATCAAGATAAATCTGGCAGGTAGTTTCTTCACTTGCTTGTCTCACCTGTATAGCCTATTAGCCAGCGTGCATGAGGGTGGGACACAACAATGGGTGGCTGTGCGTGTATTTGGAGACGATTCATACTGCACGCCTCTGAGCACGAGCATGCCAGCCCGACTCCATGGGTGTGCTGAGGGCCTGCAGCCAGTTGCCCACTGCTCAGCTGCATGTGCCACTCTGTACAACATTCAGGGATACACTGACCTACCTGGGTCCTTCCTTCATCAAGGCCGGCCAGGTGCTCGCCAACCGGCCTGATATTGTGCGCGAGGACTACATGAACGAGCTGTGCTGCCTGCAGGTCTGTGGGAGCACACACTTGCAAGTGTATGCATGTGTTCAGGTCATGGTGGGTGTGCATGGACACTGTGTGCGAGGACTACATGGATGAGCAGTGCTGCGTGCAGGTGTGTGGGTGTGCACACTTGCACATGTATGGTGTATATTAAGTCTTGGTGGGCGTGCGGGGGGTTGAGGGGGCTGCTGGTGTGGTAGGCCCCTCCGGCACTCACCCTTGCTTTGGGGTCCTAACCTTGCCAGCCAATCAACACAGAAATACTTGTCCCACATGAATGCAAGCAAGAACAGAGCCTGGACCCTGGTGGCTTTGCATGTCACAGTTTCAGCCGACCATGCCATGCAACATAGGATGGATGCATTGTTGATGGAGGCGCGGTTGTAGGCTGTGCCTGCGCTGTTGGGCCCTGTAGCTGGCCTCCTGTTGCTGATGATGGCCAGGCAATCGCCTGCGCGTCCTGCCAGGCCCTGCAGGGCTGCCTGTGGTGCGCTCCTAGACTCAGCTGTCATGTACACCAGCTGTCATGTACACCAGGGAAGAAGCCCTGCATTTGCACGGTAACTGGCCCTGGTGCACCTAGTGAGGAGGGTGTGTCTTGCTGTTGCAGATGCCGCAGGTGCCGATGGACTGCTGTGTAGAGGGGTCGTCCAACTCTGCCTGCTTTTGCCGATCAACCGTTGTCGCCTGCTTGTTCGACGCCTGCCTGCCCTGCCTGGCAGGCTGGCCGGCTTGCCCGATAGCTGGCTGGCTGTCAAGTGGACTGGCAGCCTGACTGCTGAGCAGGCATGCTTAGTGCGTTGATCATCCAGTGCTGACCCGCCGGTCCTGCCTGCCTGCACTGGTGTACTGGACACACACCACCTGTACACACACCACCTGTACACACACAGGATGATGTGCCCTCATTCCCGGACGAGATTGCCTTCCAGATCATTGAGGAGCAGCTTGGCAGGCCCATGGACCAGGTGTTTTCCAGCATCAGCGAGCGCCCCATTGCCGCTGCATCACTGGGTCAGGTGGGATGACGAGCTTGCTCTGGCAAGCTGCAGGCGATGTCAGCTGTAATTCTGGTGCAGACCAGGTGTTCTTGGGCATCAGCAAGCGCCCCATTGCTGCAGCATCACCGGGTCAGGTAGAGTGACGGACTTGATGTTTGGCACTGTATGGGTCTACAATGGCCGTTCCAGTCCTGCTCCCCAGGCGTAGACTGATGAGGTGATGATGTGCCTCATACCCTAACGGGAGTTGACGCTGCGGATTGGGGACTTGGCATGCCCTGCAGACCAAGGACCCGTCTGTGCCACAGTGCACTGCTTGAGCTTGATGAAGGGGGGGCTGCTTGATTGTATTTTATCAGACAGCTTCAAGGATGTGTGAAAGCTGGAAGGGTGCGCATGGCATGGTGCTGGCAGCAAGCTCCCCCAGCATGCTTCTCCAAGCAAGCACTCCACCCAGCGGGCTTGGCCACGCTTGTGTTGCAGGTGTACAAGGCGGTGCTGAAGGAGACAGGCGAGGATGTTGCTGTCAAGGTGCAGAGGCCTGGGGTGGAGCCCAACATCTTGCGCGACCTGTTCATCTTCAGGACCCTGGCCTCCTTCTTTGACAAGTGAGTCGCGATTGTGGGTGCGCGTCCATCATCCCGGCTGCTTGCAGATGGGAGGCTGGTGGACCAATCAACTTGTTTCCATGGATAGGCTGGTGGACCGATCAACTTGTTTCCATGGATAGGCTGTCTATAAAAGCTGCCATGCGCTTCTTGCACGCCATGTGGTGCTTACGCCACCGGCAGCGCGGAGGTGGAGGGTGCGGGAAGTTCTGTACAAACATGTGCCCATGTGACGTTTCCTGCAGATGGTGTGCTGCATGCCCTTCGCCTGTGCCCGCAGGCTTGCCTGCTACCACTGTTGCCTGCATTTTCATGCCGCAAGCCCTATGGACAAAAATTGCACCTGTCTCCGCGCAGCAAGACACGTGTCACCTCCAGAAGCATTGACCTGCCACAAAAGCATTGACCTAACACTGCATGGAGCTGGTTTGGTTCACATTGCCCTTGCTCCCTGCTCTTGACTAACCTGCTGCAGCTTTGCGCAGCAGCGCCTGGGCTGCAGACCAGAGCTGATTGTGGACGAGTTTGGAGAGAAGCTGTTGGAGGAGCTGGACTATGTGCAGGTGTGCTGGCCTTGCAAGCAATGAGGGAGCTGATGTTCCCTGCAGGCACCCACCCTGCTCTGCATGCACGGAGCTTCCATGATGGCGGGCATACCAGCAAGCCTTGCACAACCACTGCAGCCGTTGTGCAGGTGACGCAGGCATGACATTTGCTGCTGGCAGGGTGCCTGAACAGGCAAGCATAGTACAAAACACATGCCGCTGTCGGGGTGTGCATGCTGGCCAGACTGCCTGACATGAAGTTGCACCAGCGCTGATCGGTGTGCTCTCTCTACATGCGGCGGCTCGGAATCGACACACAATACTTGCAGTGAAGCAAAGTCTGATCAAAGCTTTCTGGGATCAGAGGGTTGACAATGCAGTGTGTGCTCAGTGAAATTGGGGAGTCACCTGAACATGTGTTAGCGGTGCACTTACTTACCCCCAGGAGGCGCGCAACATCCAAGAGTTCTACCAGAACCTGAAGAGTGACCCGACCGTCAAGATTCCATGGGTCAGGCCTGACTTGTGTGGCAAGAAGGTGCGCAGGGTCCGGAGAGGTGTTGCCATGCGTGTGCATGTATGATGCCCACAGCTCCGGTGCTGAGTGGCAGCAGGTCAATGCAATTGAGCAAGGCTGGTGTGAGCCCAATTCAATGGAGGTCAGGAAGCACACCATGAGCTGTATTCCTAGGGTTGCTGAATAGCGTGTAATTGTAAATAACCATACCTACCAAAGATATCAGGGCGGGCAAGTTATATAAACATTTATGCAAGGGTATTCGTAACCTCAAAATGAGTGGTTCTGCAGACATCCATGCCATTCCTGGCTGACTTAAGTGGGTCTGCGGTAGACCATTACTTCCGGAGGTTACTAGAAGACTACTTGAAGGATAAGGAGCAACTCAAGTGTGGAGCAGCCTTCACGCTCACACATGCTCACACACACACGCACACACACATGCATCTGGTCGAAGCAACCTGTGGCACATCATTTGCATTGCCACACGCGCCGTGCCACATCTCCGGTATCCGTCAGCAGGTTGCCAGAGGGTGCCCTTAGACAAGTCTAATGCCGTCCTTGTACCTGTGATAAGCTGCAGGGAGCAAGGCAGATGGGCCCAATGATAGCAAGCATCTCCGGGCATGTGTACTTGCTGGTGTGTGTGTGTGTGCGCGTGCCCAGGTGCTGGCGGCAAGTGCTTTGTACTGATGCCTTGTTGGCTGTGGACTGTGCCTGCACCACATGGCGTGGAAGGGCAGCCCCTACCCTGCACAGAGCGCTCACAGTCTGCGCTGAGTGCGCATACACCCACTCAGGTGCTGGTGATGGAATGGATCGATGGCATCCGCTGCACAGACCCAGCGAGCATCAAGGCGTCTGGCCTGGATGTGGATGGCTTCATCCGCTGTGGCGTGGTGAGGATACCAGTTCATGAGCTTGAGCGCGCACGCACGCGTGTGTGTGTGCGTCTGTAGTGTTCCGATAGCACTACCGATGCTGCTTCCCAGGTGCCAAGCTTTGGGGGGCTTGTTTGAAGTCTGGCGCCCAGCGCAGGAGGCTTGCCTGGGCAGCATGCACTGGGGTGCGTGGGGTGCACAAGACGCAATTGCCTGCTCAAGCAGGGATTAGCCCCCACGGTATCTGCAAGCTGTCAAGACTGCAGCCTCTGCCCTGTAGCCCTGTGGCCCTTCCGCCTGAGCCTGGGCACCAGAATGGTGTTGTGCTGCAGCACGCCCTGCTGCTCGTGCTCAACGCTGCACCCTCGGGACTTGCTGCTCTTGCTTTGACACTGCAGCAAGGCGTAATGTATGCGCACACATGCAGCGGGTCGTGTGACATCATTCGATCATTTGATGAACCGCTCCAACTTCCCTTTCTGTCGTGGCCATGCCTGTCCTGTGCAGGTGTCTGGCTTGAGGCAGCTCTTGGAGTTTGGCCTTTTTCATGGTGAGCCAGCTCACCATGATCAAATAGCAGGGATTAGCAGCTCGAAGGGCACATTGGTTTCAGTTGGTAGGATGGCTGCATCTAAGGCAATGCTGAATAATGTCACACAGCATTCACCTCTCAGGGCTATGTGCAGCTGCAACAGCAACATGAACAACATCAAGGACATGTTATCAAGGACACTTGATGGTGAGGACTTCTCCTGACTGTTCATGCCTGTGCCCTGTGGAGGCCTCAAGCCCTGTTCTCCGTGGTTTCTGCTCTTGAGCCTCAACCATCTTGCCGTGCCCGTCCCCTTGGAGTCTGGCATCAAAATGCCAAAATGCTTCCCCATCGGGAATCATGGTGGCCTTGTGGGGGACGGACTGCTGTTGTGTGCAAGGGCAGCTTACAAGCACAGGAAAGGCGCCATGGCGCGCTAGGTGCACACTTCCATGAAGACCTCAGTGCATTTTGCACCCACACAGCATGGTAGGGCTAAATACCTAGGTCCTCGACCCCCTTAAGCCACGCAACTTGCCCTGAGTCCCACAGAGCTGTGCCTGCCTCAAAGCACCCTTCCTGAATCCGCCGTGCTCCTCGTAGGTGACCCCCACCCAGGAAACATTTTTGCGGTGAGTTCCTGGGTGGCCCGCTTCTGCCTATTTTTTCTGGTGGGCTGACTGCTACTAGACGAGGTGCAGGCACGCTGAGTTTAGTTCTTGCTGTGCTGGCCATCCGTTATTGCTGTGCTGTCCGCCACGTCCAGTGTGCCACGTCTAGTGTGCCACAGGGCCGCCGCGTCCTGTGTGCTTCAGGGTACGTCCCACGACAGTGGTGCTCGGTGCTGCAGCAGCAGGCTCACATTGTGCGAGCTGTGTCCCACTACAGTGGTGCTCAGTGCTGCAGCAGCAGGCTCACTGTGCGTGATCCCTGCCCTCACGGCTTCCCTGTGATCCGTCCTGGAGTCTGCAGCTCCAGCCAGCCATGTGCTGCCGTGCGCCCCAAAATCAGTCTGATGGCATGAGCGGCCCCCCAGCTGCCCAGGTTCCCTCACTGGACTTGGCAAGAGCGGCCTCTCCCTGCTGTGGCACTGCGTGCTGCAGATGCGGGATGGGCGGATTGCGTACGTAGACTTTGGCAACGTGGCACAGCTGAGCCAGCGCAACAAGCAGGTGGGCAGGGCTGCGCTGCCATGTTGCAGGCAGCAAAGCAGCGTTGCACCTGGCAGCAAGTCTTATGTGGCTCTCTGAGGCGATTGCTCTGTGCAGCCGTGCAGGAGCCTGACGCCGAGAGAATGGTGTGGTTTGTGCAGGGGCTGCCTGCTTTTTGATTGATTGTGGGAGTGAGGGAGGGGCTTGACAATTTGCTACCAAAAAAAGCAGGTCGTTACGCTGTTCGCTGTAAGAATCCTTACGGCGCCTGGTGTTGGTTCCTCAAGCAAGATGCTGGCTCAATTCATGCTTGCAAGATGAGCATGTGGAATTTGGAGTGCGCTCTGATGCTGAGCTGCTGCTCTCACAGTCGCATCAAGCAATGCGCTGCACTGATGGTTTCAGGACAGGACTCCCCCTCACCTCTCCTGCAGACAGCACACCCTCTGGTCTTGATGCTGCAAGTGCTGCAGTGCCTGCTCCCAACGCAGAACACGCGCACAGTGCAGGGTGGGTGCCTTGATCACTGTGGGGTCATGCGCCCGTGGGGCCTCGCTTTCTCCCTGTCAAGCGCGCTGCACCTCCAATGCGAAAAAATGCTGCACCTCCAATGCGCCTTGGCCAAGCGCATGCGCCTGCCTCCCCTTCGAACCCTGCACCCCTTGGTGCCCTTCCCCCTCCTGTGCCTCCCTCGCTCCCATATGCCTTCTCTCCTCCCACGGCATCACCACCCTCCTGCGCCCTGCTGCTGTGTGTGCTGAGCAGACGCTGGTGGATGCTGTGGTGCACGCGGTGAATGAGGACTACCGGTCAATGGCAGAGGACTTCATCAAGCTGGGCTTCCTGGCCCCTGGTACGTGTGCGCGCGTGTCTGTGTTAGCATGCTTGTGCACGTTTGTGTGCGTGTGCGTGTGCATGCACATTTTCCAGAGCAGGGGGCGTTATGAGGCCTTGATTGAGGGGTAGGCAGTGAGGTGGCGCAATGCCTTGTGATGTCGAGGAAAGTGCAGGGGTCAAAGCCTTGTGTGCTTTGAAATGCGAGTTCGGAGGTGGCAGTGGGGTGGCACAGCTCACAGGGCCGCTGAAAGTGTAGTAGGTTGGCCAGCCTTGGGGTATGACTGTGGTTAGGCTGGGCAAGAAGAGGTGTGTTGGTAGCAGCAGAGGTGCGACCCTCTGAGAGATTGAGGCAGTGGGATGGTGCACGCAGGAGCAATCGCGTGGCTATGCATGGGGCTGGGGTCTAGGTGTGTGCTGGGCTGGGTGGCCTGCTGCTGAAGGCGTTGGCCCTGCCCACTCGCCAGTCTGCGCTGGGTGGCCTGCTGCTGAAGGCATTGGCCCTGCCCACTCGTCAGTCTGCTTGGTCCTCTGCTGCGCCAAGCGCAGCAGCAAGGCGGCGGATGAAGCAACTGGTACTCTTGGCAGCACATGCGCCCATTTGCGCAGCTAATGCCCACGCGTGCCCTTCCCCCTGTGCCTACCCAGGCACCGACATCAGCCCCATCGTGCCCGCCCTGGAGAACATTTGGACCGACTCCAAAGGCCAGAGCCTGGCATCCTTCAACTTCCGCACCGTCACCTCGCGCTTCAACGAGCTGGTGTATCAGTACCCCATCCGCATCCCGGAACGCTACTCCCTGGTCATCCGCTCTCTTCTCACCCAGGTACGCACATGTGCAGGTGCACTGTAGCCTTACCCGCAGCACGCACATGGCCTTGCGGTGCAGATTCAGGGGCATTGGAAGGTCGTGCCCACCCCCTTCACCCCCTTCCGACCTCTATTGCCTGCCTGCAACTGGCGCTGGTGCAACTGGTGCGGGCCTGGCTGTCTGACTGAGTAGAGGCGCTGAGGCAGCAACCAGGCAGGGATGTACAGAAGGCTGGGCCTGGAGTAGGGCCACCTGATCAAGCTGAAAAGCACACCTTTTGCGAGCATGAGGACGAACAAACTTGTGCACAGCTGTATGCACGTAAATAGGGATCGGCATGTAGCGCTATATGAGGCAATTCTACAGCGCCATACAGCGATACAGCACTACATTTTGCTGTATTTTAACTGCTATATCTTCCAGAACACCACCTTGCACTTTGAATTTTGGCATCAAAATCGGAAGGGAGGTTCAGTACCCTGTATAATGCCCCCCTTACAAAAAATGTCTGTGAATTGAAAATTATTTTTGTTGGGGCTGGGGGCTTCTATTAGCCAGATATAGCGCTATATCTTGCACCAAGGATACACTGTTTTCACTGGAAACCAAGGTACGAGGTTTTAAGGAGCACAAATGAATGGTGGTCAGGTTTAGGCTGTTTGATGGGCATCACACCACGCCTTACGAACAAAAAATGTTTTACACTCCTCATGTGCAGGCACATGCCTAGTACCCCCGGGCCCCTCATTCCTCAATTCCCTTTGCGCTTAAGACAGCACTGGATATCCCCTTCAAATGCTGCCTGAGAAACACATAATGCTGACCCTTCAGATCAGGTGCATCCTGATCTGAAAAACACACTTGTGCTCTAAGACACTCCCTAGCTGTCCACTCTCATGTGCTGATTGCTGCCCAACGCTGATTGCTCTCTTCTGCTTTCTGCTCTTCAAACATTTGTGCTGGTGCTGGTGCTGGCGCTGCTACTGCTTGCTGCATGGCCGCTTGCATGGAGTGGACTCAACTCACTCAAGCGCAGGGCACTCCAGCTTGATGGTGGGAACCTCATAATTGAGGAAATGGCCATGTAACAATGGAACTGCTTGAGCTGTGTGGGGCCCATTGAAAAGGACTAAATGCTACTTCTTGGCCACAGGCTTCCTTCCCCACAGTCTAGTCTATTCGTTCTTCTCCTCCTCCCTGGCATGCTCCCTGGGGATTGTGCAAACTCCTGCTGCTTCCAGTGCTTGCTGCATGCGGTTTTGGCGCTGCATCGTCCTGGGTTTTGAGGGGCGAAGGTTGGCTTGCAACATTTGCACTCCATCACACAGCCCACTCTGGCTTAATTCCATTGTGAACTTCTCAGACCACCTCCAAAGTAGACCTGCTGCCGTCCTCTTGAAGAGGTCTACAGGGGTGGCACTGCCCTGGATATGGGGCTGCATGCCATCCGTCCCCAGATTCTTTTTTTTTGTGGTCCCCAGATTCATCTATGGCTCTTAACCATGAAAGACGTCCGCCAATTTGTTTGTATGGCCATATTCTTAATCCTTGGGGCCCAGAGGTGAATTTTCGAGTTTCGATCTTGGCACGCGCTACATCAAAAATATTACAGCGCTATGTAGCGCGTTATTAGCAACCGCCAATCCCTACATATTAAAGAGGTAGCAAGTGCCGAGGATTCGCATGCCTGCACGCGCGTGTCCGCGCACGCTTGGGCGCACACGCATGGCAGCACTCATGTGCGTGTGCACTTGGTTGCCTGCGCAGGAGGGCATCTGCATGACCCTGGACCCAGATTTCCACTTCCTGGAGGTGGCCTACCCATACGTTGCTCGGCGGCTGCTGACAGATGAGGACCCGCAACTCAGGGAGCGCCTGTTCCAGGTGAGTACCTCCGCCCCAGCTGCATGCCTGCTTTGGGTGTGTGCCTGTGCCAGGTGTGCCCCTTCTGCGGGGCGCCCGTAAGAATGTGTGCGCAACTGTTTTCCAGTATGCATGTGTTGGGGTTCGCTAGGAAGGGCACTGCCAACTGCTTGCTGCGTGTGCGTGTGCTGCCCACACAGGTGTTGTTCCAGGACGGCAAGTTCCAGTGGAAGCGGCTGGAGAACCTGATCATGCTGGCGCGCGAGGGCAGCGGCAGCAGCGGCAAGCAGGGCCTGGACCTGTCTGACACCGTCAGCGACGCAGTGCGGGTGCTGCTGTTGGACGAGCGGCTGCGCACGCAGGTGGGTGTGCGCGTGCACACATGCCTGCTTTGCATGTTGCGTGCTGGGGGCTGCGGGTGTGGTCCTTGACCTGATTGATCTTGTCTTGGGGTTGCGCTGCATGGGCTATTTTTGCATGGGCACCAAGCAGCAGCCACGTTGCTGTAGACACAGCTGCGGCCTTGTGCCCTTTGTCAGTGTGCGATTCCTCTTACAAGTAGCATCAATGCCAATGTGTGATTCCTTTGTCAGTGTGTGATTCTTCTTACAAGTAGCAACAGCGAAGGTGCATTCATTGGTGTACAGGGGCAGCTAAGCAAATGCGAGGGTGCACTTATGCTAGAATAGACCCTTGTTGATGATGTTGATGTTGCAAACATCCTCAGAGATTCCCTTTTTCCCCTTCTGATGACCCTGGTGCAAGCTCAGGCCTGCCAGGTGGATACGTCGCCTAGTGTTGGCTCAAAGAGCAAAAAATATGCCTGCACATGCAATCTGTTTCAAAATTCTGGGACGTCGAGGATGATGTGCAACTGCTCTGTGTACTCCGCTTTAAGCTCCCAAACTTGCATCCATGCTCCGTGTGCGCGCACACACATGCGCACATGCACACATACACACACAGGTGATCATGGCGTTGACAGAGGACAACAAGCTCCGTGTGCCAGAGGTGATGAGCGTGCTCCGCCTCGTCCAAAATGACATCCAGCCCAACCGGCTGATTCAGGTGGGCCGCTGGCACACCCTTGACTTCAGTGTGCTTGAGGAGGCCAGGCCAAAACCAGCCTGCTGCTCAGGTTGATGCTGCTCTCACCCCAGCGTCTGTGGGACCCCAGCTGGTGCAGGCGCTGCTCTCATTGACAACCCTGTGTGTGCTCAGAAGCCCACGCCCTGCGCATCGTCGCTGCAGCCTGGCCTGCTGCACGGCGCCGGCGCCTTGTCGAAAGGTCTCATGGGTGCTCTCGCCACGCTGTGGCCACGTGCCGCCCTGGGCTTGCTGCTTCCAAGCCCAGGCCATCAGCTTGGCAACGCCACTTTGCTTTTTACCTTGCGCGTGCACCAGGATTGAGTCGTCCGCTAATTTTGAAATTTTTGAAAATTGAAATTCAAAATGCTCCGAACAATCGATTGAACGTTTACCCGTGAGTATCAAGAACAGGCGGAGGAGGGAGTGACACCAGTTGACCCTACCCCCTCCCCCTATATGCATTTAACAACCTGCTTGATGCTATGTTGTTAATGTGGGGCCACTATAAGGTGCGAGACAGAGGTACACAGGTACAGCGCAGGGGAGGGTTTTTACAGTGATTTACAGTGCGGCAAAACTTCGGCAAATCCGAATTCGCGAATGATTCGGAATGCGCAAACGATGACCAATCCTGGTGTGCACCTGCAGGACTTTGTGCGCGGCGCGCCCCAGCTGTCTCGCCAGGTGCTGCTGGGCTGGGCGGACAAGGTGCTGGTGTCGTAGGGGGACAGGGCAAACAGGTCGGCTATCAGGGCCCATTGCACTGCTGCGCCAGGAAAAGAGCGCAGCACACCTGGCCCCCGCCCCTGCGGACGTCTCCACCTGGTGCTGCCCGCGGCTTGTGTTGCTCGGCAGGGCCTGGCCATGCGCGCCGTTTGTTGCCATCAGCACACATGCAGCAAGCTATTGATGCTGCTTAGGCTGCGGCCGGCGGGGCAATGCTCTGCAATGCGCCCGCCCAGGGGGTGCCCAAGCAGCGCTTGAACAGGCTCCCCCTGCTGGGTGGGGGCAGGGCGATGGGTGGTGGGCGCGAGGAGGCATGAGACTTGCATGTGGTGAAGAGCTCTTTTATTTTTGCCGCGGTCTGAGGAGCTCGGCTGTCACTGATTTCCAAGCCAGCAGGATCAATGAGCACGCGAGCAGTTTCAGCACCCGGTGGCCCAAGTCCAGCATTGGTTTCACCAGTTTTGCTGGTGCCCTGGGTGGTCTTTCGTCTACGCTAGTGAACCCATCTGTAATGCATGCTGCCAACTGTGTCTGGAGTGCGTAGACCTTGGCGTTTGCGGGGTGCTTTAGGGGCATGCAGAGCAGCTCAATGCGACCTTTGCCCTGTGCATGCTCTTGGAACTCTAAGTAGCATCATTGCTTGGGTCTGTAAGTAGGATGAGTGTGAAAGTTGTGCGATTGAGAAGGGCAGTGGTGGAGCAAGATGCTGACAGCTCAGGAGCGTGTTTTTGGAACCCAATGGCCGATATCGTGCTTGTTGAAGAACAAAAATCATCGTGTTTTGAAGGTGCCTGGGCTGGTGGCCAGGCATACTCAGGATTCCCCAGATTGGTGTGTTCTTGGTTGCTCTTTCAAGTGGAGAGGTTGCTATTGATCTGTGCGGAATCTTGCCCTGGCCTGGCCTGGCCTAATAATTGACGAAAACCACGACAGTCATGTGTTTGCCATTTTGGATGAGGCAGGGCGCACCATGGGAGTTTTGCAAGTGGCTGGCTATTACGTATCCCTAGCCAGGCTGCGAAGCAAGGATGCTAGTGCGTCAAGAGTTTTTCGTTTGCTGAGCGCATGTTTGGAGCTACTGTATCGATCATGGTTAGCTGCACGAATGCACACTGGTGCATGGGTGCCTACCTGCAACACTTTCTTCCATTGCTCATCACCAAAACATTATCTATGACCTGGAAGCTTTCGAAATGATCCCATATCAACTCAGTTTTGAACTGCTCATGTACTGTGGCTAAGATATCATGATTTTCATTTATCTTTGTGCTGGCATGGATGTGATTTGAAGAAGACTGGCTTGGAGCGTGTGCAAGCCCTCTTTCCACAAGTCTACATGGGGTAAAGTTAATGGAAAGGAAGGCTCACTGGCTCCCACCATTGTGCACACTGTCTAGTAGATACAAGGTTACGAGGCCTCAGTCAAGAAGTTCGACCGTTGGCCTGCTTGTTCAAGTTAACAAGTTTAAGTTTGACCTTCAGCCAGGTAGTTTGACTGTTTAGGTTGCTGTTTGAACACCAGCCATAAAAAAATCCATAAGCTCTGAAATAAAACGATAGGAATCATTAGTTTGTTTCTGGAAAAAATTGAAGACATCCTCGGAACAAAAGAAACTTGGGAGAAGTAAAAAGCTCCAGTCTGATTGATGGTAATTTTGCATGCCATTGGTAAATCATGAAACAAGTCTGCAAATTGAAGCCTCAACGAACACATTTGCATGCAAGGGCACAGGAAAAGAGCACGTTTTTCGTCTTGAATTGCCTGCAAGCCACACTTATCACAGGTACCATCATGATTTTCCCAGCTTCTTGTCTCGACTCGTAGCGCATGGGAATGTAACCTGGAACGTGCCACGTTGCGTTGTGTTTGCTTGCCTAAATCCAGATGCAGATACCTAGGTACAGAAAAAGGCGGTTCATCAACAGCCACTTCTTGTTGATAGTGCTCATCGCAATATCAGCTTTGAGGACTTCGGCAAGAGTGCTACTATTACTGCATAGCAGAGCATTATAAAATCTCAGCCTTGAAACCTTACCCTACCTTACCTTACCTTATAAAATCTCACAGCTGCTCGGAACCAATAGAATTGCAAGGGCTCTTGGCCACACTCACGCAACATAGACCAGTTTGGAGTGGTGCGCTTCACACCTAAGATACCTTTCAGCAGGCTAACCAAAGCATGCTGTGTGGCCTATCTATTAACCGGTGCTCCGATGCAATCTGCCTGATTCTACGACAACCAGCCATGAACGGCGTAAGCATATGCTCAGCTGCAGCAACCATGTTGTGTGTCTTGGTGAAGATCATGCCCAGGTATTTAAAATCTTTGTTGGCAAGCTGCGACCCTCCTGGCGTGATTACAGGTACCCTTGTGCGTCGAGAGTTAAAGTGCACCACCTCTGATTTAGATGTGTTCACAATCAGTCCCTTCCTTAGAGCGCAGGCGCTCAGCCTATCCAACATCATCTGCAGTTGACCTGGCTCTATTGCAGTAAGCTCAGATCATCTGCATACAACATGTGTGTCACCTGAACATCAGCTATTCCTGTCACCGCCCCACGTACATCCCGAGCAATCAACATCATTGATGTCCAAAGAGAAAAGCAAGGGTGAAAGAGGGCATCCTTGTTTGACACCACGAGTAGGGCGCACCCTTGCTTGCTAAGTACCATCCACCAGCACATGCTTGTCTGCATCATACAGATTCTGAATGATCTTAATTAAAGAGGCAAGTAGGGATGCAATTGCGTTGGAGGTGCTCCCAAAGGGCACACCAAGGTATGGAGTCATATGCCTGCTTGAAGTCAATAAAGGCTGCATGCAACCTAGGTGACCCATGAGGTTTCCTTTTTTGCGCAGCATGCTGCAAATATCTGAGGATGAAATGAACATGGGCTGGAGAGTGTTTCTCCCCGGATAGAAACCAAATTGCGTGTCAAGCATCTTATTGGTAACTATTGAAAGGTGCTCAGAAGTTGTGACTCTTAATGTCCAATAGGATGCAGTATACACAGGCGTGCACATAGGGAGATGTTTGTGAGCCCCGCCCTGATAGTCACTCTGCGCACCGCCTACAGCGAAAGGCAAATGTAGCAGCAGCGTCACACTGTCTAGCAGATACAAGTTACTGATTCTGTGATTGACCATAAACCCTTATGTTCGGTTTATTGGTTTTATTGGTCACTGGCAGCTGAAGGCAACAAACGATGATAGTATCAGACGAGGCAGGAGCGAATGGGTACAGCTCTAGCGGTATTTGAGCGAACATGGTGGTGTGTGGACTGGCTGCGGACAGTGACAGTGTACACAAGCACACAAGAGGTTGCCATTGATAAGACCATGGAGTCCTTCCCTACACATCTTTTCTCTGGTCGGCCTGCAGACAGGCAAGGTCAGCACTACAAGCAGTAGCTGTTGGATGTACTCACACTGAACTGGAAGGGGACTGGACAGATAGGTGGCTCTGCCATGCCTGTTGCCCCCCAAGGGCGAGCAGCCTCCCTGGGGTACATTTCACAAGGCCAGAGATAAGCAAGGTACTATGAGTCCGTCTGTTGATCAACAGCATGTCATGACATGCTCAAACACAGCTATCCCTGAACTCAGTGAACTGGCGACAGGGGGATGATACGGGTTAACACCGGAAAAAGCATGAAGGCTAATTAGCCTTGAAAGGAAAACTTTTCCATGAAGACACGTATCCAGCTCCAACAGATGAAGCTCAGCCAGAAGCAAGCTGCAGAGGAGGATCTCCGGAGTCTAGACAGGGAGCATAGATAGTCGCAAACAGAACTGGCTGTGTATTATTAACCCTGTCCTGCACATCGATTGTTTGATCGGGTAAAAAGGGATCTATCGTATTGCAGGTCGTCTCGAGCATTCGGAAACAGGTGAAGCAATAATGAACATCTAGGATGTATCATATTATTTGAAACTCGTTGAGCTTTTCGTGTAAATTGATCAGGCAAGATGGGCTTGCAGCTTTGATGTAGCGGATTATTTGCTAAATTTGAAGATATTAGGAGAAGGGGCTTTATATCTGTTACTGCCACTCGCTGCCAGGCACCAATGCAGCGCCTTGTTGAAAGGTCTCAAGGGTGTTTGCTTGGTGTGATGTGTGGAGGTAGGTTGTCTCACTGAGAATGTCGACTGACATACCCCAAGTGTGTGCATGTGTGCGTGCGTGCGTGCGTGCGTGCGTGCGTGCGTGCGTGCGTGTGTGTGTGTGTGTGTGTGTGTGTGTGTGTGTGTGTGTGTGTGTG
>LKMJ01002957.1_pt1 | contig 15727 bp, 19 predicted proteins | sample 643391 | NCBI WGS metagenome assembly LKMJ01 (sample SAMN04112250, study PRJNA286221) | soda lake metagenome | biome: soda lake; feature: Kulunda Steppe; material: water; isolation source: sample PL-Br10 brine of Picturesque Lake | place: Russia: Kulunda steppe | collected 2010-07
AGAGAGAGAGAGAAGAGAGAGAGAGAGAGAGAGAGAGAGAGAGAGAGAGAGAGAGAGAGAGAGGGAGATGAGGAGCCCAGAGAGCCCAGCGAGTGAGAGCTGTCGGGGAGCCCAGACCAGCAAGGGATAGATCTTCTTGGGCACCCTGTCCTAGCACCATGCAAACGCCTGTGCTGTGTGGAGATCTCCGCCTCTCATGCCGCACTCCATGCGGCTCGGTCAAGCCTGGCACAGCTTGCGTGCTTTGTGTGTGCACGTGGGCATGTGTAGGGATTGGCATATAGCGCTATATGAGGCGATTCTATAGCGCTATATTTTGCTATATTTCAGCTGCTATATCTGCCAGAACTTCACCTTATATTTTGAATTTCGGCATCAAAATTGGTAGGAGGTTCAGCACCCTGTATAATGCCCCCATTCATAAATGAAAGCGAAAGATTAATCCTATTTGGGCTGGGGGCTTCTAGCAACTAGATATAGCACTATGTCTGGCACTCGGGTTTCACTCCTACTCATGTGCGGGCACATGCCTTAGTACCCCTGGGCCTTTCATTCCTCAATTCCCTTAACGCTAACGACAGCTCTCCCTTCTGCCTGGAAAAATATAATGTTGACAGGTTGGCCCTTCAGATCAGGTGCATCGTGATCTGAAGAACACGCTTGTGTTCCAAGGCCTAGGCACTCCCTAGCTGTCCCCTCCAAGTGCTGATTGCTGCCAAACGCTGATTGCTCTTGTCTGCTGTCTGCTCTTCAAAATCTTCTGCTGGTGCTGGTGCTGGTGCTACTGCTGCTCGCTGCATTGCTGTTTGCATGGAGCTGCTTGTGTGGACTCAACTCACTCAAGCGCAGGTCACTCCAGCTTGATGAAGGGACCTCGTTGTTGATAAAATGAATGGCCATGAGACAAAGGAACTGCTTGTGCTATGCAGGGCCCATTGAGAAGGACTCGATACGCTGCTTCTTGGCCACTGGCCTCCCAACACAGTCTACCTCCTCCACACCTCGTTCTCATTCTCCTCCCTGGCATGCTCCTTGGGGATTTTGCCAACCCTTGCTGCTTCCAGTGCTTGCTGTATGCAGTTGTGACGCTGCATCTTTCAGGGCTTTGCGGGGCTGAGGTTGGCATGCAACATTTGCACTCCATCACACAGCCCCTCTCTGGCTAAATCTTCATTGTTAACCTGTCAGACCACTTCCTAAGAGGACTTGCTGTCGTCCTCTTGAAGAGGTCTGCAGGGGTGGCGCTGCCCTGGACATGGGGCTCCAAGCCATCCGTCCCCAGAAGAATCTATGGCTCATCCCCATTGAATATGTCTGCCAATCTATTTCTATGATTATATTCTTGCGGCCAGAGGTAAATTTTTGAGCTTCGAACTTTGGCACGCGCTATATTGAAAAACTTTATAGCGCTATTTAGCGCTGTGTAGCGCTATACGCTATATCGCGCTATTAGCAAACGCCGATCTCAGCGCATGTGCTGAGTGTGACACTGCATGCGTTTTACACTCAGCACATGCACATGCACGCAGACACACGCAAGCATGAATGCAAGCATGCATGCAAACGTACACACATACACGCCCTCTGGGCCCTATGGCCCATCCTGCCTCTCGATGTCCTCAACAGCGCCGCCAGCTCTTCAGACTCCCTTGTCAACCCTAATGCTGCACCCTGCTCCTACCTGCATCTGCCTGCATCAGCCCTGCACCTCACCCTTACGCCAGCAGTGCAGTATCCCCTATCTATGCCCTCATGCTGGCCCACCTGCTGCCAAACACCACATGCGCCAATTGCCTGTGCCTTGCATGCACACCATCTACATTACTATATCTAGTTTGACATGCACACTGTGTGTATACACATGAGTGAGCACCCTCCCATGTGCCACTGCTTGGCCTGCCGTCCAGCTGGCCCTGTGCTGAAGTACGAGGTGAACTTTGGTGAGGAGGAGTTTGTGAGGGCTAAAGCAGACTGGAAGCTCGACACCAAGGAGGCGCGGCTGGAGCTGCAGCCCAAGATCTCTGAGCAGTGAGTCAGTGCCCGGACTAGTCCACCGGTCTCGGGTGGGCCTGCAGCCTGCCCTGCCTGTGCAGTGCATGGCATGCAACAAAGGCATGGCCTACGCATGACCATGCACCTAGCACAGGTGAGTCAGTGCTTGGGCTGATCTGCTATGCTTGAGTGGTCCTGCAGCCTGCCCTGCCCATTCAGTGCATGGCCATGCTCCCAGCTTAGGCATAGCCATGCACCTAGCAGGCGTGGCCCGTGCACGTGCTCCGTGCGCCGTTGAAGGCAGTGCCCGTACATGGCTATGCATGCATTTCAAGCTGAGTGGCCCATCATAAGACCTGCAGCAGCCTGAGCCCCTGTTACTCAGCCTTTCTATGATCCACGAGGTCTGCACCTTGTCCCTGCATCTGCCTGGTGCCTCTTCAGAGCTTGTCCCTGCATCCTCCTGTGGTGTTTCTCATAAGCTTGTCCCTGCATCTTTCTATGGTGTCTCTTGTAAGCTTACCTAGCTGGGAAATTTTTGCGTGCACAATTTGTATGCTTGTTTCTTTCATGGGCGTGCACTCTCTTATCCACTGGATACATGCATGCATGCATGGTTGTGTGTGTGTCTAGTTGTTCTCATGCACGCACTAGGACAATGACAGGTTCAGCCTGAAATAGCAGCCACGCTCTTTCACATGCACGCATGCAGAGCACGCCTGACTATGACAGCCATCAGCAAGCCAAATGGGGAGAAGCCAAAGCTCCTTCTTGGTATGAGGTGCGAAATGTAACCGGGTCCAGTCTACATAAGATGTGCGTAGTAATGTGTTAGCTAGCACTGTACTTGCAGACATTTCACTTTACAATGAGTTAGTTATAAATGAGAAGATTTTAGGTGCATAGGAGGTCCAGCCCTTTGAAGCGACAGAGTGCCACACATACTATCTACAGTAAACGAAGAATTGTTTGCATGGCTAGGCGCGTGGAGGATGTTGCCTAACCACCTCGTTGGTGTTTAGTCTTGGTGTTGTTGCACAATCAAAGTGCACTGTTGGACAATCACTGCGTAGAGGAAGAATGGGGAGTCTGCCTGACTGGTGTTAAGGCTTTATCTTGTCACACAGTGTTGCACTGTGCAGGACTTGTCCTTGCATGCATTTCAGATACAGAGCATACCATAGCTGTTGCAAAGCTCAGCACTGGCACGCGACAAAGGGACAAGAGGGCACTTGTTAAAAGGCCAATGTTGATTTTTCCTTCTTGGCCTTATCTGTTGCTTCAATCTGTAAGTGTTCAGGGTTGTGAACTTCCCATTCATACCCACTAGTGGCACCTGCTCCACACTGACCTATTTTGCTCTCTAATTGGGTTGCGGTGAATTGACTGGTGCCCGCACCAAACGTAGGCCTCTCCATTAACTTTCTCCACCAGATTGTCCCTGGGAAGGGCTAAGTTATCAGGTGAAATCAGGTGACGGACAGAAACAAGCATCACGGCATATGCCATTCAATTACCAAGTTGAACTGCCACGCCTACCAGGCTGGCGGTTAATCCTAACTTGTAAACTTGCAAACTTTGAGTTCAGAAGTTCTAGGCCTTAGTAAGGTCAAAATACCATCTTTCTTTTTTTGCTCGTGCTGGTTTTAGTTACAGGCCTGATTGGCTTCAGCCAAGCTGCCCTACAAGGGGTTAAAAGAGGTTGCGAGAAAAAAAGGCCTTCAGTCAAGAAGTGCGACTGCTAGCCTACTCATAAAAACCTTTCAGTGCATGAAGGAAGGAATATAGCTTATTGCTTTTCTGGCCCAGAAAAGCAGACACATTGTTTAAGCCTGCTGAAGAAAAAAGGGAAGCATAAGTCCTTCAGAGAGAGCCAAGCTGCCCTACGTGTGGCAATACAGCAAAGTAACACTTAGCTTACAAGTTAGGGATAGACGCCTGGTCATTAGGCTAATTGGTTTGTTGCTGGTCTTCGCCAGCCAAAAAGATAGTCCATAATGTCAGGAATAAAATGGCAGAGTTTGTTGTGCCATTGAGAAAGAAAATCAAAGACAGTCTGACCAGGTAGGGCAGCAAAATGTATGGGGCCTCCACAAAAAAAAGGACTGGCAGAAAGGGAGAAAAAGGAACCTCCTTGTTGAATGAATAGTTCTTTGTGAGAGTGCACACAAACAAGTCTTGACAGTGATTAAGAACGTGCACCTCATTTTGCATAGCAGCACAAGAGCACTTGTCACTGATTGTGGCACAGTATCCGTTTCCATCGCACCAGCCCACTGGGCATGGCATATGTGCGTACGAGAGAAACCTGCTCACATTCCTCATAATATTGTCACGCCACTGGCAGATTAGTGCACTGCCAGATTTATGCTGCATTGTCACTTGGAGGTTGGTTGAGTCGGTTGGCAGAGTATTTGATCATGTTGACAGTTCAGTTATAGCTGTATTTGAGCACTTCAAAGGCAAACTCGCTAAATACCTCGTTTGCTTTCAGCGACCTGATAAGTTGTACGCCAGGGAGTGGACCCCTCTAGCCCTTGGGGGGCGACAGGCGTGGCAGCGCCCACTCCAGTCCATCTGCCTAGTCCAGTCCATCCACCCAGTCCCGTGTGAGTACGTCTGACAGCAGCTGACCTTGCCTGTCTACCGGCTGAACAGCAAGAGAAGGTGTAGGGAAGGATAAGGGTATCAGAGACTTCGCAGTCTCATCGCGGGCAACCTTCTGACTGCTTGGTGTACAACGTCACTGTCCGCAGCCAGTCCACACACCATCTTTGCTCTGATACCATGTTATGGCCATGCCGCAAGTCTGGTTTGGATGCAGCAGTCTCTCAGCGTGACAACATGCTTAGAAAGGTCAAGGCACAGATGGCAAGGTGGCCCCAGGGGGGCACCCCCATTCCGCACAGTGCGTGAATCAGCTTGAAGATCTAGGAGGGAGTAGGCAAACCAAGAATGATAAGACACCATTTTGTTGTTGCTTTCCAAAGGGTTCATGTCAGCAATGTCCCTCCACGCTTCCCTCATCCTAAAGCTCAGGTCAGCAGTCTGGACAAAGGCTAGAAGGCTTAAAATAGTAGACCAAATAATACAAAAGCCAACAGATCTTATTAGGCATCTTTTGGTAGATTGAGTTTGCTCAAAATCCAGCTGCTGTGTGTGCAAGTCGGAGAATGTTGAAGACTCTGTGGGTCGGACCCTGACAGCTGCACATCATGAAAACCAAGAAAGAACGCTCAATAGACCTCCCCTCAGGTGCCCAGCCAGCTCTTCCTTCAAATTATGCTTTAATTGTCTGGAGGCAAGGAATAGGGTGACAGCTCCCCCAGCTTCTCTCCAGTCTCTGATGTCATGACCTGTGATCACAAGAATAAGTAAGCACTACAATTTGCATTACTGGTCCCTTTCACAGTAACGCGTTCAGTTACTTAGGTCTAGCACCTCAGTCAGTATTATACCTGGTATTATACTCAGTTCAAGAGGTCCCGTCCCCAAGAGACTGCATCATGCTCTATGAGTAGGGAGAAATCAGTATATTTGTATGCTGTTTATTTGCCAATTTTGTGCCAGATTGCCAAAGTAACTCGTAGTATGTGCACGGTTTTCAGCAACCCCATCTATGACTGATGCTCATTGCCTTTCAAAGGCAGGATTTGGGTGCACGTTCCACAGATTTTGAGATGCACAGCATTCTTCTGGCATGATGTTCGGGTGAGCAAACATGGTAAGAAAGTTGCTGTCAAAATTAAGGAATTGGGTTGTATCACTTCCATAGAATGCCATGATAGAATGCTACATAAAGGCGCAGAGAGGGAGAGGCGGCTGGATAAGCTTGCAAGGCAATTTCACCACTGGTGCTTTACCTGGAAGATTACAGGGCTAGAAAGAGAAAGGATTTTCAAATGGGTGCTGAACTGACCAGGCAAAGTGGCAGCTCCAGGTTTGCACACTTGAGCCTGCCTTGCTGAATGTTTAGGTTGTAGGCTGAGTCAGGGGTAGGTTTCCCACCATGGTTTTGGAATGCCATCACCACAAAAGTTGGGCAGAGGAAAAAACATCTTTAGCACCTTTCCAAGAAGATTTCTTGTGTACTGTATGCTGCTTGCAAAGAAGGATAATCTACGCCCATAAGTAACTATTACGATCCAATTTTTGCCGTTAGGAAGATCAAGGCTTTCATTCAGAGTGCGTCCCAGCACCTGTCTTGTTTGCTGCTTGCTGCTTGCATTTGCAATCTAAAAATCTTGAAGCCACTGGAAAATACATGAGCTGAGCAACTAGTATTGACCGTTAGCATAGTGGTGCAAGCTGCAAGAAATAAGAGAGCCGCGCAGCAGCATGCAGCTGGCCCTCTTCCTTCACAGATCTGCATCCCCCACTCCCCCAACCAACCTGGTTGAGCGCAAACTCGTTCCTGAACAGCAGGACGGGTCGACCCCAAACGTCCTTTACCACAGACGAGTTGAAGATGCGGCCAGCTGCCTCCACTGCCTCCCATCCGCCCTTGACCCACCTGTGGCAATGACAGCGTGGCATGCAGGGCGTGCGCCAACCGGCATATGCAGACTATTGGATGAATTGAACTAAGGGCTTGCGTGGCAGGTTCAGGTCTTGTGGTGCAAATTTTTATTATTTATCTTTTAATAAAGAGGGCGCAAGCACCAGAGGTCGAGTGGGCATGCTGCGCCGGCCGTCAAGTGGATGCAGGCATGGGTCAGACCAAAAGGCTGCACAGAGCGGATGTGGGCCTGAGGTAACGTGGGCGCGCACGCAACAGAGGTTGAGTGGGTGCAAGTGTGCACGCCCAACTGCAGGCATGGGTCAGAAGTCCAGCAGACACATGTGCGCGTGAACACACTGAGCATGCGCACGCAGAGGCACTCAGGGAAAGTGGCCTTCACGCCTGGAACGGGCAGGAGGCGCTGGCTGCGCTTTTGGCACACACACACACACCTCGCGATGGAGAAGCTGAGGGGCTCAAGCGTGGTGTCCACGCCGTACTCATCCTTCATCCGGTACTGCACGACCTCAAATTGGAGTTGGCCGACCGCAGCCAGGATGGGGTCCACAATGAAGTCGTCCGTACTGTACAGCACCTGCACCGCGCCCTCACCCAGCAGTCCTGCGTGTGCGCGTGCGTGTGTGTGCGAGTGTGTGTGCGCGTGCATGTATGCATGTGCATAGGTGCGTGCCTGCGTGTGCATGATTGTGAGTGCGTGTGTGTGTGCGTGTGTGTGTGTGTGTGCGCATAAGTGTGCGTGTGAGCCCAGATGTGCAGGGGCCCCATGCACGGTGCTGGTGCCGGTACCAGCAGTGCGGGCTGAGTGTGCAGCGCTTTTGGTGTGCCAGCAGCATCGGACCACAGTGTGCTACTGCTCAGCAGCATCGGACTGCAGTGTGCTTCTGCTTAGCAGCATTGGGCTGCAGTGTGCTTCTGCTTAGCAGCATTGGGCTGCAGTGTGCTACTACTCAGCAGCATCGGACTGCCGTGTGCTACTGCAGCATTGGGCTGCAGTGTGCTACTGCCAAGCAGCTTTGGGCTTCAGTGTGCTACTTCTCAGCAGCATTGGACTGCAGTGTGCTACTGCTCAGCCAGTACTGGCAGCACACGGGCGGTGCTGGGGTGGCAGCATGCAGCAAAGCGGGACGTGCAGCTTGCGCAGTCAAGGAGACTGCACGCACAACCCTCCCACCAGAGTCTGAAGCACCAAGCCTGGTCGAGATCTCAAGAAGAGGTAAAGCTGCAATTTCCCACACGCCAGCTGCCATCCCCCATCTTCACTTGCGGCCACCACCAGCTTGCTCCCTGTGGCACCACCAGCTGGCTCCCTGCGGCCACCGCCAGCTTGCTCCCTGTGGCCACCACCAGCTTGCTCCCTGCGGCCACCACCAGCTTGCTCCCTGTGCCCCACAATAGGCACAAGCACAACAGGCAAGCACACTGCGCGCGCCGCACCTTCCACGCCCTTGGCGAAAGCCTTCTTCTGGTTGGGGGCGCAGCGCATGATGCAGAAGAGCTCTGGCGAGAATGTGGGGATGCCAGGGAAGGCCACGTTGGGGCCCGTGCACAGCGTGTCGCCAATGACTGCAGCGTGTAGGGTGTGGGCATTGCGTGCACATGGGATACAAAAGGATCTTGATGCAGAGGTGGAAGAGTGCTCTGAGCTTGCTCCGAGTTGGAGAAGCCAGCAACAGGCCATCTAAGGAAATGACTCAACACAGCACTCGCTCACGTGAATGCTTCCTATGACCTGCTTGGCACAGATGGGTGGCCCTCTGGTAGCTCATGAGTGTGCACGCTGGTGCAAGGCTATCCATACCCTGCCCTTGGGCTGCTCAACCAAGCCCTGGACAAGCTCCTCCCAATTGAGCGCACATCCTTCAAATCAAGCAGCACGACACTAAGCCCTGAACTAGCTCCCAACCAAGTGCGCCTCCCTCTGTAACCACGCAGCGGCAGCCGTGGCTGCTGGGAAAGTGAAGCAGCACACAGCATGCCCAGGAAGCGCAGCTCAGGCAGGCCGTACCAAAGGCGCCTGGGTTGGTTAGGCCAATGACGTCGCCTGCAAAGCCCTCCAGCACCGTCTGCCGCTCGTTTGCAAACATCCTCTGTGGGGCAATTTGGTAGCATGACCGTGCTACGGTTGCAGCGTGGCTGGGTAATGGGGGGGTTGAAGGAGTGTGCTGAGGCACCATCTGCCGTTCATTTGCGTACATCCTCTGAGGGGCAGCCGTGGCACAGCTCGGCAGCATGGCCGTGCAGCATGACCGTGCGGTGTAATTTGGCAGGATGACCATGCAGAATGACCGTGCAATGCAGCTTAACAACATGACTATGCTGCGATTGCAGCGTTGTTGAGGAATCAAGGGGGAAGGGAGGAGGAAGGAGCAAATCCACTGTCTGTGTGCGCTCTGTAACGGTATGCAGGCCCCAAGGCGCAGCGGCTTGCAAGCAGGATTGACAGGCAGACTAGAGAAATAGACAGACTAGAGAAACAGACAGACTAGAGAAACAGGCAGACATGAGAAACAGCTGCCAGCTCTGAACTGTGCAGCATCAGGCGCTTTGTCATCAGGACTTCCGCCCTCAGGACCTGCGCTGATTTGCAGAACAAATCTGAATGCACTGAGCCCTTCACTACTAATTACTCCCAACGTCTTGGTCTGGAGCAGGGGGCGGCTTGTCACCCTCCAGATCCTCACTAGTTCTTCTGGCCAATGTGCCTTTTCCTAATTGATGGGGCCAATGTGCCTTTTCCTAATTGATGCAGGGAAGTTTTCTCTTAATTTCTTTTATTTGTGTTCCTCGCTCAGGAGGCAAGGGAAGAGTTCCAGGGAGGGGGGCAACCACTGTTGTCGGCTCAACTTGCTCAAAGCCAGCTCCAAGCAGCCTCTGCTTAATCCATGCCTTTAAATGGCCAGCCCCATGGTTTGGTGATGGACAAGTGACCTCTGCCAGGCGTGCTGCACCTACCTGAGGGGCGGCTAAAGTCACCACTCTTCCTGTGCGCGCCACCTGCGGGCACAGCAGGGGAGTGGAGAGGGTATGACACATTCAGGATTGACCTGGTGTGCGCAACGGCCTGCCTCTGAGCGGGATAGCCTGCCTTAGCGGAGTAGCTCGCCAGCATGGGAAGGCCTGCCTGTGAGGATTGGCCTCCATGCATATGCGTGCTCGAGTGCTGGCACTAGGCTTGGCAGGGCAAGGCCCTGAGCAGCCAGGAGGGCAACCGCCAAGAAAGGCCCCAAGCAGTAAGGGCAACCGCCAAGCAAGGCCCTGAGCCACAGGAGGGCGAATGCCATGCAAGCAAAGCAAAGCCAAGCTGCTCATACTGGCCTGCACACCAGCTAGGCCCCTCCCCATCTACCCCCCCGACACCTACCTTGACCTTCATGCCCTTCTCGAAACGGCCAGAGACCACGCGCACAAAGGCAACTTTGTCCCTGTGCCGCGCATCCATGTTGGCTTGCAGCTTAAATACGAGGCCCGAGAAGTTGGCGCTGGTAGGGGGCACGGACACGCCAGTGCGGCTGACTATGGGGCCTGCGGAGCACGGCACACACAGTTGGCTGAGCCAGCCATAGGGTCATGTAAGGGGGCCCTAGATATTCTGCCATGCGCTGCGCATGTGTGAGCAGCAGTGCATGAGGGGAACCCGGCAAGATTTCATGCGTCTACGTGTGTGTGTGCACGCTTGCGTGCAGGCGCGCATGCATCGGCGCACTTGTGTGTGTGTGTCCGCTTGTATGTGCCCGAATTGTGTGCCTGAGGGTGCGCGCACTTGCGCCTACCTGTGTGTGCATGCACGCTTGCATACATGGGCATGCATGTGGAATACTTGGTCCATTCAGGGGGAGAGCAACTGGTACAGGCAAGAAGGAATAAGGCACCGGGACTGTCCGAAAAGGCATTCCCACTCTGTCCCACAAGGCATCAGTGCAGCCCATGTTGTGCAGGTAGCCCCCATCAAGGCATCAGTACTGTCAAACAAGGCATCACTCCAGGATGTGTTGGATGCGCGCGCATGTTGTGCTCGTGAGAAATAGGCATAACCTGTGCGTGTCTGCAGCGTGCTTGGTGGAGGCCAGAAGAGGTCCTCCTTGGTCCAGATGTGTCAGTTTTGGCATGGCTCCCTTGTAACATGACCATATTGTGTAACATGACCATATTGTGTTGGGATGAAAGGCCAGAAGAGGTCCTCCTTGGTCCAGATGTGTCAGTTTTGGCATGGCTCCCTTGTAACATGACCATATTGTGTAACATGACCATATTGTGTAACATGACCATATTGTGTTGGGATGAAAGGCCAGAAGAGGTCCTCCTTGGTCCACAGATGTGTCAGTTCTGGCATGGCTCCCTTGTAACATGACCATATTGTGTTGGGATGAAACAGAGTCTTCAGGGAATGAGAAGAGGAGAGGAGGGGAACCCCCACGCTCTGGCAAACAAGACGTTCACATTTGAATAATAGGTCATTCCCACAAAGACGATTTGTCAAGTACCTTCTGATACCTTTTTATTGAAAGGTGGATACAGGCAACGAAGCTCACGCAACATAGGCCATTGGCCGTGGTGGGTGAGCAACATCAGTCGCACTGCAGGGTGGGCACGGCATCCCCACCTGCTGCACAAGCTTGGGCACACCACACACCGGGCCTTCCTGCTGCCACATCACACCTCACCCCCCACACCTGGCTTTGCAGACAGGTTGATGAATGACTGCAGGAACAGCTCAACGCCAAAGCTGGACATGGCCGACCCAAAGTACAGGGGCGTGATGTCCCCGCGGTGGATGGCCTCTGCATCCAAAGAGTCGCCCAGGACCTGCAAAAACGCGCACGTGAGCGAGCACCCACGCATGTGTGCACACATCCATCTCCATGCGTACACAGCCTGGTTGCCAGGTGTGTGTGGATGCTCATGCACACGCACTCGGACTGGCACACGCAGAATGATGGCCCTGTGCTACACCGTTGCTCCTTGCTGTGTCAGAGCACGCACAGGGCTAATGCCTATAATTGAGCGCAAGTGGTCCCGTGCGCACACATGCGACCATCCAGGCTCATGTGGCATTTCGGCGAAACCCCCGCATCCCTGGCCCAACTCCTGCAGGGCATTGCATGCCTCTTGAGGTCCTTGTGGCCCCCTGGCTGCCTTGTTGCCAGGCGCACGCCCTTGGCCTCCTGCCCACCTCCTGCACCCCTATCCACGAGTGAACCACTCAAGCACTTGCGCCGCCTGCTGCCTCAGGCCAGGCTACTCAACGACGCGAGCGCAGCTGGGCGGCGCGGGCACGCACCTCCAGTGGCCCCAGGTCTCCAAGCGGCTGCTCACAAGGCTTGACACACGCACATGTGCAGCAGGGCAGCGCGGCCACGCACCTCCAGTAGCTCCAGGTCTTCATGCAGCTGCTCCAGCAGATCTGGCTCCACCACCGACTTGAGTGCTGGGTCCGACAGGTCATACTCTTGCTGGGCGGCGGCCTGATGGATGAATGAGGTGGCATTGCTGCTAGTCCTGATAATTGTCGCACTAACACGGACGCGTGCTCGTGCACTTCATGATTGCAGGCTGAAGCAGCAGCAGCAGCAGCAGGAGGAATAGGAGCAGCAGGAAAAGGAGCAGCAACAGCTGCAGAGAAACAGTTGTGGTGGTGGCCGCAGCCTCATGCGTACCTTTCCCTTGCCCCTGCGCTCGTAGGTCACCACTTTCTGTGTAGGCCGGTGGTACACGCCACAGAAGCGGTCGCCTGATCCAATGGGCCTGCGTACAAGTTTGCCGCACACTTGCTCTACATGCGAGCCTTTGCTGTGCTGCCACTCCAGCATGGACAAAAGCTACCTAGCAGCTGCGCGCATGCCTGGGCCTTAGGTCCCACGCAAGCAGGGAGAGACCGCAGAGGCCTGCACACTGGCCAGCCCTGAGGCCAGCCCACTAGCGATCCCTGATTGAGGAGTTATCATTGCACTCAGCCAATTAGCCATACCAACAGACACGCAGCACACGAGGCGGCCTCAAGCTGCAGCCTGCCACATGCCGCACCAGTTGATGGGGTAACTCTGCAGCCCAAACTCCTTCTCCAGCTGCTCAACAATCTCAAATCCGTTCAGGGCAGGCCGGTCCATCTGTGCAAGCACCAAACGAGGAAGCAAGCTCAGCCCCATCCGCTTTGAAAGCAAAATTCCAAACAGCCACTTCATGTCTGTTCAGGGCAGGCCTGGCCATCCATGCAGGCAAGGAGCTGGAGCCGGATACACATTAGGTCAAGCACCGTGCAAGGTGGAAGGGGCAGAGTACTTGGGCCGCCTGCACACCACCCACCTTGTTGACAAAGGTGAAGATGGGGAGCTTGCGCATGCGCGCCACTGCAAATAGCTTGCGCGTCTGGGGTTCTATGCCCTTGGCACCATCCACCTGCAGGCACGAGTGCAGCAGCCTGACTCAAGACCACCCTGTAAATGACACAAGACCACCCTGTACATGACACAAGACCATCCTATGCCCAAGGGCAATGGTGTGTGTGGCCCTGCCACAGGTTGCCAGGTTGCTCATACAGCCTTGCCCCTCACTGCCCTGACAAAGGCCCTTGCACATGAACTAGGACAGCCCTACCAAAGGGCACTGATGTAACTGCCACATATGCGCAGGGTTCTGCGATGTCTGTACTGGGCACCAGGCTGCATTAAGCTGGGCCGCGACTCTGCCGATGGACTGCTGACTGCTGTGGCGTGGTTTGCAAGCAGAGATCCAAGCTCAGCGCGCAAAGCCTAGTCAGATCAATGCACAGCATCCATGGGCTTAGTGACGAGCGCATAGAACTGCTCTTATGTCAGCCCTGCTTATCTAACACACCTGGCGGGTATGCTTGATCACGCAGCACATGCCTATCTGCACATCACAAGCAAGCACACTGAAACCCACCAGCATCACTGCGTTGTCAGCAGCGGAAAGTGTACGGTAGGTATCCTCGCTGAAGTCCTGTGAGGTCACAGAGACACAGGTCAACAGGGGCAGGTTGGGAGAGGTGAAGCTGAGGTTGTGGTATGCAGCCAGCAACATGGGGCAGGGACAGCTACAGAGCTCTGGGACATCCTTGCTGGGAAAGGGAAAGGCGGAGGGCATGCGGCTGCACCCCAGAGAGCAGATACCCACCAATAGATGAATCGGAGGCGAAGGCTGCTTTGCGCCCAAATCAGTGCTTTGAGCCTATGCGCATGTTTTGGGCCTGGCAGGATGCTTTGGGCCGACGCCTCCCTGGTAAAACGCTTTGAGCCTCCCTCGAAGTGCCACGCAAAGAGGAGGGCTGCATGGCTTCAAGATCTTTGTCCCTCTGAAAACTAAGACTGGACACAGTTTAGCACGCACCTGGTGGCCAGGAGTGTCTAGTAAGTTGATGAAGCTCCCCTTGAATTCAAACGTCAAGGCCGTAGAGCTGATAGAAATGCCACGCTGCTTTTCAAGCTCCATCCTGGAGAGGCGGCAATCATAAAAAGCAATTTGACTCATGTGAGCATGCTAACCAAATGGCATGTGCTTGGGCATGTGTGTTCACTTGCTTGCGCTGCTGCTGTGTGGGCAAGTGTAAGCGATGGAGGTGCCTGCTGGAAAAGAAGGTCTTTGGCCCCACAGCCCTGCCCCCCACCAGTCTGAGGTTGCAGACTTGGACGCCCTGCGCGCTTTGACTTCTCCTGCCTGCTGGATGGCGCCTCCGAATAGCAGCAGCTTTTCCGTCATCGTTGTCTGCGGCACGCGAACACCATGAGTGGGGCATGAGGCCAGCAACCAGAAGTGGGCGAGTACCAGCCTCTGGCAAGGGATTAAAGGCCAGGGGACCTACCAGGGGCTGCAGGAGCAGCGGGCATCTCGCAAACACAAGCGGCAAGCGCTCCCCCAGCCTAACACACAAGCTCACCTTTCCGGCATCTGGATGCGAGATGATGGCAAAGTTGCGCCGGCGGTGCACCTCTCTGGCAAGCAGCTCCGCTGTCAGCTCCGCCTGAGCGAGCGCAACACACATAAGGGTGGTACATTATCAATGTGACACTTGAGTGACTGGTGAGGTAGGAGACAGGCCCTTTGGTGAGCACTGCGACAAAGCTCCTCCCACCCCCACCCCCCTTCTCTCTCTCACACATTCATGGACCCATTCTCTCTCTCTCTCTCTCTCACACACACATTCATGGGCCCACGCACAAAAATGGCAATGTTGGATGTGCTTGGGTTGCCCTGTCTCTTTGTGCACTTTTTCTATTGTGCATGCTTGCACACACAGGAGCACATGTACCAAAACGCGCACAGACATGCAAACACAAACACATACATTTACATCCTCCCCCTCTCTAGCACCCCCACAGACAAAGACAAGCAAATGCACATGCGTACACACAAGACACGGGAGCATGCGCACACACGCACACACCCATTCACACCCACTTCCCTGACATACATGTGAATTGCACGTATTCTCATAGACTATCTCTCCTTCTCGAGACGTTGCTGCATACTCAGTTCCAAACAGATCTGTTTCTCTAGAGTCCCAAGCAGTGCTTCAAGCGCACAGGGTACAAGTGAAAAGCAATTAACACACAAATTGCACCTTTGCCCCTTCAGCGGCAGCTGCAGCAGCTGCGGCTGCCTCTGCTTTTGCACGAGACGCAGCTTCCTCCTCATCAATTTGCGCGGCGGCCTGTGTGGGCACGTCAGCAATTGTTTGTTTGAGCAGTGGCATAACTATTTTTTGCAGCATTCAAACACCAAAAGCTTCAAGGAAGGATAGAGCATTTGTGCTCTCACCTGTGGGTCTGGGGGCGCTTGTTCTTGCGGAGGTTGTTCAACGCCCTCTTGCTGTTGTGCACAGGATATAAGGGGTGTAAGGGGTCTGCAAATCCCAAGATTCTTATTCAAGAAGTGTCTACTAGCCTTGACCGGTGGGAAAAGGACTTGATGAGGGGATTGGTTCGGTTTTGTGTGGCCAAACGCGAGGGGTGAACTCCCTCTCAACAACATTTTAAAATTAGTTTAAATATTATTTTCTAGAATTATCTTCTTGGCTATTTCTCAATATGAAGCTTGCACAAGGTGCGCGAGCTTGCTCACAGACACCTCAAAATATGCAGCATTGAAATTTCAAAAAGATTTCGCGCGCGCGCGCGTGTGTGTGTGTATATGTGTGTGTGCGTGTGTGTGTGTGTGTGTGTGTGTGTGTGTGTGTGTGTGTGTGTGTGTGTGCGCGCG
>LKMJ01002958.1_pt1 | contig 15724 bp, 23 predicted proteins | sample 643391 | NCBI WGS metagenome assembly LKMJ01 (sample SAMN04112250, study PRJNA286221) | soda lake metagenome | biome: soda lake; feature: Kulunda Steppe; material: water; isolation source: sample PL-Br10 brine of Picturesque Lake | place: Russia: Kulunda steppe | collected 2010-07
ACCAGGGTAAGCATGTGTGCGCGCGCACATGTCCGTGAATTTGATGAATTTTGTTGTGAAGAAGCCTTCAAGTTTTAAGTTATCTGCCTACGATTTATAAATTTTATTCATGCATTGGATCGGTTATGGGGATTGACGGTTTTGTCTGTATGAAGCTTGTGCTTGTTATAGATCTGTAACCTTGCGTGACGCGCACGATCATGCATCAAGCATCCTTAGCACTATCATTGAATCCTATCCCTGATAAATACTTCTATTGAATGCAGGTGATCTAGGAGCACTTGCAAACAGTGTGGCTAATTCCCTGGGAGGTGGGATTTTAATGGGTTTTCCTTAGATGACCTCATTGTTTCTGGGCGCACTGGTAGCCCAGACAAGCACTGAACTTACTCCATACCAAAGCTGATGCCTTTGAATGTAAGGAATACTAGCATTTCTAGGAACACTGTGTGTGTGTGCGTGTGTGTGTGTGCGCATGCACGTGAGAATACTGCAAATTCCTGATGAAAATAATTTTTACCTGAAGGCCCTGTAGCCATTGCAATGCTTGGACTCTGGCTGTAGGTTTGCATGCACGCCATGGCAGCTCCTGCCTGTGCCTCCTCTGCCTTACTTTGATACGAAGGCTGCATCTACCTATGTTGTTTCCATTGCCTTTTAACCTAACGCCGTTGATGTTGTGATGGAGGAGCATGCTAATCTCACTGGGTCATTTTTAAGCTCGCTTGCAAATAAAATTTTGACAACTATATTCAAATATTTTATCTATCACGTACTATGTCTCTCTGGGCCAAACCCGCAACACACCGACAGATGTGTTTAAATTGGTTAGATGGCCTCATGGTTCATTGATATACTATATTTTTCAAGGAACACGATACTAGCATGAGAAAAGAAATTGAAGCGGACTCGAGCAGCCAACGTCAAGGATCCAGGTTGCAGGCCATCTAGGTTTTAGCTCAGCTGCCCTTGTTCGGCGGATACAGCTATGTAACCTAACCATAGCTTACCCAACCTCAAGGAAACAACGTCAAGGGTAGTGTCTTCATCTTTGTTGGCCATGGTGCTGGACTGCAGCCTGCTTGAGCACCCGCAGCTTCAGCGTAGACCCCAGAGGCAGCCCCTCGCAGCCAGAAAACTTGATCGCAACCGGCACTGCAACGCCTTCTGCACGAAGCTTGGAAAGGGCGTCAGGGGCCATGGCGGCAGCTATGGCGTTGGCGGTTGGCACATTCTGCATGGGCACATGCAAGCACAATCAACGCTGCTGCTGCCCGGCACTGTGAAGATACAGGGGCGGTGCTGCCAATGACTTGAATTCTTCTCAGCAGAAATGTATCACCACACAGACTCGTGCTCAAATCTGCACTTGAGCTTCCCCACTTCTTCCCAAATTGCGCGCAGATCATGCTCAGCAGCAGGTCACCGGCAAGGGAAGAAGCTTGAGCCTTAAACCCTCCCAAACGCTAAGTGAGCCCCGCAACACAAGCAGCACACCTTTCAGCGGCCGCGATCGCAACTCACCTCCATCGGCCCTCGCAGCCCATGCATCACCACCCCATGTGTGGCCTCGTCTGTGTACCCGCCCGACACCAGGGCTGCTGCAGCGGGCGCCATGGCGGGGATGAGGAGCATGGCCAGGGCCGCGCAGTGGGAGATCTCCAGGCTGCGCAGCTGCGGGTAGGCACCGCAGGTGTGGCACGAAGCATGTATTTCACACACAGCATGTGCAGCATGGCAGGCGCATGGCAGGCGCATACAGCAGGTGAATAACACGATCCCACAGCCCCATTGGGTTCGAATTTGTCGTTCATACCAGCTGGACTAATCCTTCAACCTATAGCACATGCCTGCCAGAACCACATGGAATACAGCATACGCACGCAGCCACAGGCTCCGCCCCTCCCCTAGCACGCACGCTCACACATGCGTGCACGCGCATGCGCACCTGCCGCGATTCCAGCTCCATCCTCGCCAGGGCCCTGCATGACCTCGCCACGGCGTGCAGCAGGCGCGCGCTGCTGACATGCAGCTCAGTCAGCGCCTTGCAGCCGCTCACGTCCAGCAGCTCCAACTCCTCATGCGCTGCGCGAGCACGCATGCCATTGAGCTGGTGTGGCACGAACCCATCCAGGCAATGGGTGCACCTTCTGCTGCTCACACATTCACACATCTTTCAATCTTTGCACACCATACTTGTGCCCACCACTGCACTTGGCCCGCGGGAAATGGCTTCCCTACAAAAGAGCGCACTCATGCGCAGCCCTAATGCTGCCAGCGATGCACAGCTGCATGCTACCAAGGGCCGAGACGTGCAGCGAGCTCAACAAGTGAGGTCCTCTTGGGCGCACGCAGGCTTGCTCGTCAAGAGAGCTGCCTCCTCAATAGGCTCATCAAGCGTCTCTTTGTTTGCGACAAACAAAGCATAGATGTAGGGATCAGGTCAGCGCATTTGGCGCCAGTGCTCTCAAGACTGCCCTTCCCCAAGAATCTGCAGACCGTTCACCAAATCGTTGAGCCCGGGTTGCTGGATGATTAGTGCGGTGAGCAAACTCCTGTGACCTGGAGCAAGATGGCGGGGCACAAGGATATGGCCTGTCCTGGTGGGCGTGGGCGCACCTATGAGGTCGATCTGGCGCAGCGCATTGCAGCCATTGACGTTGATTTCTCTCAGGCCGTGCGCTTGGTTTAGCAGCGCCAGCAGCGAGTCGGTGGTGATGTGGCGGCAGCCGAACAGGTTGAGGCGAGACAGCCGAGGGCAGTGAAGGTCTGCAGGGTCGAGGTTGTGCAAGCTGCGGGGCAGGGGGGTGGGCAGGCACACGATTAGAACAGATGCACCGCACTACAATGTTGAAGGGGATGCAGAACATGAGTCGGCGATGTAAAATGACTGAAAGGTGAGCCCTCAAAACAGTGCAAATACAGCCCAGGTGCTGTGAATGCATACTCTGCATGAATTCCCCCACGCCAGCAGACACCGACTTGATGCCCTGTGGGGCAGCGCACAGGCCTGCTGGCACTCACGCGCACACATGCTGTGGTTGCTGGTCGGTTTGGGCTTGCATGTATGTCGTGCGAGCCCAGCCTGGGTGCGCTCTGACTTCAGTGCTGCATTCTCCTCTGGATGCATGCATTTTGTACTGTGTGGCCTGTTTAAGCCATGTGCCAGCGAGCATGCGAGCATTTTGTGCAGGTAATTCAGACGTTTCTGGGAGAGTCAGATTAATGTGAGAGCATGGCATCGGGGCATAAGGTATTGTTGGCTGGAAAGAGTATTCCGTGGGGACTCAACCGGTGGTCGCGGCTTGGCGAACGGTGCACTCAGGCACGGCGCCCCCCCCCTGCAGGTGCTGCGCTGTGCATCTTCCCGCACCCCGCGTGTGTTGTTTGGTGCCTAGTCTGTCTGTGTTGGCGTTCTTGTGACAGTGGCGAGCGCAGGAGGGGCGGGGGCCGCGACGCTCCGACCTTGACGCGCGTGCTTGCAATTTGTTGACGCCGGTCGGTCCGCCCCCCCTCTTCCTGCAAACCGCTCCTCCCAGGACAGTGCACCCCCCGCATTGCATGCGACAGGCATCAATACCAACAATGGTGTGCGGGGGAGGGAACGGGGCAGCAGCGCTGGCGGACACCGACGAGGAGCCCTGAGTTGAGCTGAGCACTGCTAGCTTGAGCCAGGAACGGCCAACGGTGCAGGGATGGGTCGGGAGCAAATAAGTGACGCAATTATACCATTTTTGCGGCACTGCTGAGTTCCTGGCGATGCGAACGAGCCATGGATGTTGGCCAGAGATAAAGGAATGCAAGCACGGGGGAGCAGGGCAGTTGCACTCCTGCCCCCGCAATCGCGGCGTTGGCCATTGCGCTGGCGTCAGTACAGGTGTATTTGAGTATAGTTGTTGTGCATGCTTGACACCATCGCAGCAAAAAGAGGCGGGTGTGCACTCGGGCGTGTGTGCAAACGCAAAAGTCAAACGCTGGCACGACGAAGCGACCTTCGTGCCATGCAAGCACAACCCGGCTTCCATGAAATTACGCCACGCTGCTTGTGTGTGTGTGTGTGTGTGTGTGTGTGTGTGTGTGTGTGTGTGTGACGAGGCATCAAGTTGGTGTCCGATGGCGGATGGGGGAGTGGTCAATGGGATAACAGTGTACACGCGCGCGTACATGCAAGTACACACACAATCTTAGTGTACTGCATGTGCAACGTGGAAGACAAGTGCCTCAAACAAGCAATTTGGCTCTGACATATGGCTTGAACAGGCCACTTAGTATTAAACATGCCCCTGCTGCAATGGTGAACCTGCACTACATAGGCCAGCTCAGACGCGCGCAATGGCCCCAACGCAAGGGTCTGGGCTCCACGCTTGCATCCGTGGACCCACACCCGCGTCACCGATCCCCGGCCATCCACGGCTTGTTCGCACCCCCGCGAAATCAGGAGTGTCGCAAAAATGGTGTTATTGCGCCTCCTAATTGCCCCTGCCTGTCACTGCACCGTTGGTTGGTCGGTGGGGACGCATCCCACCAGCAGGGCTCGCCTCCCAACTGACTCCAACCAACTTTCAAGTCGGTGTCCGCCAGCAACAGGAGCCCCATGAGCGGGCGGGCAGCTTACTGCACACATGCGCAAGCTTGCACGCAGGCACACACGCACGCACCTGAAGAGCAGGTTGGCCACCAGCTGAGCCAGCTTGGGCGTGCGCAAGTGCAGCTGGCGCAGCGCCTTGCAGCCGCCGATGTGCAGCAGCTTGAGTGAGGGGGCGGCGACGTGCAGCTTGGTCAGCGCTCTGAAAAAGGCAGGGGGGGGGTCATGCAAAGTTGAAGGAAAGGTAAAACATACATAGCTCTGCTGAAAGAGGTAAGGTCGGGAAGGAGACCGGCGCAAGTGGAAAAATAAAGGTGGGGGACAGAGTAAGTCCACAGCCACAGGGAGGCGCATAAGCTGCCTGGCTCATCTAAAAGCATGTTCTACGCAGCACTCAACAGGAGTGATTGCGCATGAGAGTATGGTGGCAAATGTCGACTTGCACTTTCCCAAACAAACCTTCTGCTGCCAAGCATTGCCCAAGCATATCAGGTGCGACATGCGGCACGAGCATCAAGCTGACTTACACACCTGCATCGACACTTATTGACTGAAACGACATTCTGGACCCTACTCGACACACTCATACAAAGCTAACCCTAACCCTAAAGCTCTTTGGGGGCCCAATTTAGCACAAGCTGCCCATGCCTGCCCTCAAGTGCTTGTCACGGATAAGATTGCAGCTGGACAACTGTGTCCAGCCGCCCCCCTCCAAACCTGGCCTTCCTCTCTGTCTCCCCCTTGATCTTCATGCCCTGCCCCGCCCTGTGCAACACTGTAGCACAACCCTGCAGTTCAACATTGGGCTGCGATCCTTAATGAGACCGACCAGACGGAGCTCCTGCCCATCTAGTCCCCAGGACCCACAGCATCCCTTTGCTTGCCCACAGTGTGAGATTGCTTGTCACACTTCCTTCCCACACCCGCCTGCAGCCGATGAGCCACCCCCACACCCACTTGCAGTCTGTGAGCCACAGCTCCTGCAGCTGACTGCTGCGCGCCAGGGGCATGATGACCTCGTGCAGGTTGGCACACCTGGTGGCCTTGAGCACGCGCAGGCTGGACTGCAGTGCACAGGCGTGGCAGTGCACAGGCGTGTGGCATATGGAGTGCACGGCTTGAGGGCGCGCAGGCTGTGCTGGGGATTGGAAGTGGCTGAGCAGCTGGTCCTTATATTTCAGCAGGTCGGGCTGTGCTGCAATCTTGGGGGCATGCATGTGTGTGCGTTCGCACACTGATAGAGCAGAGCACGGCGGTCCTCTGCACCCGCCCATCCCTTTTGCGTCTGGTTACAAGCGATGGGGTGGGCAATGGCGCGCCACCGTCAAGGCAGCCTGCCCCAAGGTCCTTGATAAGATGCTTGTCTGGCCATGCCCCATGTCACGCTGAGACATGCCTCACCAATCACCACTGTATTTGTTTTACGTTGCTTATTATCGCGGTGTGCTACAGCGCGAGTGGTATGGTCTGGTATGGCCTTAATGACACTCTACAACAGGCAAGCAACGCCAAGCCTTCCCACCCCATGGCCTGCAACCCACTCACCCTCGCACAGGCATGCCAGCAGAGGCACATGTTTGGTACTCTTATCAAATCCAAATGGCACATGCACACAGAGCCTGTAGGGCGCCGCACACGCAGTGCAAGCAAACCTTTTGCCGTGCTCACCGTGGGGGGGATCATGAGCGCCGCACGCGTGACGCGCATGCAGCGTGAGATGTCCAGGAACAGCAGGCTCTGCTTGACGCGCGGGGAGTCGAGGAAGGCGCGGATGCCATCTGCGCTGATGCGCGAGCAGCCTGCCAGCACCAGCACCTGCCGGGCGCGTGCACACAGTGCGATTCAGGACACACATGCGTCAGGGGCAACACTAGTGAGGGCGCAAACGTATCCGTGATGGTGCAGGCCATCCCGCGCACACACAGCAGGGGTGCGCGGTTTGCAGTGCAGGATAATGAGACTTGGAGGCCATACCAAGCCACCCACACCAGCGCCAGCCCGGTCTGGCGCCCACAGCTACCTGTCTCAGGTCACTGCCACCCAAGTACAGCAGACTTGAGCAGATCTTTGCTGCACCTGCGGGCAGAGCCCATGAGATTTTCGCGAGCGCATACTCGAAGTCCATCCGTAACATGACACAGGTGGATCTGGCAAGCCATTTCAGATGAGGGGGATGGGCAAGCCATACGCTGCATGCAGGGCCCGGGCAGCCAGCCTGGCAGCCAAGCTGTCTGGCTAGTTGCCTGCCTGCTTGCCTGCCTGCCTGCCTGCCTGCCTGCCTGCCTGCCTGCCTGCACCAAACACCCACCTGCAGCCCAGCCTCCCCCCCAGTGATCACCGACCGAGGGATGAGCATGCCTGCACCAAACACCCACCTGCAGCCCAGAGCCCCCCTCTGTGTTCTCGAGCCCAGGGATGAACCCAGCAGCCACTGCCGCAGCCGCCATGGCCATGTGCGGGTTTGCACTGCCACCGCCGCCGCCGCAGCTGCCCACACTCAGCCCGCTCGCCACGCTGGCGCTGCCTACCATCCCCACAGTCCCTCCCTCTGCCCCTACCCGGCCACTTGCACTGGCTTCCTGCCACTCCGTCGCCGCCCCGCTGGCGCTTCCAGGCCGCGGCAGGTGCTGCGGCTGCGGCGGCAACAGCTGCGGCAGCTTGCCAAAGGAGCTGCAGGGCGCCCCCCCCTTGCGTTCACTCCATAGGCCCTGCGTGCTTTTATGAGCACATTTAGATGTGTGCATTCAACATTTGCACCTGCTTCAATGCACTTGCTTCTTAGGAACCCAGATTACATGGCACAAAGTTTCTCATGCATAGGCCAGAGATTTTGTGCCGTCAGAGAGGGCATCTGGGAGAGCGGCAGGCTACTCAAGCACACTGACTGCGACGATTTCCCTACGTCACTGCTTTTGCAGGCAACAGGTGCTGGCTTGCACGATGCCCATGAAAAGCACGAGCAACACGCTTAATTAGACATTCCAATCTCTGAGTAGTCACAAAGGGCACAAGTGGGGCTGCACGCCTGCTCCATGAATAAGCCAGCTTTGGCTCATGGCGCATGCTTGCAGTCGCTCACAGAGTCTGCACTCACACACAAACAAAAGGAACTGCTGGCATGCACACCCTTGCAGCATCACATATGCCCCATCCCTCGTCTGCAAGCTCCCAGCCGTGGCAGCCAAGTTTGCATGGAGGCAGTAGACCCACACGGCCCCTGCCTCCACCCACCAGCGCGCCAAAGGAGCGGGACATGGGCGGCGAGCTGCCATATGCAAAGGGAGGGCTTCCGTATGCCCCTGCTGTGTAGGAGGCAGGTGGGGAGCTGCCGTATGCGCCGCCAATGCTCAAATTGCGCGGTGTCGTGCCTGGCGTGCCAACCCCCCACGCCCCGAATGCGCGAGCTGGCGGCAGAGTGGTGCTGCTGCCAAGTGTGGCTTCCTGGCTTTGCAAGCCTGCTCCTGCACCGCTGTCTCCACAGAGCGTGGCACTGGAGGCCAGGGGCGAAGGGTAGGAGGCCATGGAGGGGGAAATCGGGGGGCGGCCTGAGGGAGGGGTGCTTGCTGATGGGGGTGCGGCCCTCCCTTGTCCTGCACTTGCCCCGCCGCCGCCACCGCCACCATCATCATCGGCATCACTGTCCATGCTCCTGAACACGTCCCCCTGCGGCTGCTGCCGCTGTTGCTGCTGCCGCTGCTGCTTGGCTTTGGCCCTGGCCTCCCGCGCCTCAATCTCCTCGTCTAGCATCACCAGCTCCTCATCCTCCTCCTCTTCCTCGTCCTCCTCCTCTGCCTCCGCTTCCCCACTGCCTCCCCCAACCGCACAACTCCTCCCAGCACTGCCCGACCAACCGCCTCCCCTGCCGCACTCACCCGGACTGCCCAAATGCACAGACCGGGGCAGCACCTCCCCTCCCTCCAACACCCCGCCCTCGCCCACGCTACCTGCGGGCGTGCCCGGCCGAGAACTGCCCTGCCCGCCGCCCGCACCCACCCCGCGGCTGCTCCTGCATGCGCTGCGCGCCCCTTTGCCCCCGCCACCGTTCCCGCCCCCCAAGCTGGCCGCTTTCACCAGCGCCTCCGCAAACGACCATGCGCCGCTGCTCCCCGGTGCACGCTCATATATCTCCGCCGCGTCCCAATCATCCCCTGCAGCTGCCACCGCCGCTACCTGCGCCCCCTCGCTTCCCTCCCTGCCCCTCCCCCGCCATGCCTGGCACGCGATGTCGACCGCTGCAGACTCAGCTGCCGCTCCAGCCTGGATCCAGGCCTGCACGGCCAGGCCCTCTCCCCCGTCACGCAATCCACCGGCTCCGCCTGCACCGTCTGCACTGCCATCGCCCTCCTGCATCCCCGCCCGGTGCTGGCGCCGGCGCTCCTCGGCCGCTGTGGCCAGCGACGCCTCCAGCGCCGCCTGCAGCTGTGCCTGCTCGTCATTGCCAACCCTGTCCCTGCCCCTCCCCATCTCTGGGCTAGGCCCAGGCTCCAGCACCAGAGATGCTTCTGGCGTCCCGGATGCGGGGGCAGCAAGGGCAGCGGCTGTGGCAGCGCCGCTTGCCGGCAGGGGGTTTGCTGTGGGAGGCGGGGGTGTGGAGCGACGGTAACGAGACAGGGTGATCAGCGCGGCGTCGGTAATGGAGCCGCAGTCACTGAGGTCCAACTCCCTGGGTGCGGAAGAATGGGGGCCACACGGCATATGCAAGTGCAGGGTGAAGTGCGCGCATGCTTGTGTATTTGACAGCGTGTTTGGGGTGCAGGGACAGATAGGAACGGTGCTTGTGGACGAAATAGAGAGGGAGAGCATGCTCGCGTGAGCATTGCGGCTGCGCAGTGCTTGAGGGCATGCATCTGCAATTCATCTGCAATTCTTCTTTCTTTCTTTTGGATGGACCAAGAATGCTTTTGTTAGCAGAGGGCCAAGCTGCCGGACCTTGGGCCAGGTGCTGAAAGAATACCTGATATGTTAAACATCTGGCATAAGGGAAATTCTGTTGCTGCTAATAATCTTCCCCTGGAAATGTGGCTCTCAGGCTTCTGGCGGGTAGCCCCCAGGCCCCGAGTGTGACAGATGTTTGGCAGCAGCAGCAGCAGCAGCAGCAGCGGCGGCGTGGGATTGCGGCCTCAGCTTCCCGATGGCAGTCCCCCTGCTCTGGTGAGTGTGGCCGCGCCCCCCCTCACCTCAGGTTTCGCAGAATCTCCATCAGCGTGAGCACGTGGCCGTCAGTCACGCTCTGCGTCCAGCCGCGCAGGCTCAGCGCCTCCACGCGCACTGTGCGGCGCATGCTACACGACCCCTGCAGAGGCCGAGCGCAGGCGCAGGCGCACGCGGCCGCGCTCAGCGCTCATGTACATGGAGCAGACTGGTGAGAGACGCGTGAGCAAGCAGGCAGGCCCTGCCTTGACCCGACTTGCTGTCCTTTGTCAGCAACACAGTGCTAGGTCAGCAGCAGCACCTACAGCTGCTGCAGAGCGTCAGCACATCCATGTCCAAGCGAGTGCATATTTTCGCAAGCACTGTGCACCACATCCCCGTCGTCACCCGCAAACGCCCGCAGTAGCAGCAACCTTGCCTCATTGCCACCACTACCCAGACAAGCCGCGTGCTCGCCTGTTAGGCGGCGGTGTTGTTTATCCCCCAACAAAACCTGTGTTTATGCCCGCACCACTGCAGCGGCCCTTTCCCAAAGTTGGCTGGCTCCGTGCGTGAGCGTGAGCGTGCCTGCGAGATGGCGGTGATGAGGGCGGTGAAGTCCCTGCCCTTCAGCTCCGACGAGCCCCAGCGCACAAGGCTCACAGCGTGCGCGTTCTTGTGGCCCGCCACCATGCCCACCACCCCAGCCAGGCTGATGCCTGCATGTTGCACACATACGTATCACGCAAAAAGAGCAGCCCTTGACAGCATGCATCAAGTGTCCCCCCCCCCTGCCAGCGGATTGACGCCTGCAGGGCGCGACAGAGGTTGCAGCCGGGCACAGGGATTGTGGTGTAGGCAGCACTTTATTGAGACTGGCGTACGGTTCTTCCTAAAGCGCGCGGTGAGCATGTGCAACACACACACTAACATTCCTGTCGAGCAGCGCGTCAGAGTAGCAGCCTTGCCTGCAGGGATGACGAGGGTGCGCAGAAGGTCGCGGTTGCTCTTGACTCGCCACGCGAAGTCGCGGCAGGTCCATGCAACATTGGCCAGCTCCTTGCTGGTCAGGTGGGACAGGATGGCTTCCTGCAGGGAGCACGCATGTGCTTTTGCTAGTGTGTGTGTACGTGTACACGTGACTGCAGAAGTCCACTCGTTTGCGTGGTCCATTGCATGGTCCACATCCACCTGAAGCGATGCGCGCAGCACGACTTCTCTTGGCATGGCTCCGCCAGCATCATCCTCCTGGAGCAACTCGTGCACCATGACTTCTCTTGCTTCTCTTGCCGCAGGTCCACCAGCACCATCCACCTGGAGTGACTTGCGCAGCATGACAACTCTTGCAGCGGCTGCGGCCCACCCACCTTGAGCGACTCATGCAGCAGCTCCCACAAGTTTGTGGCCTCCTCTCCCTCTGACCCGCCTCCCATCCTACCCAGAGCCCCAGCCGCAGCTTCACCCACGCCCCGCACGCCCCCTGCTGTTGATGCCGCCAGGCCGCCATTGCAAGCAGCTCCTGCTCCCGCTGCTGTGTCTGCAGCGGCGCCAACAACAGGGCTGCCCTGGGCGCCAGCAGCTGCTGTGGGGTGCGCCTGAGTGAGGGAGATGGCTTGGGCCGCTTGCTGCTGCTGCTGCTGCAGCGCCTCATCTGCGGCGGCTGCGACATCCATCAGTGCCTGAGCAGAGGCAAAGGGTGCAGGCGGCTCGGGCGGCGCGGAGCAGCAGGAGGTAGTTGGGGCCAGAGAAAGCAGAGCGGCGGGAGGCCAACTTTGGGCAGGGGGAGAAAGCAGTACAGAGGGAGCCAGTTATGGGCTAGGGGAAACAGTGCAGCGGAAGCAGTTTGGACCGCGGGGGGAGGATAAGTCAGGAGGCGGCTTGAGTCAAGAGAACAGGGGCGGGCCAGAGTGCGGTGTTATGCAGGAGACAGGAGACGGGGGGAGACAGGAGGAGGCACGATTCAGACATGAAATGAATCAGGGGCCAGTGTGAGCCCCCCAGGGGGGGGGGTAAGGGGGAAGGCTACTGGCAAATGGTAGCAGTAGTCGCGGATGAGCAAAGCGACATGCAGAAGGGTCTGACCGCGGCAGTGGTGATGCGGCGGGGCGCTTGATAAACGGCAGGATGTACCCTCATCCTGAGTTATGCAGGCCCCCCTCATCCCACACATTTATTATGCACCGAGGCCGAAGCCCTGGATAGCCTCAGCAGGGCAACAGAGGGTGTGGCTGAAGGAGAAAGGTATGAGCGCTGCCATGAGCTGAGCGTGTCTGCGTGGCAGTAGAGGGTGCACTGTGACTGAAGGAGTTGTCCCGGGAGCAGGCGCTGTCGTGAGCGTGAGTGTGCTTGTGGGCCAAGGGCGTGGCGGCAAGGTGCACCTGTCAAAGGCGCCCCAGACAGCGCCTGGGCTTCTGGGCTTTACAGCTGCGCGCACTCAGCGTGCGCTCAGCATGTGCGGTCTACACCAACATGGGGTGTGCCCATGGGGTTTCACATTCAGGGTATCATACAGTGAACATGACCACCACCACCACCACCACCACCACCACCACCACCTCTGCTGCTGCACACACGAAGCAGTCCTACAGCATAGCAGGCCACCGCCGCGCAGCAGTATTCAGCAGCAGCAGCAGCAGCTCACCTGTAGGGTGGGCTCAAATGCACGGCCGCAGCACACGTACGCGTCCTCGATCACAGTGCGCTCCAGCCGGGCGCCAAACAGCTCCAGCAGTGCGATCATGTCAGCGGTGGCCTTGGGCGTGCCCCAGCCCTGCATGAGGCGGTGCTCGTCATCGGCGACCGTGCCGCTGCCATATGCGGAGCCTGCGTGTAGCAAGCGCGCGTAGTGGGCGGTGCATGTGCTCCTGATGGAATGAGAAGGGGTGTGCTGTTTGATGAGGATGATCGCCCTTGACAAGGCAGTGGTACCCCATGACTTGCACAAGAGCCGTGAAAGTCAGATGTGCAGAAGGAGGCGGTGGTGGAGGTAGGGGAGTGGACTGCACTCACTAATCCACCGGGTGGAGGTGCTGGCGCCTACAGAAATGATCGCCTAGATGCCCATCATGTGCAGCAACAAGGACAGAGACAAGGGCTGGGTAAACAGGACTGAGGTGGTGGCAAAGAAAGGTTCATAGGGTCTTTTTGGGACCTCTTCGGCCCCCTTTAGAGCCGCTCGTGCCAGACGCTCCATCCACTTCACCCATTGGTACTCAATCAGGCTGGCTGTTTACGTTTGTAAGTGTATTTGTGAGCGACGCAGCCTCACTTGAATACCTGGAAAGCAAAACATACCAGTGATTGCTGTGCAGCGGAATTGGCATGTGCCAATTCCATTCACGAAACTGTATAAAGACTGTGCGTCAAGCGCGCAACTTCCTGATCCACTTGCTTACCGACCCTTTTCTGTAACATTTGCTGCACCCCAAATGTTTGGACCTTAGTTTCTTTAAGTAGTACAGCTTAACTCGCACCTTGATCAAAGGGGCTGTCCCTCTGGTTCAGCGCATTCCGCAGGTTCAGACGCTGCTGACCTCTAGATGGCCCTCCCCGCACAGGCTGATCGTCGTCAAACATCTCAAACTCCCCATATTCAACACCCTGCACACAGCAAACACTGCGCGCTTGGTACGGGTGCGCGAGGCGTGCTGCTGAGCCGAGGTGAGCAGCCTGACATGCATAAACTCTGTAGGTGTGATTAAAGCTGTATGCATAAGCTGGAAAGGGCGGACAAGGTAGCATATGCTACCCAATGTGCTCTAGCTAGGGCGCTGACTGAGCAGGCATGCAGTCAGCAGGACAAACACAGGCCACCTAGCACACTTCATCCTTGACATCAAAAGTACACAGCAGACATACCCACCTCCTCAAAAGCCTGCCTTGCGTTTGCGTGGGCAAGGTTGTACGTGATGGTCCGCCCTCCCCGCCTGGGCATTGTTCTTGTGAATGAAAACGATGCCTGCAGCTGACATCAACCAACAAAATGTTTAAATCTTTATCATTTATTTAAACTTATTTAATCTACCATGACTGAGGAGGGATGATGCTCATACAGGTGGGATCAAGCAGGCTTGTAGCTCGCACCAGCACATTTTGGTCTTACAACAGGCCACCCAGATACTCTGTAGTGGATTCGGGGAAACGCAGCATGCACGTAGCAGCTGATGCCAGCAGGGCGGCAGGCTTGCATGTTGCCGTGGTGAGTTAGTGATAAAAAGATGCTAGGTTTGATTTTGAGATTGCTTTGTGCACAACTGAGCTCAGCCAGCAGAATAGAAAAGAACAACCCTGTTCGCTTCAAACATTTGGTTGCAAGCTCAACATCTTGTCTACGTGCTTTCAGACAGGCATCTGCAACGCCATGATGCTATCGCCCTAACCTGATCAACAGCAGATCACTACTTTGTGAATCCTGTCTAGGTTGGGGCTGGCATGACGGGCGCAATCACAGCCAGGGAGCTGGCAGCGGCTGGTGCCCGCGTTAGCGTGTTTGACCTAGGAGGCGCGCCAGGTGTGGATTCTGTAAGTAAAAGGATGCTGCAGTGCATGCCTTGGTGCGTGATCTAGACCGCAACTGGGGAGCGGGCAACTGGAGGCAGATGTTTGAGTTGGCAGTTGGACAGACACAGACATGTGTCTTTGTGACTTAATGAGAAGATTGAAATGATGGAGGCGTAAAGCCCAGAAAGGAAATTTGAGGTCATTGCTGAGGGATAGGGAGTTAGGCAAGTAAAAAGTTGAGAGTCACGGCATTCTCATCAACTTGACATGCTCCCAAGCCAAACGCCTCTCTCACAATTGGTAGCACTCTAACCTTCGACTCCATGATTTACATCTGAAACAGAAAGTATTATAGAAATGAGCACTGATACCCAATTTTCATCAAGAAAGTTTGGGGCCGGTGCGTCAGCGATACAAGGGCAGGCAGGACGCGGCACAGCCGCCAGGACAGCAATCTGCTGAGCAACCTCACGGCAACCACGACGCTTGCACATGCACTCACTCTCACCCCACGCATTCACACCTGCGGGGACATGCAGGCGGGCGGGCGTCATCGCGCAAGCTGGGCCCAGCATCTGCGGAGGCCCGCCCCCCCGGCAGCCCCGACACCCAGATCCAAGTAGACCATGGACTGCAAGCCCTGTCTTTCCCTGATCACCCAGACGTGGCACGGACGGTGCAAGGCTGGCTCAAGGTGTGCAAGGTCAATCAAACATGGCATAAATGGTGCAGGGCTGGCAGGAGGTGCTGAGCGCCCAGCTCGTGCAGAGCCTCGACGCGAGCTGTCCAGTCCTGTGGGCTTTCAGCGCATGAGGTATCTAGTGCTGCTTGCCAGAGGGGCGCGTCAGCCCCCTAGAGCATGCACAGAAAAGAGCACACAGCGGCCTTGCCTGGGCCAGCAACAGCACAGCGCTGGCTTGTATCCAGATACATTTCCTACTGTTCCAAAGTACACAAGTACTGGGTGTTTGAGGGATGAACATCGGTGATACTGATGACAGCAGGGAAAGCACACTGTTGCTGCTGGCAAGCCTGGCAACCTTTAGGCACACACCGCTCACATGCTTTGGGATACAGGACTCGCTGCGTGTACACCCTGTCTTCTGTTCCCTCTCACTGTCTGAAACTTTCAGTGGAAGCTTCCAAGCCCAATCCAATCCTAAGGGGGAGCATAGCATCAGGGAGGAAAAGTGGATAAGTCTGGCTGGGTGTGGGAAATGGAGATCAGCCTTGAGTTAGGAACTCAACTGTACACACAAGAGGTTCAAATGGAGAGATCACCTGCTTGCAGGCTGGCTTGGTGGCAGAGTGGAGCAGTGCCAGCCGCATCGGCTGGCTGGATGCCCACAGTGGCAAGTTCAGGCCTCGCACAAGCACTGCGCCTGGCAACAACCAGGGCATGCCCGCAGTACAGGGCGACAGCAGGTTGGTGAGCTCAGGAGAGGAGCTGACAGCAGGTTGGTGAGCTGGGGGGGCGGGGAAGGGTGGAGAGTAGGGAGCTGGGGGAGG
>LKMJ01002959.1_pt1 | contig 15721 bp, 14 predicted proteins | sample 643391 | NCBI WGS metagenome assembly LKMJ01 (sample SAMN04112250, study PRJNA286221) | soda lake metagenome | biome: soda lake; feature: Kulunda Steppe; material: water; isolation source: sample PL-Br10 brine of Picturesque Lake | place: Russia: Kulunda steppe | collected 2010-07
TGTCGGAGACGGCCACGTCACGAGAATAAGCATGAGTGACCAACCGACCATACCAACCAGACAGAGCAAAAAACCGCGAGCACCGGGTTTGTTTCGGTTCCGAAACGCGTAGCCAGCGACACCGATGATGGGGACGACCGAAATAAACATCAGAAGGACCATCGACTGGGCACCCTGGCTCATTCGATTGGGACATATTCCCACTCCGATATAAGCGTATGTATCTGCATTATGATAAATTAATTAGACACACTGAACCCAGTTACAACACCCACAGTCGGTAGCCTTGGAGGGCAGTAACCAGGATCGAATTTCTCTCTTAATCGAGAAGAAACCCCGCATGTTAATTTGATGTTCAATCGTAGTGACAGAGATGCCATTTCCAATACGCGTTTCTGACGTGATGAGCAGTCCCGTCGAAACAATCACTGCAGACGAGACCGCAGCAGTTGCAGCAGCAAAGTGTTTCGAGAAAGATATCGGCTCGCTCGTCGTCATAGATGACAACGTCGTTGGCATCGTCACGGGGATGGACCTTCTCGAAGCACTCGGTACCCTCGACCAACCCGAGCAGCAGCCAGTTCGGGACGTAATGTCCGCACCTGTGATTACAACTATCCCCGACACACCTGTCAGTGAGGCTGTGGCGAAGATGCAAGCGCACGATATTGCACGCCTCGTGGTTCTCGATGCTGACGAACTGGTCGGTCTCGTCAGTACCGACGATATCGTACGGTATGTCCCACAGGTATTCCACCGATACGAACTACAACACGAATCCGATTCTGTGACTGACTCATACTATCAGGTACGACCGGAGACAGCGTACGAAAAGTCCGACTGGGAGTTCAAGTCTAGTCGACTCTCGGAAACCGAAACGACGGTCGGTGACCGAGTGAAATTTACAAAAACGATCAGCAATCGGGACGTCAAAACGTATGCGGAGGCCAGCGGCGACACGAACCGTCTGCATCTCGACGAAGCGTACGCCGAGCAAACCAGATTTGGCGGTCGTATTGTCCACGGGAGCCTCGTGAGCGGACTTATCAGCGCCGCGCTTGCCCGCTTGCCAGGGTTGACAATCTATGTTTCCCAGGACCTCTCCTTTCTTTCTCCCGTCGAAATTGGCGAACAGGTCACCGCTGTCTGTGAAATCGTTGGAACCTTCGGCCGGAATAAGTACGAACTGACAACCGACGTTTTCGATGCGGCCGGCGAAAAGGTGATAGAAGGTGAAGCTGCCGTGCTCATTGATGAGTTCCCGTGACTGGCTGTGTTTCAGAGAGGACGGGGGTTCGTATTATACCTCATGCTAACACATAGTAAGATACAATGACTGTCGAAGAACTCGAAGAATATGGCATGGAGCGAATGGAAGATGAGCGGGTCGAACGGTTCCTCTCAAGCCATAGTATAGGTGTTCTGGGGCTGCCGACCGAAGATGCGCCGTATCTGCTGCCGATGTCTTACGGCTATGATGGGGGAACACGACTCTACTTTTATTTCATTGTGAGTGAGAAGAGTCGAAAAGTAGAGTTACTGGAACAGGCGGAGACGGCCAGTTTCCTCGTATACGCTGCCGAAACCATGTTCAACTGGCAAAGCGTGAGTCTGACTGGGACAGTGCAGGAGCTTTCGGATAAAAAGCGAGCAGAATTGTCGGGAGACCAGGAACCGCGTTGGCGTCCAGAGTTTTTCGACACGGCCAGCGAAACCGAACGAACACGCCTCTATGAATTCCGAGTCGATGACTGGACAGGCATCGAACATGCCAGCCTCCCGCCGGGATTTCAGAGGAGGGACGACCAGACCTCCTAATCTACTCAAAATCCTCAATACATCTCACTGGGAGGGCCTGAACGGCCGTTGAAAAGTATGGATATCGCCGCTTGTTGAACGAATCCGTTCTGTTACTCCGAAGCCGCCGTCTCAGACTCTCTGTCATCCCCATAGCTCGTCTCAAGAAACTCCAGAATTCGGGCGGATTCGGCCATCGTCACTCCGTAGTTCTCGTCGATAAGTACCGGAACACCCCGCTGGCCTGAGACCCGTTTGACCTCGTTACGCCGAGAGTGTAATCCTTCGACCCAGACGCTTTCGAAATCGAGTTCCAGTTCGTCGAGTTTGTCGACGACGAACTCACAGAACGGGCAACCTTCGAGTCGATAGAGCGTGAGCGACATACAGGTACAAACGGTAAGAGCGATATTAAACGTTGGTCGACCAGAAACAAACCCCCGTGAGTTTAGTTGGTTCCTTCCGAACATCGGCCCATGTCCGAGTCAGAAGAACTCGATATTCTCGAAGCGCTGGCGAACTTACCGACGATGGCCCATCCCGTCGCCTCACCGGATGGTGACCGGGTGGCACTCTATTACGATATTAGCGGCCGAAACGAACTGCACGTTCTCGATGTCGAATCCGGCGAACTCACACAGTGGTCCGACGGAGAGGTGCCACGGAACGCCCGCTGGTTCGTTGACTGGACCGCCGACGGCGAGCGCGTTCTCTTTCATCTCGATGATGACGGGAACGAACAGAACGATATCCACGTTATCGATGAGACAGGAACAACAGAGCAGGTTGTTGAAATCGACGGGCAGGCCGTCCTGAGCGATGCAACCGAGGAGTACGTCTATTTCGCCTCCAGTCGCGACGGCCAGATGAACCTCTACCGACAGGCGTTCGACGCCGACAAACCCGAAAAGCTCACCGAGTACGACCGGGCGGTCTGGGGGGCAGAACTCGCACCGACCGAGGACCGCATCGCCTACTCGACGAACGAAACGGACGATTTCGACAACAAGGATGTTTACGTGGCGGACGCTGATGGCTCAAACCCACGGAATCTGGAGATTGGCGAGGTTGGTGCGGAGGCAGCCCCGAACGACTGGGGGCCTGATGGGGAGCGCCTGCTGGTAACCGATAATACCGAGGACCTCGGCCGTCTTGGGGTCTACGACCTTGCAAGCGACACTATCGAGTGGCTCGGGGACGGAACCTACGAGGAAAGTGGCGAAGCGTTTTTGCCTGACGGCAACCGTGTCATCGGGACCCGCTCGCGAGATGCCGAAACGATTCCAGTCATCTACGACCTCGAAACCGGCGAGGGGCGAGAGCTTGACCTTCCTGCTGGCGTCGCCAGCTTTGGGATGTGGGGGAACCCGGTACTCGATGAGGACCGAGTGCTGGTGGTCCACACCACGCCGACGACGCGACCCGAGCTGCTCGAATACGACCTCACGACTGATGAGTACGAAGTGCTCATCGAGGCCGAGTATGGGCCGTTCGAGCCGGATGATTTCGCCGACCTCGAGTACTTTACCGTGGATTCAGATGGTGTTCCCGAAACCCGACAGGCTGCTGTCGAACACGAGCCATACGAGGAGTTGGAAATCGAGGCGATGCTATACGATTCGGGACAGCGCCCGTCACCGCTGATTGTGAATCCACACGGCGGCCCCCGAGCACGTGATACAAAGTCCTTCGACCTCTACTCGCAGGTGCTTGCCGCCCGTGGGTACTCAGTCTTGCAGGTGAACTACCGCGGGTCGACCGGAAAAGGCCGCGAGTTCGTCGAGACGCTCATTGACGACTGGGGCGGGGCCGAACAGGGTGATGTCGTCGTCGCTGCCGAACACGCACTGGAAACGTACGACTGGCTCGATGAGGACCGTGTTATCGTCTTTGGTGGCTCCTATGGCGGCTACTCTGCCTACTGGCAACTCGTGCAGTATCCCGACTTCTACGATGCTGGTATCGCCTGGATTGGTCTCACGGATTTGGAAGACCAGTACGAGAACACGATGCCGCATTTCCGCACCGAGTTGATGGAAAAATATCTCGGTACTCCCGAGGAGAATCCGGACCTGTACGAGGAGCGGTCGCCAATCACGTATATGGAGAATCTCGACGCACCGGTGCTGGTCGTCCACGGCGTCAACGACCGACGGGTACCAGTCTCGCAGGCCCGCTTGTTCCGCGAGGCACTGGAGGAAACAGGCTACGAAGCGGGAAGCAACTACGAGTACGAGGAACTCGGCGAGGAAGGACACGCCTCGACCGACCAGGACCAGAAGCTCCGGATGTTCCGACTGCTCGATGATTTCCTCGCCCGTCGAATCGGGACAGAGAAGCAGTAAGGCGTCAAATACCTTCGTAGGCAATTTTATTATTTCTCTTGTAGGCAGAAATTAGTATAAATACCTTTGTAGGCATTTATAGGAGAAAGCAGGCCTGTCGCAGTCGTGTTGGGTCATCGGCCGACAGGTAACAGTCTCGTCAAGTTCGTCCACCTACCCTTTTGCCTTCGGCACGCAATGATGCTGGTATGCCACCGAAAACGGGGGAGAAGATACCTGCGTTCGAGACGCTGTTGTGTACAGGGGAAACGTTCAAATCGACAGCGGTGCGGGATGTCTGCGAAGAGGGGTGTGTGCTGGTCTTTTTTGGCTTTGCCTTCAGCGCAATTGCGGAAAACTGGTGGAAAGCATACGACCGCGCGGGGTGGGATGGATTTCCCGTCCCAGTCTACGGCGTCAGTCGCGATGGACCGTATGCACAGAACGCCTTTATTCGCTATCTCGATAGCCCGTTTTCGATGTTTTCGGATACGAATGGTGAAGCAAGCGAAGCGTTCGGGTTGTTGACTGCGCGCGAGGCGATGGATGGAACGTCGACGCCAATGCGAGCGGTGTTCGTCGTTGATAGCGACCAACAGGTCACCTACCGCTGGATTGCGGATGATTGGATTTCACCAGTTCCACGAGAAGCGGTCGAAGATGCCGTCAGACGGCTGTCAGACGATGGGGAAAACATATAAGATGGCCCCTGCTAAAAGTGCGTAAATTATGGATTCGCTAATCGACGACGCTATCGACGAGGCCGAGGAGGAACGGGAGGAACAACAGGGTGAGACAGGCGCCACCGGGGAGCCAGCGACGTCGGGGACGATGACTGATGACGAACTTGCCTCGATTGTCAAGGACCTGGAGACGAAAATTACCGTCGTCGGCTGTGGTGGTGCCGGTGGGAACACCGTCACGCGGATGATGGAAGAGGGCATTCACGGCGCAAAACTCGTCGCCGCGAATACGGATGCACAGCACCTCGTGGACGAGGTGGACTCCGATACGAAGATTCTCATCGGAAAGAAACGGACCGGCGGTCGCGGTGCGGGTTCGGTCCCGAAAATCGGCGAGGAGGCCGCACAGGAGAATCTCGAAGATATCCAGCAGTCAATCGATGGCTCGGATATGGTCTTTGTCACGGCTGGCCTCGGTGGCGGAACCGGAACGGGAGCTGCTCCGGTCGTCGCACAGGCTGCACAGGACGCTGGCGCACTCACAATTTCTATCGTGACGATTCCATTTACCGCAGAGGGTGAGCGTCGTCGGGCAAATGCCGACGCTGGCCTCGAACGACTTCGCTCTGTTTCGGATACGGTCATCGTCGTTCCGAACGACCGCCTGCTCGATTACGCCCCCTCCATGCCCCTGCAAGACGCCTTCAAAATCTGTGACCGCGTCCTCATGCGCTCCGTAAAGGGGATGACCGAACTGATTACGAAACCCGGCCTCGTCAACGTCGACTTTGCCGACGTTCGTACTATCATGGAAAACGGTGGTGTCGCAATGATTGGCCTCGGCGAATCCGACAGCGAGAACAAAGCGCAAGACTCGATTCGTTCCGCTCTGCGCTCCCCACTCCTTGATGTCGAGTTCGACGGCGCAAACTCCGCGCTCGTCAACGTCGTCGGTGGCCCGGACATGAGCATCGAAGAGGCAGAAGGAGTCGTCGAGGAGATTCACGACCGCATCGACCCGGACGCCCGCATCATCTGGGGTGCCTCCGTCAACGACGAGTTCGAGGGTCGTATGGAGACGATGATTGTCGTCACCGGCGTCGAGAGCCCACAGATTTACGGCAAAAGCGAAGTCGAACAGGAACGCGCTGCCAAGCAGATGGGCGACGATATCGACTACGTCGAATAACGCGAGTCCTTCTATTGCGTTTGTCTTCACGTCCGAGCCGTGGTGTAGCTGGTCCATTCGAGAGCCGTACCAGAAACAGAAAAAAGTAGCAGCGGCTAGCCTATCCCATGACGACCCCAGCGACGCGCAGGCGAGCAATGCAGGTACTCGGTGCCGGAGCAGTTGTCGGGCTAGCTGGCTGTCTCGGTGGCAACTCGGATGACGAAGGTAACGAGCCACCGGACGAGAGCGATGATGACCATGATGATTCCGGAGAAACAGCGGCTGACGAACCGGGAAGCGAGGGGATAGCCTACGTCTTTACCCCGGACACGGTTGCACTGGTTGACGTGGAAGCTGGAGAGATGACTGCCGAACTCTCCGTCCAGCCCGGTGGTCGTGACTGGGGTGACGTTCGCCGCTGTGAAACGACGAGCACCCTGTTTGCCGTGGATAGCTCGCTGGACCAGGTCGTTGCAGTCGACCTTGACCAGCGCGAGTTGCTCGACCCAGTTGACGTTGGGAGTAGTCCCATCCACGCCTATCTGGCACATGAGGGGGAGCTATGGGTACACGCCGACGGTGAGGGGCGATTCTACGTCATTGAGACAGATACACGAGACGTCGTTGCCGAGGTTGAAGCCGGACTGGACGGTAGCGGTCACGGCAAGCTTGTCCATCACGAGTCGCTTTCACCCTACGCCTACGCGACGAACGTCAACGACCCGGTTGTGGCGGTGCTCGACGTCGAGGAACGAGCCCGTGTCGACGAAATCGAGCTTGACCAGGTCGGCGGAACCCACTATATCGAGTACACAGCAGGGTCAGAACGCCTTTATGTCGAGTATCAGGGAATCGAAACGGCGGTTATCGACCCCGAGGAAAGGGAGGTCGTCGACGGACTGGACCTCGTCGGTGGGATGGCTACGGATACCAACAGAGAGCTGCTCGCGCTCTGGGGAGGAGATGAGCTACAGATTATCGACGGGACGGACACTGATTCCGGAACGCTTGGGAGAGTGACCTTCGAGGGAGAGAGTCCGGATAGCGTCGAGTTCGCCAAAGCCGAAGGTGAACCGCTTTTGTACGTTACCGGTTCCGACACCGACTTCGCGACCATCGTCGAATCCGACGGCACCCTTGTGGAGGAGGTCACTCTCGGCGACTCAGTTGATGACCGTGCGGTCGACAGCAGTGAGGGCTACTATCTGGCTGCTGGGACGGAAACAACGCTTACAGTCGTCTCGACGGATAGCCAGGAACGCCAACACGAGGTCGACATCGGCGAGAGTATTGATGCAATAAGATACGTTCCAATGGAGGGGGATGAGTAGCGAATGAAAAAAAGTCGACGACGGCTACTGCTGTTTGCTGTGCTGGTCTGTCTCGTTCTCGCACTGGCCGTGCCCGTCGTCAGCGGTCATGCGTATCTGGAGGAGTCAGACCCGGCGAATGGCGAACAGCTCGATACCCTTCCAGATGAAATTGAACTCTCGTTCAGCGGTGATGGCGTCGAGCGTGCTGCGGTCGACGTAACCGGCCCAGATGGCGAGGCTGTTGGCGATGCTGCAGTCGTGGACGAGGGAGAGTCACAGCTTGTCCGTGTCCCACTGTCGACGCCTGAGGATGCGTCAGAGGGAATGTACGTCGTCGAGTGGGAGGTCCTTGCTGACGACGGCCATACCACCTCTGGTTCGTTCTTTTTCACCGTCGGCGATGGCCCAGTCGACCGTGATGCGGTGATTGATGCACACGAAGCCGACGCTGATGAGGGAATCGCATGGGTCGAAGCCGGCGGCAAGGCGTTGCTGTTGATTGGTCTTGTCGGGACGATTGGTATCGGCGCAGTTGCAACCGCTGTGGTCTATCCGGTCATTGACCGTCACGGGCGGGCACGACTCGGTGCGGCTGTCGATCACCGACTCCGGCGGGCGGTTGCGGGCAGTTCACTCGCCCTGTTCGCCGGACTCCTGCTATTTGGCGGCGCACGAATCGCCCAGCGTGGCGGACTGACACCCGAGACTGCCGTTGATTTCCTCGGCACGTCTATCGGGGAAATCTGGCTTGCACAGACCGTCGTTGCGCTGACTATCGTCGTCATCTCGCTGCTCGCACTCCGTGGACTGGTCAACCAGCTTATCTGGCTGACCGCTGCGGTTGGTGGCGGCCCGCTCGTTGCGTTCGGCGTGGCGTGGAACAGCCACTCCGCGACGGCGATTGATTTCGGCCAGGGCCTCGCCGTCGATTTCATCCACCTGCTCGGTGCGAGTCTCTGGATTGGTGGCCTCGTGGTTCTCTGGCTGTTTACGTCTGCGGTGGCCAGTCGGGTCGATGATGCCGAACAAGTACCGCTTGTCGCTGGTGTCGTTCGGCGGTTTTCGCTCGTCGCAATCACTGGCGTGACGCTTGTCGTTTCGACCGGGTTGGTGCTCGCAGACTGGCACGTCGGATCCAGCGGAGCCCTGACGGAAACACAGTATGGACTGATACTCTCGCTCAAACTACTTGTCATCGGGATTGCGCTTGCGCTGGGGGGGTACAACCACCTGATTTTGCGCCGGCGACTCGACCCCACCGCGACGGGCTTGCTGGATACGCTTTTCGGACGGAGACCGGCCAGAACTGACGGCGGAGAAGCAACCGACGAAGGGGCTGCCGATGAACCAAACTCGCAGGGCCACGCTGTGGCGTTGCTCGCAAAGAGCGTCCGGTTGGAGCTAGTCGTCCTGCTGGTGGTGGTCGTTTTATCGGCACTGTTGACCTCTGCCGCAACGGCAGCAGTCGTCGTTGACCAACAGGGAGAGGAAATCGAGATACAGACCAGCACCGAAGAACTTGAGGACGGAGTGACAGCCGAACTCACTGCGTTGCCAGCCTACGACGTGGATAGTGACCGGTTCGTGTTTGCCGAGACAGACGTGATTGTCTTCGAGGCCACATTCACACAGGATGGGGAGCCTCTCCAGTCGGACAGACCAGTCGAGTTGCTGGCGACGACGAGCGACGGCGAAACGCAGTTCGAAGTTGAACTCAGCGAGGATAACAAAACCTACAGCACGATGCAGGCGTTTCCCGCACACGGCGACTGGGAGATTCGACTGACCGGTGAGCCAACCGACTCGCTCGAAACCGTCTGGTTCGAGACCTACGTCATGCCCGATATCGATGACCACCTCCTTGGCCATACTGACCACGCCCATGATGACCACAATGGCGAGGATGATACCGGACACGACCACGAAAACGGACACGACCATGATGATGAACACGACCATGGAGCAGACGACCACGAAAACGGACACGACCATGATGATGACCACGGTTCGCCACTCGACTCGCCGCTACAGCTCGCCGGATTGCTGGTCTTCATCTATGGCGGGCTCTGGGTCGGATACGAGGCGAACTCCCTGCGACAGCACGAATCATGAGCACGTCAGAGAAATCGGCAAACAACGGACAAATCGGAGCATGAAAACAGCAAGAATACCTAGAGTCCACCAATGACGCTGCCTGCAGCCGAAGAGTACACGCGACGCGGCTATCTCAGACGGCTCGTGGCCGTCGGCGGAACAGCAGCGCTTGCAGCCTGTGTCGAACTTGAACCCGGCGAAGACGCTGTCCCCACCGGCGACCCTGACAGCCGACCACAGAGCCAACACGCCTGGAACGACGTGTTACAGGAGGATTCCGACGGCAACCTCCTGCTCCCGGAGCATCACGTTCTCTTGCCACTCGACCTCGAAACCGACCCAGACGAAGACGCTCGCGAGCAGGTCGAGGGGGCGTTCCGTTCGCTGGAGCGAGCATACGAGTTCAGCCCCGAGGGGTTGCTGTTTACGGTCAACTATTCACCCACATATTTCGAGCGGCTAGACCAGTCCCCGCCCGTTCCACATCCGGAGCCACTGACGGGAATCGAGGGAGATATCGACCTCGATGCTGCGGACGCACTGGTTCACCTCGCAAGCGATTCCCCCGAAGTGGTGCTCGAAGCGGAGCAGACGCTGCTCGGGAACGAACCGGAGCCAAACGGTATCGCGGCCGAGACGGACCTGACTGGTGTCTTGACTGCAAGCGGGCCACGACGGACCGGATTTATCGGCGAGGGTCTGCCGGTCGAGATGGCCGAGGAAGAAGGGATTGATCTGCCTGAGGAACTCCACGAGAACGCACCGTTTTTCATGGGCTTTCGCTCGGGATTTTCGGAAGCACAGGCTCCCGAATCACGAGCCACCATCGAGGACGGACCTTACGAAGGTGGGTCGACGATGCATATCGAATCGCTCGATTTGAACCTCCGGCAATGGTTCGAACAGGACGACCACTTCCTGCGGGTCGCCCAGATGTTCAGCCCGGAGCACGCACAGGAGGAACTCGTCGGCGAGATTGGCGAGCGACTGGAACAATCGACCGGCGTTGCCGGCGAGATTGCAGACCGCACTGCCGACGATGCTCGCTCTGAAGGACTCGTCGGACACGCACAAAAGGCAGCACGGGCACGCGATGGCGACGGGACCCCACCGCTGTTGCGCCGGGATTTCAACACGCTTGACGGTGACTCGACCGGCGTCCATTTCCTCTCACACCAGCGGACGATTGACGACTTTATTCGGGTGAGAGAGGCGATGGCGGGCGAAGACCTCTCGCTTGGACGGCGACTGAACAACGGCATCCTCCAGTACATCTTCGTCAGAAGCCGTGGCAACTACCTGACCCCGCCACGGGATAAGCGAGCGTTGCCAACTGAGCGCGGAATCGAGTGAGGGAACGTAACGAACTAACGACTGGCTACCTGATACTATCCAACAACAATGGACGACACACAAACTGACACAAACGGTGGTGAATCGAAGCGTGAACGGCGAGGAGCAGACCCACGACTCTCCCGGCGTGTGATGCTGGGGACGAGTGCGGCGACCGCGCTTGCACTTGCTGGCTGTCTTGGCGATGATGGCGACGATGAGGAGATGGCTGATGATAGCGACGACGGCGACGATGGCCCGGAAGATGCACAGACCTTCGATGAACTACCGGTCGTCGAGGACCCGCCGGATGAAGTGTACAAACCAACCCATCGGGAGCCGTTCGTCCATCTCGGCATGGTCGAGGCAGGCGAGTATATGCTGTTACCGCATTTCACTTACCCACACCAGTTCTGGCTGATGAGCGGTGCCGATGCGGTCGAAGAGCGCCCGGACGTCGAGGATAGCATGCACATGATGGTGGCATTCTGGGACAGTGAGACCGGAGCCATACTGCCGGTTGATGCGGGTGCCGAGATGGTCATTATGCAGGATGGCGAACCGGTCGACGAACCGGTTGCCCCGTGGCCGATGATTGCACAGGAGATGGGCTTTCATTTCGGGGATAACGTCGCCGTCCCCGGTGATGGGACCTATAGCCTCGAGGTGACGATGAACCCAATCGATGTCCGGAAGACGGGAGCCTTCGAGGGTCGGTTCGAGGAGACAGTGAGCGCGAGCGTCGAGTTCGAATACAGCGACGAACAGCGACAGGAGCTACTGGCAAACACCGAATTCCTCGACGAAGATGAGTGGGGACAGCCAGGAGCGCTCGAACCTGTCGACCACGGCGAACACGACCACGACGAGCACGAGCATGGGGATGACGACGGCCACAACCACGACGACGATGACGGTCACAACCACGACGATGACGACGGTCACGGAGACCACGAAATGCCCTCGCCGTCGCTCCCACCAGCCGAGGAGTATGCCGGACAGGACCTCGGCACTCACACAAGCGGGGATGCAGCCTTCGTCGTGCGATATCTCGAAGGAACACGGCTGGCCGAAGACGGCGAGAACTACCTTCTCGTCTCGCCCCGAACCCCACACAACCGATATCCGCTGCCGGATATGGCACTGTCCGTTGAGGGCGATGTCGAAGCGGAACTGGAACAGACCCTCGACAGCGACGAGGGGCATCATTACGGGGCCTCTGTCACCCTCGAACCCGGGGACGAGTTTGACCTCGTCGTCGAATCACCGCCACAGGTCACCCGGCATCAGGGATACGAAACGGCCTTTATTGAGATGCCTGCGATGACAATCGAGGTGCCTGACGAGTAGTTGATGAACGATACTCACCCCACACATCGCTCGAAATCGCAGCTGGCGTGCCAGCAACAGTCACGGGTTGACCGCCGAAGCCTGCTTGCGGGCATCGCCGCTGGGTCGCTCTCGCTCGCTGGCTGTCTCGGCAATGATTCTCCGCCCGACGACGGCGATGATGCAGAGGATGAACCGGACGTCGAGGAGGGGCCACGAATCGAACTCAACGGTATCACCCTCGCATCCGCGTTCCCAATCCGACTGGTCAACGTCGAGACCGACGAAGTCATCGGCGACCTCCACTATCACGGCGATGACTTCACCCACTGGCATGGGGTACCAGTTATCGTTCCGGAACAAGGTTCGAAAACCATCGATATTCTGTTGACCGCCGAAGACGGTGAGAGAGTGCCAGTCGGTGAAACGGATATCTCGGTAGAACTGCCTGTTGCGGAGGATAGCCCTCGTGGCGTTGTCGATATCAACATTGACGGTGACCGGGTGACATTCGACGGCGGGTCTCGGTCCACGACGGAACTGGTTGTACAACTGCTCAACGACGGTGAAATCCAGTACGAAACGCCGGACCTCCCTATCGCTGTGGAATAACGCTTGGATTTACTGGAGAGGACAGTCAGAAGTAACGAGCGTCAGCAAAACCGCTCCAATAGCTGTTTCCCTTCGAGGTACGGCATTCCGTGGGTATCAGCGTACGTCGCAGCATCTTGCGGTGAGAGGGCTTCACCAGTTCGGTCATCGAGCATCTCACAGACAACAACGGCTGGCGGGAGGTCAGCGGCTTCAGCCAGCGCGATTCCCAGTTCGGTGTGGCCCTGTCGCTCGGTGAGACCATCTGCCGCAGCGCGAAGGAGATGGACGTGTCCGGGAGCACGGAACAGCTCGGCAAACGGCGTCTCTTCGGGGACGCTTGCCGCGCTTGCGAGTTCGCGGATGGTCAGCGAGCGGTCCTCGTCAGTGATGCCGGTTCGCGTATCGCGGTGGTTGACCGTCAGCGAAAATGACGAGCGGTCGTCGTAGGAGAGGTCGTGGTCGCCTGCTGCCGGATGAGTTAACTCGTCCTGCATGAACGGAAGGTCGAATGCAGCAGCAACCTCGTCGCTCAGCGCCACACAGATGAGGCCGCCTGCATCGTTTCGCATGCGGGCAACAGCATCCGGCGTGACCGCTCCTGCGGGATAGATAAGGTCCGTCTCGCCTTCCCGGTCGTCAGCGTCGTGTACACAGACGGGTTCACCGCGGCGGAAGGCATCGAGGGCTCGCTCGACGCTGCTTGCCATGCCGGTCACGTTACTACTCTGTGACATGCACAGTCACCTCCGTCCCATCCGTCAGCGAGCACACCTCGCGAAGTTCGTCAGGTGCGATAATTTCGAGGTGGTCATCGCCGTGATGCGTTCGTTCGGGCGCGATTATCGAGGCCTCCTCGTACGTACACTCCTCGCTTTCGAGCGTCGCCGGATAACAGTACGCGGGGCCATAGGTCCGGTCATCGGATTCCCACCCGGCGATAGTAATCGGCTCGAAGGCATCCAGTCGCGCACGCTCGCGGATGCTCTCCGGCGTCAGGTCGATATTGAGTGTCCCGGCAAACGGCTCGTAGCCGAGTTTCTCGCGAAACTGCTCCATATACCCCGAGAGCGTAATATAATGACTTCCTTCGCCCATCCCGCTCGTGACAGTCCCCGTCAGCGAAACCGACCGCTCACCCTCGAAAATCCGTCGGTAAGTCTCGTATTCGGCTTTCAGATGACCTTCGCCCTCGTCCGTGATGGTAATCCACTGGCCATCTGTCACAATCTCACGGGTGATATACTCCCCATCCTCAAGTCGCTGCAAGCGACGCGAGGCGGTCTGCGTCGAGGCATCCAGCCGCTCTGCGAGCCCCGAGCAGGAAATTTTTGTCTCACCGTCCAGCGCCCCATCCAGCGCGAGGTGTTTGAGCGTTGTCACCCCAGCACTGTCCAGCGCTGCCTGTGTCTCTGCCATAGTTGTCACTCAGCACCAATCCGGTATAAGCATAACGAATTCGGTAAGCATCTCAATTCTGTGATGGTGTCGGGAAGCAACAAACGAGAAACATCGTTTGGAGTTGATACTCGGGAGTGTGATGGTTTAACACCATCGGTTGTTCCCACTGTATTGGAACAGAGCGTCACCTACTACCGTCTCCGGCGTGCAACACGCTCTTCGGCGGTCTCTTCGGTTACGAGTTCGTACAGGACCGCGCGCCCACCGTCACCTTTCGGCCGTAACACTCGTCCGAGTCGCTGGGTAAACTCCCGCTCGCTGCCGGAGCCCGAGAGGACAACGGCAACGTTCGCATCCGGGACGTCGATACCTTCATCGAGGACGTTCGCGGTGACGACCCGCGAATAGGTCCCGTCACGAAATCGTGACAGAATCTCGCGGCGCTCGCCTGCACCTGTTTCGTGCGTGATGGCAGGAATCAGAAATTGCTCGGAGAGACGATAGACCAGGTCTGTGTGTGCGGTAAAAATAATAACGCGGTCGCTACGGTGTCGTTCAAGCAACTTGCCGAGTTGCTCCACTTTCCGTTCTGCGTTCATCATCACCTCGCGTGCACGCTGCTTTGCGAGGAGTGCCTCGCGTGCCTGCGGGTCGTTGCCGGAGCGTTTGACCAGTTTCTGGTAATCGCTGCCGCTTCGAAACGTGATGTTCGATTGTTGCAGATAGTCGGTGAAAGTGCCCTGATACTGTTCGTACTCCTCGCGTTCTTCGGGTGTGAGCGTTACTTCGATTCGTTTGATATCGTACGGGGCGAGATGGGTTCCAGCAAGATCGTCGATAGATAGTTGAAAAGCGAGCGGTCCGAGCAACTCCGCCACCGTTTCGTGTGCACCATCGGGTCGCTCGAAGGTCGCAGTGAGTCCGAGCCGAGACGGTGCAGCGGTCAGCCGGGCGATATCGCGGTAGCCCTCGCCGCCGAGATGGTGTACCTCGTCACAGACCAGCAGTTCGAACTGGTCACCTAGTTCGTCGGCTCGCAAGTAGGCGGAGTCGTACGTCGAAACGGTAACCGGTTTCACTTCCTGTGTCCCGCCACCGAGTTTGCCGATGGGTTCGTCAAATGCAGACGAGAGTTCCTCATGCCACTGTTCGAGCAGGTCAATTGTCGGAACGACCACAAGCGCTGGTCCGGCGACAGCTTCGATAGCAGCAAGCCCGATGACCGTCTTGCCACTGCCAGTTGGCAGTTCGATGACGCCGCGTCGGCCAGCTTCGGTCCACGCATCGATAGCATCCTGTTGATACGGTCGGAGTCGATACGGCGAAGAAAGCGAGAGCGCCTCCCAGTCAGCAACGGCATCTTCGACGGTATAGCCAGCCGCTTCGAGTGCAGCTCGGAGCTCACTGTATCTGAATGCGGGAACGCGAGCGCTCTCAGACCGCGGGTCGTATTCGGTGTCGGGACAGTCGAGTGTCGCTGCCAGTCGTTGGGCGTTGGCTGTGTCCACTCGAACCGTTCCCCCGTCGTAGCTGAGCGAGACCGCAGTCACGGTGTGAACTCTGCTCGCCGGCCATATGATTGCTCCGCTGCTAGTGGTTATTGCGGTTATTTCGTGTCCAAGTCATGGTCACCAATCTCTGAATCTAGTATAAAATAGCTGTCCTATTTTCAGTAGCAAAACAGAA
>LKMJ01002961.1_pt1 | contig 15720 bp, 16 predicted proteins | sample 643391 | NCBI WGS metagenome assembly LKMJ01 (sample SAMN04112250, study PRJNA286221) | soda lake metagenome | biome: soda lake; feature: Kulunda Steppe; material: water; isolation source: sample PL-Br10 brine of Picturesque Lake | place: Russia: Kulunda steppe | collected 2010-07
ACCGGGTGGGGGGCAGGTATGCTGCTTTGCAGGACGAAATAACCAGGGAGCGCACCGTCTATTCCCTGTCGAAAGACAAACCCCTGAACATGTATGATCTCCGGCAGCGGTTTGCCGTGCTTGAACCATTGCTGGACACCGAATACGGATCCGCCACCTTTATCAGCTCTAACCGGCCGCAGGAATACAGGGTAATGGTTTCCACCACCGGCCTGCTGATCCGAAAAACCGACAAGAAGGAAAACGGCGGAACCGGGCGGTCCCGCCGGAGGTAAGCATTCTCAGCTTCAACCCTTGCGGCGCAAAACCCAGAGTTCAAGCAGGGCCCAGGTTTCGCCGGGGTAGTTCTCCTGCTCGAGAGGCGAGAGACGGCGATGGCGGGCGGCATTGCTGCCGACAAACTCCAGCTTTTCCAGCAGCAGCCTCTTGGTGGCGTCGGCCTTCTCCAGGGCAAAGGGGTTGAGGAAGTTCACCAGCATGTAGCCCTCGCGGGGGGTCCGGGCAAAGGCGTCGATAAGCTTCTCAATGGCCGGGGGGTCGAGGTAGACCAGCGCGGCGGTGGAGATGACGATATCCGCCTCGGCCATGGCGGCGTCAACGGCCCGGGCGACCTCTGGGGCCGGATTGTTCAGATCGGCCTCGATGGTTTCGTCGAACAGCCCGGCGCTCTTGCCGTAGGCCAAGGCGTTAGCGGAGATGTCGATACCGGTGCTCTTGACCGGCAGACGCCTAGGAGCCGCCACCCGGGCGCAGGACTCGGTGTCCTTCCAGTTGTCGCGGATGGCCTCCACGTCCATGCCATGAATGGCGGCCATGGTGGTATTGCCAAAGCAGCAGCACAGATCCACGTAGTTGAGCGACTTGCCGGCGGCAACCTGTTGCTTGGCCCAGGGCAGGATCAAGCGGTCAAAGGTCTGACGATTGAAATTATCGGAAATGTAGTCCAGCGCATCGATGATCTGCTCCTTGAAGGGAACCGGTGTCTCGGCGACATAGATATCATCGAAATGCTGTTTTTTCTCTTCGGTCTTCACGGCTGATTCACTCATAATTTTAATGTCCTCAGGTTGGTTGCGCCCACCGCGGGACGGCACTGGCAAAACCAGGAGCCGGGCGGGAACTGGATAAAAGAAAAAAATGATCCGGGATATTTAAGGACAGGGCATCAGGCTTGGCCGACTATGGCCAGAAGCCAGAGATCAATGATAACACAACGGTTTTAACGCCAGCTTAAATCCTGGCCCTGCGCAAATTACAGTTGCTGTGTAGCGGTTGCCGCCCGCCTTGTCAATTAAAAACCGGCCGGCGGCGGACCATGCCGTTTCAAGGCAGCCGTCCCTTGGGAACTTCATTGCTCGCAGTATTGAGCCATGAACCGCCTGGTGATGGACCCCAGTCGCAAGTCCAGAATTGAATAGACTTTTTCCTGGATCAACGACGGAATTTCCCCGTAGAAGGCCTGGGCGATGCCGCCGGTTATGCATGCCAGGGTGTCCGCGTCGCCTCCCAGGGAAACCGCGTTACGGATGGCATCTTCGTAATCCGACGAATCCAGGAAAGCGCGAATTGCCTGGGGAACGGTTCCCTGGCAGGATACGTCAAAAGCATAGGTGGGACGGATCTCATCAACATGGCGGCTCAGGTCATAACCAAACTGGTTCTCGATGAAGTGCCGGATTTCTGCCTTCGTCCTGCCGGTGCGGGCCAGAAATATCGCCGCCGCCACCGATTGCCCTCCCTTGATGCCTTCGGGATGGCTATGGGTAATCACCGTAAACTCTTCGGCCTTGGCAAGTACGGTTTCCAGATCATCGAAGGCGTAACCAGCCGGGCTGATTCTCATGGCCGCGCCGTTACCCCAGCTGTTGTAGGGTTCGGAGTGAATGCCCTGGGCCCATCTGCGGAAACTGGCCCCATAGCCGGCCTGGGGATACCAACGATAGAAATTCTTGAGGTTTTCGGTGTAGGGCGTACCGGTAAGGATGGTGTCGGCCAGGGCAACGGTAAGCACCGAGTCGTCGGTAAAGACGGAACTATCCGTAAACAGAGGGAAATCTTTGGTCTTAATACCGTCTCCCTCGTACACCGAGCCCACTATGTCACCCGCGATCGCACCAATCATTGGTTGCTCCTGTATGTATACTTATACAGAAATAATCAGCTGATGACAAATTATGGCACGGCCGAGGGGGTGCCGCAGCTTCTCATTGACATCCGCCGGCCGGGATGCTAACTCCCTGTCAATGCCGGCGGACAGGAAACCGCCAAGGCCTGGGGCACGGCAAGCAAGCGGCCCCAAAAGCTTCATATCACCGCCGGGGGCGGGAAGACGCTGCTTCGTCTTGCGGGTCGCAGCCGCCGCCCCTGCCACCATACAACGACAAACGGGTTCACATGTTAAACGAAAAATTTTTGAATGACCTGGAACAATATCTTGCTTCAGGGGATCTGGAGCAGGATTTCGCCCATTCCTCCGAGGAAAGACGCCTCGAGATGCTGGATTTTTTGGAAAAGCTGATGGACGTGGCCGAACTTGCCGACCGGACCGCCACCAGAATTATTTTTAAAAAAACCGATTGAGCGGCCCGCCGAGCCGGTGGAGGGTTCCAAGAGACTCTACCACACCGTTTTGACCGGATTTTTATGATAGGCACCGCTGGCTTCGCCGTCGATATAGATGCCTTCCAGGTAGGATAGTTTTCTTGGCAACTGTTGCACCGAGCCCCTGGTAATCAAAAACGTCGCTTGCCGGCCCACACCGAGCGCCCCCAGCCTCTCCAGGCCGAATAATGCGGCTCCGTTGGCCGTGGCGCAACGGATGGTTTCCGCCAGCGGGTAACCGGCCTTGATGAACAGCTTCATCTCCTCGACCACCGATTCGCCATGGATGATGCCCATTGCCCCGGCGCCGGTGCCCACCGCCGTGGTCACCCCCAGCTCCCGGGCAAAACGCAGTTGCCCCAGCTGTTCGGCAAGGGTCTTTTGCCAGAAGGCCTCGGCCCCGGGAACCGGCTTGCCCGGTGCCACATAGCGCTGGGAGAACCGGCAGCAGACATCCCCGCCGGGGCGTGAACCGTCCAGGGCGTTCTTGGCCCGCAGCACGCCGGGAATCCACAGCACCCCCCGAGCCGCCATTTCTCTGAGATTGTCCTCGCCCATGCCATACCCCTGCTCAATGGCATCACAGCCGGCCGCCAGCGCCTCCGCCACCGCCCGCCGGCCATTGGCCACCACCACCGCCTTTTTGCCGCCTCTTTGCCGCAGAACACGGTCCAGGTCTTCCCGGTTCAGTCGGGGAGCAGAAGCGGCCCCGTCCTCGATATCGACGGAGTAGCCGACCTTGAGAAAATCACCGCCAGCCGGGCTGCCGGCACCTTCCGGCCTGCCCCGGCAAAGACGGCCCGAGGTTTTAATATCAATCAGGCTTTTTGGCCCCATCCGGCTCTGATAACGTTCCACCAGCCCGGTCGGATCATCGCTGTCGGCCACCCCCAGCACGCCGTGGATATGGCAGTGGCGGATATTTTGCTCCACCAGGACCGCCTTTTCCGCCAAGCCGCCCTCTTCCTCCCCGCCCACGGAGGATGATCGCGACAGGCAAACGCTGCTGTCAACCAGGGCCGGCAAAATGGTGCAGTGCGAGAAGTCATCGACAACCGCTGCCCCATGACGCGGCAGATCGGCCACGGAACCGATGGCGGCAACCCTGCCGTCCTTTATCGCCAGATAAATGTTTTTGCGCCCAGCCCCGCCGCTGCCGTCGATAAAACTACCCGCCACGATTAATCGCATTCCGCCCCGCTTATCTTAACCATTGTAAAATGAGGGAATTTCGGTGCCGTCGGCCAGGGTGCAGTCGTGGAGCTGGACAAAGGAGTTGATGGTGCAGCCGGTGCCGATCAGACTTTGACCGCTGATGGTGACGTGGGGGTGGATGACGGTGTCCCGGCCGACCGTGGCTTCCTGGGCCACCAGGACGGTTTCCGGCTGGTACATGGTTACCCCGGAGAGCATCAGTTCGGTGTTGCGGCGTTTCTGGAGCTGGGCATGGGCCCGGGCCAGTTCCACCCGGGAGTTAACCCCCAGCAGTTCGTCGGGGTCGGAGCAGCAGTAACCGTGGACCCCCAGTCCCTTGCGGACCGCGATTTCGACGATGTCGGTGAGGTACATCTCGCCCTGGCGGTTGTCGCTGCCCACCTCGGCCAGCGCGGAAAAGAGAAAATCTATTTCGGCGGCATAAATGCCGGCGTTGATTTCCCGGATTTGCCGCTGCTCATCGGTGGCGTCCTTTTCTTCGACGATCCGCTCCAGCCGGCCGGAAGCGTCGTTGATGATCCGGCCGTAACCGAAGGGGTTGTCCACCATGGTGGTCATCACCGACAGCTTGTCGCCCCGCTCCCGGTGGGCCGTCAGCATGGCCTGCAGGGTTTGCGGCCGGACCAGGGGGGTGTCGCCGCAGAGAATCAGCAGCGTGCCCCGGAGCTGCCGCAACTCGGGGGCGGCGGCGAGTACCGCGTGGGCGGTGCCGTTTTGCTGCTCCTGGACCACGAATTCCACCCCCCTGCCCTCCAGGGCCGCCATCACCTCCCGGCGCTGGTGGCCCACCACCACCCGGGTGGAAGCCGGCTGCAGAGCGGCCAACGCCTCCAGGACATGGACGATCATGGGGGCAAAAAATATTTCATGGAGCACCTTGGCCCTGGCCGAACGCATCCGGGTGCCTTTTCCCGCTGCCAGAACCAGAACATGCAGATCGGAATCAGTCATTTTTCCTCTCATTGTTAATTACAGATAGCCTCGCAAAAACCCGCCAAACGTGTTGGTCGGCAATGCAAAGACAACTTGTTACAGTACGTGACCAGTCGGCATAAACCGTACCATATCCGCCTACACCTCACCACCCATGACCATGTAGCGCACGTAGTGAAACGAGCAAAGCAAAGCAAACAACAGCAGCAGCAGCAACGACACCCTTACCGCCAGACGCTGATAGCCGGGAATGATCGCGGCGGTCTGGTCCGTGGGGGCTTTCGGGTCGACAAAGCGGGCGGCAAAAAGCCCCGTCAGGGGGGCCGAGATGGCAAAAAAGGCGGCAGGCAGCAAAGTGCCGAAAATGGCAAAGCCGATGTAGCCATACTCCTGCTTGAGGATGCAAAAAGGACAGTTATGGAAGGGCATGGCATAAATGTAAGAAGAGATCACCGTAATAATGGTGAGCAGGGCCAGAGGCAGAAAGAGTGCCCAGACCAGCCCGTAGACGGCCAGCGGGAAGCCACCGGACTGGGCCGCGGCCGAAGACTGCCGGTCGGCGGCGGATAAATTCCGGTCGAGGGCCGGTTGCCGGAAGCGTCGGGCGACAACACCGCCCAGCAAAACCAGCAGGATTATCGCCCCGTAAAACCAGGGCACCAGCCGGTCGCCGGCCAATTCTGCCAGAAACTGCGACCCTTCCGCTCCGGCACTGAAAACCACCCCGCAGCACGAAACAATGACATCGGGCTGGATATTGAGCAGATACAGTGACTGGAGGACGATATCGGCCCCCAGCAGGGGCAGAATCCCCAGCAGATACCAGCACTTGACCCTGACCAGGGGGTAGTGCTCGGAACTGACATCCAGGCGGTGGAGCACCAGCCAGAAACCGTAAAAAAAGACCCCGGCCATTTTGATCAACAACGCCGGCATCCCGAAATCATTGACCCCCAGAGTACCAGTGGCGCACATGGCGCCGGTGAGCACCCCGGCGAACTCGTCGGCGGCCAGCACCAGCAGCACCAGGCTGATTATCTGAATCCCCAGGGCATAGGCCACCAGGGTGGAGGACAGCCAGATTTCACTTTCCAGGCTGATCTGGCGTTCATCATCGCTGGCCGGGTTCCAGTAACGCAGCACCCACACCGCACTGACAGCCGCCACCGCCAGCAGAAAAACCACCAGCAGGCTGCCCAGGCTCAGAGCCAGCGACCAGGTGTTGAGCAGCATCAGCGCTCACCCCCTCCCCCGGGGTTTTCTTCCTGCCGGTGCCCGGTTGCCGCGGCCGGGCCGCTCACCCTGCCGTCATCGACCTCCACCACCCGGTCGATGGCCGGGTGTTCCACCACCAGGGGGTCGTGGGAGGTGATAACGATGGTTTTGCCGGCGGCCTTGAGGTCGGCCATGATGGTCATGAACTCCTCGCTCAACCCCCGGTCCAGATGGGCCGTGGGTTCATCGGCCAGGATCAGGGGCTGGTCGTTGATCAGGGCCCGGGCAATGGCCACCCGTTGCAGCTCGCCCCCGGAAATCCGGCCGGCGGGAAAATTTTCCCGGTGGGCAATGCCCAGGCGCACAAGCAGGACCCGCGCCCGCGACCGGCATTCCCCGGGCGGCACCCCCAGGGGCAGCAGGGGCAGAGTGATATTGTCCCGCACCGACAAAGACGACAGCAGATTGAAACGCTGAAAGATAAAGCCGATGGTCTGCCGGCGGTGAATGGTAAGAAAACGGTCGGGCATCCGGGCCAACTGCCGGCCGGCGATGGCGGCCCGGCCGCTGGTGGGCGCCATCACGCAGCCAATGATGGCCAACAGGGTGCTCTTGCCCGAACCGCTGGGCCCCTTAAGGCAGATCATTTCGCCGGCGGCCACTCGCAGGTCGGCATCCCGCAGGGCCCAGACCTCATTGGCCCGGCCCCGGTTATAAATCTTGTTAACCCGCTCCAGTTCAACCAGCATCAAAACACCCCCCGTAAACACCGATCAGCCGCCGCTTCCCGCCCCGTAATCGCCTGGCCGCGGCGCGGATTGGGGCCAGCGGCCGGGAGCCCGAACACATCAGTGGGCAAACCGGCCCCGTCGCCCGAAAATGTATTGCTGCCGGACGATTATTGCTCATAAGGCGTCTTCCGCCGGCACCGAGGCGCAGCGCCAGGTGGGGATCACGGTGGCGGCCAGATAAGGCAGCACGGTGAGGCTGAAAAGCAGCAGCACATCCTGGGCTTCAATTCTGGGCACCAGGGAGAAGCTGGGGTGAATCACCGACCAGCCCACCATCACCGGCCGAAACAGCCCGGCGTCGAAATAGACCACGTGGATATAGGCCCCGAACACCCCCAGCAAAAAGGCAAACCCGGCCACCAGCAGGGCCTCCCAGCAGCGCAGGGCCAAAACATCCGGGGTCTGCCAGCCGACAATTTTTAATATTGCCACCTCCCGGCGTTCTTCCGGAGAAAGCCCGGAAGCCTTGTCCCAGGCCAGGATGACAAAGGCGGCCAGGGACGAGAGCAGCAAAACGGCGGCAAAACCGCTGCGCCAGCCAAACACCGCCTGATAGGTGCGCTGGATCTGGTCCCGGGTCAGCACCCGGGTATCGGGCAGGGCTTCGCCAATCCGCCGGGCCAGGTTGTCGATTTCCGCCGGGTTATGGACATAGACGCATAAATCAGTGACCAGCCCGTCGGGGATCTGGAAGAGATCGCGGGCCTCGTCGATATGCAGGGCGATCAGGTCGGCACTGAGCAGGTCGCCCTCGGCGCCGAACAGGCCGCCGACCTCCAGGGTTTTCAGGGAAAGATCGGGTCGAAACAGGGAAAAAAGCTCGCCGGTTTCAAGCTCCAGGGCGGAACTGACCAGGCTGCCCAGGGCCACCTGGGGTATCGCGCCGCCGACGGCACCATTGCCTGCCTCGCCGGGAAACGAGCCGGCGGCCAGAGTCCGGTCCAGATGGCGGCCCATGGGCATCAACTCCGGGTCCACTCCCAGCACGGTGAAGTTGGCCTCCCGGATCTCATCGAAATAATAACCCCAGATGCGGGGCACCACCTTTTTGATACCGAACAGCCCGCCCAGTTTGTCCCCGTAGGCCAGGGGCAAGGATTCCTGGCGACCGGCGGTGATCTTCTGGACGACGATATCCGGCGCCGGGGACAGCAGCCGCTGGGAGGTCTCGGTGAGGGCGGTGGTGACCAGATGAAACGACGAAACCAAAAAAATCACCACCGCGAACACCAGCAGCACCGCCCCGTTTTTCAGACGCCGCCGCCACAGGGAAGAAAGGGCAAAATCAAGCAGGTTGAGCTGTTTGGCAACAAAATGTTTCATGGTTGACGCCGATAAGCAGGGGGCGGGGCCCAGAAAGAGCCGGTGGGGAAATGTTCGATGGCCCCGGGATGACTCATAAAGGGGGCCAGATGGTCACTCACCGCCGGATGACGGGTATAACGGGCCTCGGTGGCCAAGCAGAGGTCGCTCAAACCCAACCCGGCCACCAGGATCTCCAGTTTTGGGGCGGCGGCTTCCTGCCGGGCCGCCAGTTCACGGCCATGTCCCAGCAGCAGGCCGAAGGCCAGCAGGAAAAAAATCAGCACCAGGGCAACCCCGCCAGCAGGACGCATCTTTATAAACATATTCGTTACCGCAAGACTACATTTGGTGGCCGGAGCGCATGCTGTCAACCTGCTCGACGGTGATTTCATCAAAGGTCAGGATTTCCTCGCCCTGATGATCATTCTTGAAGGCCTCGGCGGCCTCACGGGAGGCCAGCGGGATAAACTCATGCCCCATGGGGCCGTGCACCGAGCTGCCCACCACGAAATAGGCCTGGCGGGCCTCGATCCATTCCAGGGTGTAATAGTCCCTGGCCCAGATCGCCTTGACCTCGGCATCGGTTCGGCCGTCAAACTTGGCCGGATCGAAGTAGTAGGCCAGCAGATCCTTCATGCCGTCGAAATGGTGGGCCTCGTCGCCATTCAGGTGCAACTGGCTGATCCATTCGGGGTAATTGGCGACAAACATCCCGCATACCGGGCACCTTACCTGCTGGTCGAGTTCTTCCACCGGCGGCGGCAATTCTCCGCCGTTGTTGCCCGTATCTCCGTTCTCCCCGGGCGCAGTGGCGGCCATCGCCGTGTCCGCAGCCGGCGCCTGGGAGTCCGCATCGGCGGGGTCAGGGGTGTCCCGGTGGAGATAATCCCCCAGCAGCCGGACCATCACTTCTTCTCCCACGCCGCCCAGGACGGCCTCTTTCAGGCGATGCTCCGGGTCAATGATCACTGCCTGGGGATCAAGCTTGATCCGGTATTTTTCGGCGATCTGACCGTCATAGTCAATGACCACCGGAAAGTCGATCTCCAGGTCGGCGATAAAACGACGGACCATTTCCTCGTCATCATTGAGGCTGACATAAATGATCATCAGCCCCTGATCCTTGTATTGCCGGTAATAGTCGTTGAAAATCGGGGTATCGGCCCGGCAGTATTTGCAGTCCACCGACCAGAAGCGCAGCACCACCGGCCCTCCTTCCAGGTCGGCCATCCGGATGGTGTCGCCAAACTGATCGGTGGCGGTGAAATCCGGAGCCCGATCGCCCAGTTGCAACCGCCGCTCATCATCACCGCAGGCGGCCACCAGCAGCAGCGACAAAACCAGCAGCAGGGCCAGCAACCGCCCGCCAGCGACCTTCGATTTTTCGATATTACAAACGGGTTGCAGTGTCATCACAACAAAACCTCCATACCAAGATCTGAATATCTGATGGACTCGCAAAACCTCAAAACGAGTTGACCGGCAATATCAAAACAAAAAATCTAACACAAAACCTGCCAACTGGGTCATGGTTTTTGATAACACCCGCTTAAAAAAGGAGGTTGCAACGCAAAATCAAGAGATTAACCAAAAGCGCCGGCTGTTTCCAGAAAAATAATTGTTCCGCCTGCTCGCAAACAACCATACCGGCTTTTCTCTGTCGAGTGTTCCCTGATCCGGAGCGGAATCATCGCAAGGAGGTTTTATCCTTGACACAGAACGCCACTTTTCTTATAAAGACTCTTTTCAATACTCACCAATGGGGGATCGTCTAATGGTAGGACAGCAGACTCTGACTCTGCCAGTCGGGGTTCGAATCCCTGTCCCCCAGCCAGTTATCAGTAAGGGGTAGCGGTTTTAATCGCCACCCCTTTTTTTGTGTCCCTATTCTCCTTACCGTACTTGACCGCCACCCCACAACCCCGTTATAGTGAGAAATTCCAGGTGTTCAGGACTGACGGAACTGGAAGTTAACCGCCTTTCACCAAGGATTAACCGCTTTTCTTGCGTATCCGCTTAGTTATCGCCAAGGCATTATCATGAAAATCTTTCTGGCCGGAGCCACCGGTTTTATTGGCCATGCTCTACTTTATCGTCTGCTTGAGGGAAAGCACCAGCTGCTGGTTTTGGTACGTAATCCCCAAAAAGCACAGCGGCTGCCGGACGCCGTCAAGACGGTCCACGGTGATCCCACCCGCCCTGGAAAATGGCAGGAAGAAGCCGCTTCGGCCGATGTGATCATCAACCTCACCGGCTCCAGTATTTTTACCCGTTGGACCCCCCAAGCCAAACAGCAGATCATGGACAGCCGGGTATTGTCCACCCGCCATCTGGTGGACGCCATGCTGACCGCCGCCTCGCCCAAGACCCTGATCAACGCCAGCGGCGTCAACTATTACGGGATGGATGACGAGGCAATAAAAACGGAAGAGTCCGGACCAGGCGACGATTTTCTGGCCCGGGTATGCCTAGCCTGGGAAAGTGAAGCCTACCGGGCCGCCGAACATGGGCACCGGGTAGTCACCACCCGTCAGGCCGTGGTTCTGGGCAGCGGAGGTGGAGCCCTGGCCCAGATGCTGACCCCTTTCAGGCTGGGACTCGGTGGCCGGCTTGGGCATGGCCGGCAACCTTTTCCCTGGATTCACCAGGATGATCTTACCTCGATTTTCTCTTTTATCTGCAACAACCCTGATATATCCGGGCCGGTAAACTGCGCCGCCCCGCAGATCATCACCAACGCCGAACTCACCAAGGCCCTGGGAAAGGCTTTAAAGCGCCCCACCCTGCTACCGGCGCCGGGATTCATCATCCGCCTGCTGCTGGGCGAAATGAGTTCTCTGCTGCTCGACGGCACCCGGGTTACCCCGACTGTCCTTGAAAAACATGGCTTTAAATTCGGCTTTCCAGACATTGACCAGGCCCTGACAAACCTGCTGACCACCCATAACCGGAAAAGATAATCAACATGGCGAAATTACTTACCACTTTCACCTGTCTCACTCTGATCCTCGGTTTCAGCACCCTGGCCGGAGCCGCCCAAGAAGTTGAAACCGAACGCTCCGTTGACATACCTTCCCGGGTTTCGGTGGCCGCCACTCAAACCTACGATCCGGACAAGTGGACGGTGGTGGGCTCCATACGAGAACATCGGGTTCAGGGGCGGGAATCACTGCTGGAAATCGCCCGGGACCACAGCCTGGGTTACCGGGAAATCACCATGGTCAACCCAGACCTTAGCCAGTTCCTGCCGGGGGATGGCGCCTCGGTATTGCTGCCCACCGCCCGAATCCTGCCGCCAACCCCTTTTGACCATGGAATCGTGATGAACCTGGTGGAAAAACGACTTTATTATTTCTATTCAAGAAACGGCGAAAAGCTGGTGATCTCTTTTCCCATTGGCATTGGCGCCGCAACCAACGACACCCCACTGGGTGATTTCAACATCACCCGGAAACTGACCGAACCCAGTTGGACGGTCCCTGCCTCGGCCCGCGAGAAACGACCCAACATGCCGGCGATTGTCCCCCCCGGCCCCGACAATCCCATGGGTTCCCACGCCTTGCAGCTTTCCGACGGCAGTTACTTCATCCACGGCACCAACCGGCCCTGGTCAATAGGCCGCCGGGCCACTCTCGGCTGCACCAGACTCTACCCCGAGGATATTCCGGTCCTGTTCCGCATGGTGCCATCGGGCACCCCGGTGCGGGTTATCAATCAGGCGGTTAAAGTGGGGCGCCAGCAAGACAGGGTTTACCTGGAGGTCCACCAAAACGAGCATGATGACAAACAATGGCGGGACTACCGGGACAAAGCAAAAGAGCTGCTGACCGAGAAGGGATGGATCAATGATGTCGATCTCCACGAGGTAGCCGCAGTCAGTCGGCGGGGCGCGGGGATTCCCGTCCTGATCGGCAGGATATCGCAGGATTAATCGAAACAAAAAAAGGGCGCCCTTCCGTTTTTTCGGAAGGACGCCCCAAAACCGCAACTATTTAACTGCTAATTACTTCATCTGCTGCAATTCAAAAGCCTTTTCCATCTCATCCAGAGCCTGCTCAGCACGGGCCGCGGATCTTTCAGCGTCGGCGGCATGACGCTCGGACATGGTGGCAATTTCCTGCAACTCGCTCCGCATCGCTGCGGTGTCGCCGGACAAGTCGTTGATCTGGCTTTCCAGGGCATTCAGACGGCTATCAATCTGATCTACCCGAGCCTCGTCGACGGCATCAACCTGGTTGGTTGCACAGCCGGCAGCAAAAAGCATCAGCGTTCCACAAACAACTCCTAAAACCTTTTTCATCACCTTCACCTCCTGAATTCTAGTTAACAACTTAAGGCAGTCACCATACTGGAGTTCTACCGTAAACACATCTCTGGACAACTATCCCACAAAAGCGGGCTAAAAATCAATAAAAAACAATATAAAAGCAGTAAGTTTTTTATTCACAACCTGCTTGAACAAAACGTCGTTTATCCTGTATGTTGGCAGGCTGCTCACGGGGCGCGGGCCATCTCCCTTAGCCTCCATCGGCAGGACTGCCGATGTTGCACAACCGTGCCAGCTGGCCCCGCCTAATGTTAAATTCTAAACCATATATGGAGATTGTAAAATGAAAAAAATCGCGGTTCTCCCCGGTGACGGCATCGGCCCCGAGGTTATGCGGGAAGCCATCAAGGTCCTGGACGCGGCCCAGCGCCGTTTTGATTTCTCCTTAAGCTATGAATACGCCGATGTCGGCGGTTGCGCCATCGATAACCACGGCCAGGCCCTGCCTCCGGCCACCCTGGAACTGTGCCGTAACAGCGACGCCATCCTTTTCGGCTCGGTGGGCGGTCCCAAGTGGGAAAGCCTGCCGCCGGACCAGCAGCCGGAACGGGCCGCCCTGCTACCCCTGCGCAAAACCTTCGAACTGTTCTGCAACCTCCGGCCCGCCAGGGTTTTTCCCTCCCTTACCGCTGCCAGCCCCCTGCACCCCGACATTGTCGGCGAAGGTTTCGATCTGCTGGTGGTCCGGGAGCTGACCGGGGATATCTACTTCGGCCAGCCCAAGGGCCGGGAAGGCAGCGGCATGGATGAAAAGGCCTATGACACCATGGTCTACACCCGCCGGGAAATCGACCGTATCGCCCGCCGGGCCTTCGAGGCCGCCCGCCTGCGCCGGAGCCTGGTCACCTCGGTGGACAAGGCCAATGTGCTGACCACCATGGTGCTGTGGCGGGAGGTGGTCAACGAAGTGGCCGCCGACTACCCCGATGTCACCCTGAATCACATCTACGTGGACAACGCCGCCATGCAACTGATCCGCAACCCGCAACAGTTCGACGTCCTGCTCTGCGGCAACATGTTCGGCGATATCATCTCCGATGAATGCGCCATGATGACCGGCTCCATGGGGCTGCTGGCCTCGGCCAGCCTCAACGAATCCGGCTTCGGGCTTTACGAGCCGGCGGGGGGCTCGGCCCCGGATATCGCCGGACAGGGCATCGCCAACCCCATAGCCCAGGTCCTCTCGGCGGCCATGATGCTTCGTCACAGCTTCCAGTTCGAAAAAGCCGCCGACGCCATTGAAGAGGCGGTGGCCCGGACCCTCGCGGCAGGAATTTATACCGGCGATATCGCCACCGACAAAAGCCGGGCGGTAACAACCGAAGCCATGGGGGATGCCATCGCCTCGGCCCTGTAGACCACAGCCGACCCCAAGAACCGTTGGCCCCGACCAACCAATTTCACAAAATCACCCCAACGGCCGCCCCACCCCAAAACAGTCTATCAGTCCTGCAAAGGGTTGATAGCCAGGCCGGTGAGGATCTTGGGATAGAAGAAGGTGGACTTGTGGGGCATCACCAGATCCTCGTCGGCCACCCGGCGAACCTGCTCCACCCTGGTGGGGTTCATCAGGAAAAGCAGCGGGGTGATTTCTTCCTCCCGGCCTACTCCCCGCACTTCCTTGACGGCCGTATCCAAGGCCTCGGCGGAACTGCTGAAGTATTCCAGAAGATCACCCTGGACGCAGCGGCTCTGGTCGAGTCCCGGCAGGCGGTCGATGATCAGGTCCGAGAGCACCACCACATCCAGTTCACGCAGGGCGGGAGGCCGGTGGGCGGCCTCCCGCTCCATGACCCCGTCCTTCAGGGTCAGCAGAAAGCAGCGATCCTCGCCGGGATGATAAAGACCGAAACGGGTGTTGCGGCCAGGCCCCTCACCTGCGGCCATCATGGTGAAGGTTTCCTCCAGCAGGCCTTCCCGGCCGCCGTTGGTGATCTCCCGGACCTCGAAAAACTCCTGCAGGGTCTGCACCAGATCCGCCGCGGAATTGGTTCCCGGCAGACGCAGCAGCCGATGGGTGGGCAGCACGCTCAGGCCCGGATCCTCCATGCCGCAGAGATACATCATGGTGTGGTTGGCCGGGCTGGCCGGATCCAGCTCCCCCTGCCGCTCCCGGACCAGGGCCCGGTACTGCAGGGCCGTGGTGTAACGATGATGCCCGTCGGCGATATAGAGCACCTTGTCCTGGAACTTCTCCTGTACCGCCGCCAGCACCTCCGGATCAGTCACCAGTCGGAGCCGGTGCTCGCAGCCGTCACGGTCCTTGGCCCGATACAGCGGCGGCTCGCCGCCGGCCTTTTCCAGCAGTTGCATGACCTCGCCCCGGGGATCGGAATACAGGGAGAAGACCGGGCTGAACTGAGCCTGACAGGCATCCAGCAGACGCAGGCGATCGGAGGTTACATCGGAGAAGGTTTCCTCATGGCGCTTGACCACCCCTTCATCAAACTCCGCCAGTTGCACCCGGCTTAAAAAACCGCGCCGGGTAAGCATCTTGCCGTCGGAGCGGCGGTAGTCGATTTCATAGATATAAAAGGCCGGCTTATCTTCCCGCCGCAGCACCTCTTCCTCCCGCCAGTGCCGGAAAAGCTCGGCGGCCCCGACATAACGCTGGTCGGTCATGCCCTCATCCTCGATGTTCTTGCTCAAATCCAGCCGGATCATGTTGTAGGGGTTGCGCTCCAACAGGGCCTCCTGGCCGCCGGCATCGATTACATCGTAGGGCGGACTCACCACCTCTTCGATATTGCCGATTTTTTCCAGGTTGTAACGCACCGCGCGAAAGGGGGAAATAACAGTCATTTCATTCTGCTCCTTGACAAAAAAGGTATATAAAGGTTGGTTCTGTCTTTTCCAGACTATATAAGTTATATAACAGAAGGCCATTCATATTCAAAAAAATGCCGCCTTGCAAGCGGTCTTTGGCGTAAAAAGGAGTTAACCCATGTACGAAATTTTCACCACCAGCCATTTTTCCTCGGGTCATCACCTGCGCAACTACCCGGGAAACTGTGAAAAACCCCACGGCCACAACTGGAAGATCAAGGTCACCATGCGGGCCGACGAGTTGGACGAACTGGGCATGGCCCTGGATTTCCGCGACCTCAAGGCGGCCGTCAAGGAGATCATCGACGACCTGGATCACCGCGACCTCAACGAACACCCGGCTTTTCAGCAGGAAAACCCTTCCTCGGAAAACATCGCCCGCCACATCTTCGCTGAACTGAAAAAAAACCTGAGCAGTGAGCGTTGCCGGCCCTACAAGGTCACCGTCCTGGAAACCGACGCCTGCGGGGTCAGTTACTCGGAAGAAGGCTGGTAAACGGCACCCTG
>LKMJ01002963.1_pt1 | contig 15719 bp, 25 predicted proteins | sample 643391 | NCBI WGS metagenome assembly LKMJ01 (sample SAMN04112250, study PRJNA286221) | soda lake metagenome | biome: soda lake; feature: Kulunda Steppe; material: water; isolation source: sample PL-Br10 brine of Picturesque Lake | place: Russia: Kulunda steppe | collected 2010-07
CCCCACGTGATACCACCAAATATGAGTGCTGCCATCCCCATTCCCAACAGTATCGCCTCGACAGACAGTACCCAGATACGCATGTAGGGTGACAATTGTTGATTTGAGAGTTGCTTGATTTGCATATCTCGAATGAACAAGGCGTGATCCACAACAGCCCGGTCTTCGTCGTCCATATGTGTAGCAGTCACACCAATACTCGAAAAGTGTTGTGTTTGATTTGTCGTTGTACTGTATACAAAGCAAAAGTATTATAATGGTATGTGGCATTGGTAGATGTAACGATGGACACAATCCAAGACATCCTGACCGAATTAGGCAAAGAAGTTGCCACGATGGATATCAACGAGTCAATCACTCTCAAAGTCCCCGCCTTCGAAAACCTCATCATCGAAAAGATCGACGATAACCGCCTGAGCGTGGCTCAGGTGTACACACAGCGCGGTGACCTAATGCGTGACCCTGAAGTCGTCTTTGATACGTCAGGCGAAAAATGGGTCGCTGTGATGTATCAAAACGATCCTCACGAATACAAGCAAGACGATTCCGGGCTTCCTGACGTCCAGAAGTTCTGTGATGATATCTGGAACAAGAACCTCCGACATCAAGGATTCATCAAGGAGGCCCAGAACCAAGCCGCAGCCCCTTAATACACTGAAAAATCACCCTTAACTGGCAGGCATACAAACAGTTTCAGTAATGAATCCACGTCACGACCTTGAGGAAGCGGATCCACTTACAGCAAGAGGATTCGTTCAACTATTCATTCAACACGGCAATCTCTTCCAGTTCGCTATTGACGGAAGAAATCCCGAAGACGAAGAACTTCGAACCTACATAATCAACGACGACTTCGAACACGATGGTGACACCACGATTGGTGTGACAGCCATCAATATGGATTCGGAGTTCGATGAACTCTACAACCACGTTGAAGAGATGGGGTTCGAAATCGTTGACCACGACGCTGGAACGGAAACAAGCGAAGAAATCGGTGAGTACCGGTACCAGCGGATGACGATGCGTGCTGACCCTGACGCCGAGTATGAGTGGGATGTCCCACACCTCATCATTTACGGCAGTCTCAGTCCCGAACTCGAAGAAGCCTGCTATACCGCGTTCGGACATCAATATAATTACGAAAATATCAGAAATCACGCAGTTGTCTGGGGCGATGAACTAACACACGAGGACGCCACAACCCTTCATGATACGGTTGGAACAGCGTCTGGTTTCTTTGAAGAAGATAGACGCGACGTCCAGAGCTGGATCAGTACCGCGGACTTTATCTAGTTAACTCTAAAGAAAGAAATTAATTCTCAAAGTGGAACCTTTTCGAGTTGAACTCACTCTGAGAACTATTTTCCTATCAAAATTCATACTCTGGTGAACAAGTTCAACCGAAACATCGTAGCTGCGCCGCTCCAAACCCATTTCCGATTGTGTAAATTATACGTAGGTGATTGAATGCCTGAACAAGAGTCGAGAGACAATGTTGATGAAGCAATTGAACGGCTGTTTGACTCTCTTGCAGACCTCAACAGAGTTCAAAAACGACGCGAATCACTTGAAAATAGTGATCCCATCAGCATAGCTGAAGAAATAGAAAACGGAGATACTGTCGAAGAATTTTGGGAACCAGCAGACCGAGCACAGCTCGAATTCGCACTCAGACACCTTGATGCGGCGAAAGAGTACGTCGAAGAAGAATTGGATAGAGTAACGCCTGACGACCACCGGACATCGAAATAATTTAGCTGAAAACAGTGCGTTTTGACTTGTTAACTGCTAATTTTTCCTACGTATTCTCCTCAACAATTTCGACATCATACGTCTCGGTGTTATCAAGGACACCGTCTTCGATAGCACCTTCGAGGAAACCAGCATCGATAGCCTCAGTAGAAACGATTCCGTTGACGTGCTGGTTCAAGCAGAGGTAGTACGGATGCTCGTCGTTATGCCCTTTCATTCGGACGATGAAAAGGGCTTCAGGAACCGAGTTGTCACCCCACGACTCCATATTGACTGCGGGATCATTAGCATTCTCGCGGACGTAGGCATCGTATTCGTCGCGGTCGGTAACATCCAGCCGTAGGCCTTTGGCAAATTCAGGCATACTACTATGCCACCCGTGTACTATTATAAAACTTGTGCTTCTTTACGAGCGTAACTTCTCAACGACCTCGTTAACAATATCGCTAATCTCACCACAGAAATACAAACATAAGTATTAAGTAGATACGTACAAATGGTTGTAAGTAGAGATGGCTTCCAACACGACAACTTCGACACAAAGCGCCCCAGTTCAGAAAGCGACAACGCCAGAGGCCGCAGAGACTCTGCTTAAAACGCTCTCAGAAGGCGATAGAGTCCGATTCAACGATGACGAGTGGAAAGTCACGGATGTGCGTAAGAACGCCCGTGGGACGCCATTCGTGGACTTCAAAGCACAGACAGGATATCACCCCGGGACGAAGACTCTCAAACCCGGTTCCAGTCTGTTCGGGGCAGTTACCGTCCACGGTCGGGGGATGCCTACAGGGTATGGAAGTATCGAAGTCATCAATTTCGCCTAATCACATACTACAGATGGAATCTACACACTCAACACGGCAATATCTCACACAATTAGCGGAGGAAGCACGTGAACGCCGGCTTACTGAAGAAGGTGGGGACGAGTACCACCTCAAAGGCAAGTGTCACGTCAACGCACTCACCCTCTCTAATATCCTCACAGAACACGGAATTGATCATACCGTTATTGCCGGCGTCTTGATCGGTGACAATATGGGTTTTCCTGCTGCCGAAAATTTCTACCCACGTGGTGATGTTGCAGATGAACACGGTGAGTCACGAACTCCGGTCGTCTGTGATAATATTGGCCGAGTGAAAAACGTAATCCAACGTGATGAAGTCCGTGAATCTGGTGTCGCACACGTCTGGATTGAAGTTCAAGGAAATGAGGTTGCCGGTGATGAAAACGATGAAACGTGGATTGTTGAACCGTACGCTGAGATGAGAGGCACACACGAGTACACTGCTGTTGCAACGTCTGTGATGCCTTTGGATTACGTGTACGTTGAAAATCATACGTTCACACGGGAACAACTGCTCACCGTTGTGAACAATACGACAGACGCGGTTAACGTGACTGAAGCGATTTTCTAAACTTCGCTTTCATCAACAAATCGCCCTTCACGCGTTGCTGATTCGGTATCAGTTGTTTCTTGTTCATCTCCGACTTCATATTGCACTTTCCGTTCACCGTCTTCGTCTTCATGGACAATACGCCCTTCTCGTGTTTCTGGTTCGGTAGTTTCGTCTTCACTTTCTGTACTGTCTGTATCTGGTTCTACACGTTCTTGGTACGCCGGATGGTTTGGATCGTACTTTTCAAACAGGTGAGCCCCTGCAAGCAACACTCCAAGGAGAAGTGCAGATCCACCAAGTGTAACAAGTGCTGACATTACATTCCTATACGATGTTAAACCGGGTAAATACAACGGAAAACACAAACATATCTTTGCGAGGAGGCATTAGGTACGTGTGTACCGGTGACGAGTTTAGAATCCAGAAGTAAGCGGTTACAGGAGAAAGCAAGAGAGGCTGCTGATATCAGCTCAAAATTACTTGAGTACACGTGGGCGGGAAAGATAGCATTCACATTCATCGTTGTCTTCGTGATTCAAACAGCCATCACGTACACAGCAGGACAAGAGACAATGATCGAGTTATTCGGGTTTGCATCGAGTGATGCAATCGGCGTAACACTCCTCACAGGTGCATTCCTGAGTGCGTTTGCTCATGGAAACATTCTGCACCTTGTCATCAATACCTATGTATTCACGTTGTTTGCGTTTATTGTGGAAACAGAGGCTTCAGGGAAACAGATGGCGGCGATATTCTGCATTTCCGGTATTCTTGCTTCGATTGCGCAAGTTGTCACTGGCCCTATCTTTGGTGGGGCAGATATCCCAGTCGTCGGTGCCAGTGGAGGAATTGGTGCGCTTATCGCTACCGCAGCATTCGCAAAACCCAATATGGAGCTCACAGTCTTCATTCCTATCCCTGTCAAAACAGAACTGTGGAAAGTTGTTGTAGGGTTTACCACCGTAACAGTTCTCGTCATCGCCATCTTTGGGTCGACAGCCGCTGGAATCGGCCATATTGCCCACCTAACAGGCTTTATTATCGGAGGTATTGCAGGACTGTGGTTGTTCGTATTCAACGATCAAGACCCATCTGAACCCGTCGGAACAATCTGATTTTCACTTCTGAACAAGCCCCACAACGTCACTCAAATCAACTGTTTTCGTCGTACAGATATACACGACTTCCTCGAGAAGTGTAGAAACCTCAGGGACGATACGGGCAACAATAACAGCGAGGGCGATGAGAGCAACGACAGAGAGTGTTTGCGCAATAAAATTGTGAGCGACAAGGTACGATGTCTGAGCAGGGTGAGAGCCCATTAGATTCGTCGTGATGTAGATCAGTGAGTCGTATTGGAACCATCCATACGGTGAAGCGATCGTGATGAATACGTTCCGTGCAAGGTTGAGAATCCAAATAAGGCCGACAACAACTGCAATACCAGTGAGTTTCTGTTTCCAGTTCGCGTTGACAGCTGCAATCAGTCCAGTGAACATCGCCATACTTCCAATTCCAGTACAGGCAAGAACGATGTACGTAGTCCTTCCAGTGACAGTTTCATCAGGGTCAAAATTAAATCGGCTTTGATACCCGTTCGCTCCCTCATTAATTCCGGGCGAGTAGCCGAACAGTTCTAACCCCCAGTGAACCTGTCTTGCTGTCACCTCTATCAACCATTGACGGACGAATGGAATCATTTCTGCCGGCAGGTAGATCACTCCCATAACCGCAACTGCCTTTGTGAGAAGTAAGACTGAGTCACGACCCTCATACAGTCTATACGCGGCGTGTAAGCATAATGGAAGGGCAAAAACGGCAAGCACTGACTGAATCGGACTGGCAGCCTCAAACAGGTAGTATGGAGTCATCGCCACCCAAAACACTCCGAAACAAATCCATGAGACTACACCGACGCGTCGAGCAGTATGTGTCCGGTCAGTAAACTCGAAGAGACTAGCGATGACGAATCCAACAATAGAAATCCATGCAAGGAAAGTTGTCGCTGTCATCACCATATATTATTCTTGAAGACATCAACCCGTATCAATACCATGCATACACAAGCAAACGAAATCCGTTGTATGGTGAAGAACTGTTGAAAGACAACTAATTTCTATCGTGAAGCCCGTCCCAAACTGAACAATTGCAGACTTAAATGCTTTGTAATATTAACTTCTATGTACAATTTTCACGTAACGGAATCCATCTGTTCAACAGTCATTTGTTCACCACAGTGGGGACATTTGAAAACCATTCCATCAAACGTCTCCTCGATGAAAATCCATGTACTCAAAGGTGCTGAGTTCCTACATTCTGGGCATTGATTTTCTTCATTTGGATTAATCTCGCCATCGGTCATACATATTTTGTACTTCTTCTCACAGATGATTAGGATTGTTGTCAGCGGTACTCACTCACCACAAGAAGTCAATCATCAAAACAAGTCATACGTGAAACTAACTTCCTACGTTTCTTTTTGATGCTTAACGGTGACTTCGCACGGATATCCGTACTCTGTCATTGACTCTGCAAAGACTTCATACGCTGTTTGAGCAACACTTAGTGGGTAGTCTCGTATTGAACGACCGCCTCTAAATATTCGAAGAGTAGTGTCACTAAGAACTACAGTAGGATCGTACATCATATGCCGACCATTGCTTTCACCAATACATTGTTTGAACTGTGTGGTGAACTCACTTTGTTCAGTTACAGTCGCTTCAAAATGTTCAAAACTGATTTCACCAGTATTCTGAATTGAACTCCAAGCAGCATCAACAGATTCACGCACTGCTTCTCGAAACTCGTCGGACATACATTAAGGTTTGAAATCAACCCGTTTAATCTTTCAGATAAATGAGCCGGCGAGTAGTTCAAAAGACTGACCAGAACAAGTACCCGCCCATGATGACGTTGAACACTCCAAGGTACAATTCTAGACGGTGAGTGTTTATCCGTGGGGATATTTTCCATCCAATGACTTGGGCTAATGCGAACGGAATACCGATTACGAGAATGTATTCGAATTCAACAAGATCACGAAGATAGTAAGAAACACTCGTGCTAAACGTATTCACGGCAGCGACGGCAAATCCGGTTGCAATACTAGTTAATGGATGAACGTTGAAAAGTAGTAACGCAGGGACAATAATTGGAATCCCACCAATACCTGTTACACCTGCAAGTACTCCGACTGAGAATCCTAGTAGTATCAAGAGTAGTTTTCCAGAATACGTTTCAAAATCTATTTCAAAATCAACTTGTGGCCTTAACAGTAATAATCCAAGAATAATAGCAATTCCACCAATAATAACTGTAAAAACATCCTCACTCACAAACGTGTTAATATACGTTCCTACCTGTGTTCCAACAATTCCAAATGGTGCCAGTACAAGCAGCAAACTTGCTTTTTGGTGTCCGGAATACCAGTAGAGAAGTGCCCCGAAAAATGTTGCAATAAAAAATGAAGTGGCAATTGTTCCAGATATCTGTTGTGTACTAAGTGAGGTCAAGAACAGTAGCCCGACAATTGGAATGAAGCCACTTGATCCACCCATTCCAGCAACAATACCGGAGAGAAAACTAATTACGATTAACGCTATCAAAACCTCCATAAATATACAAAGATTCTCTTAATAGAAAAGCATATTCGCAGGGAATAACTATTAAAATTTACAATTGTTAAACTTAATAAATATTAAAATTAAATAAGATAATATTGACTAATTGGAATCACCCTCTTCTTTCTCCCGTTGAATCCTATTGACTGACGAACCAACGAAGATTCCTGCGGCAATCAAGACCAAGTTTTTGATAACGTACTGGCCTTCGATAGTTAGTGCATATGGGAACGCAGTAAACACAGCCTCTGGAAGGATGAACAACGGCATGAACGTACCTGCCATTTGTACTGCCATTAGGAACAATCCAACCCGAATCAACGGGCGGTACAACAAACAGATACCGATTAAGACTTCCCACGCTCCAAGGATAGGGAGAAACACACTCGGTGGAAGGAAGAATACTGTCTGCGCTACGAAATCACCAGCAGGACTCAGCCCGAACGGTTTCAACGCCCCAAACCAAATAAATGTAAGTCCAAGTGCGATTCGAGTTATTGTGACACTCCACTGTTCTAACCATGCAATAATTGCGGCATCCACCTGAGCAATTCGTCTAGAATATCTTTCAGGAAGGATATCCGCAGCAATTTCTAAGTCTGCTTTCACTGACTGAAAATTCTTTCCGATTATTTAAATTATTCACGGTTCTACCATTTCTCTGACATAATAATTTCATATAAATACAACATCTGCACAGAGGTCAGATGTACGTCAATCCAATAACCATGAATGGGAAAACAACGAACATAAAGAAAATCAGCGTCAACGCTACTGCACCAGTTGGGTATTCACGAATCCAGTTAATAACTGGCCGGTCACGGTTCTCAACAACACCATTTTCATCAATATTATTGCTATCTAAATTTTCGTCAATTGTCGAAGAAATAAGCTGTGATCGATCAACTACCCATCCAGACTTTTTACTAAACTTTGCTGGAACAGTTGTCCCTACAACGTCATCCAAATCTAGCGGTGACACTCCAATACCTTCAAGAAATTCAACAAACTCTGGACATTCTTGGAGCGATCCCATTTCAGGAGAGATGAATGACTGAGTATGCGTCTCGTCACTGTATGGCGTCCGCATCTCAACTGTAATTTTCTCATCGTTTCCACCCAACCGCTCAACAATGAGTTCAGAGCGGTCATCATTCATATACGCCTTCTCAATACGCCGTTTCACATCACTATCAACTTCTCCTTCAATATCTGCTTCTAACTTTGATTCATCCATATTGTGTTCCCCCTTTCGAATAGATTCGCGTTCAATTGTTTGTGTCTCTTCAGAAGGCATAAGCAGTCATTTGAAACTAAGCGCAACACCGGAAAAACGTTCACTTAACACGGTGACACCGCTGCGTCTGCCTATTCACTCTCAATTAAACATAAGTTTTAAGTTATATAGGTGGCTACAGAGAGGTATGACAGCTGAAACCACCAGCGAAGCCAGATTCAGTAAAGATGATCTAACCGAAGGAGATCTCGATGACGAAGGGAATCTAACAGACTCGGGTCTGAAGAAGTATTTCAATACTCACGGAGACACGGTGATCATCAGCAACGATCAAAAAAGCTACATTATTGACGAATACGAGTTTACCGTTTCTAACAGGAACCTGATCATGCACACAGATGGGAAAGAACTCGAAATTGACTCTGATAAAACCCAATTCTTACTAATCAGTAAAGGATTCATTTTCAAATCTGACGAGTTAGTTGAAGAACTGACAGCCTGAACTTTCAACAGTCTTATTCCAATACCTTTTCAAACAACACGGATAACAACACCCACGCCCCTCAGCTCTTCGTGTACGAATGGGTGAACATAATGAATACCTACTACACTTTGAAAACCTTGCACACGCGCCAATCCCGGTAAGAGCAACAAACCGTGCAGAAGCGTTCGAAATTGGCGTCGACCAAACAGGCCATTCAGTTGAACGAGCTGTTAGAGCTGATGAAGGAGCGCAACTCGACCAATTTGACGATTCTGACTTCTACACTAAAGAGAACGTCTACAAGTAGAGATATCTTCTAACAGGTTGTCGTGAAGATATCCTCACTACGTTCCGTCAACAACACACACTGTTGGATCTCCTTCATAAGCCAAGTACACAATAAGAAGAACAATCGCTATAATTCTCATTCCAGTCACGTCGAACGGGATAACAGCTAGTCCACCCATACTACCGAGAAATCCTATGAAACCGGCGCCACAACTTGCACAGCCAGCAGTTGCCATACCTGCAAATGCGACAAACCATCCGACTGTACTGTCGGCTTGAATCATCGATGCCCTCCCCACAAGAACTCGAATAACAATCGCTGTCAGAACGGCGTATACGATCAATAACCCAATTCCTAACGACCCCTGTTCAAACATCATCGTATTAAGCAGAACTCGAAATGCTTCACTCCACTGACCTACACCAGAACTCAGCATAGCGAATGAGTACGTTGGATACACACCGAACAACATTGCCAAGATGACGACAAGACTAATGAGAAAGACATCGAATATGCGTTTAGGCGTACTGAGAGAGTACCTGACCGCACTAATAACGTTCTGAATGGTGAACGCTGGTGATTGCGTCTCACTACTACTCATTGTGTTCTAACACCGTCTCTATGGCGTCTGCAAAATGAGGGTATGGCTGTGGCCCCTCGATGATTTCGGCGTATTCAACGCTGTCGCCAATAACAACAAACTTTGGTACACCGGCTGACCCCCATGCATCTGCTTCATCCCAGTCTGTCCCTATTCTGTTTGCGTACTCTTCCGATTCGATACACGCGTTAACGGATTCAGAATCAAGGTCACTAATAGATGAAACCATCTCGTCAATATTGTCAAGAGACGCCCATCCAGTATCTGCTTGTTCTGGAAACGCTTCATAAAGCGTTGTGTGCCACTCCCAAAACACTGTATCATTCTGTTCTGATTGTTCCCACACGCAATGTGTTGAATGAGCAGTACGAAATGAGTCTTCACCACCGATCTCGTGAGAGGGTTTGAATGCAATATTTACAACTCCGGCATCAATGTATTCGGAACGGATTTCCGGTAGCGCACCAGCTTCAAACTCTCTACATAGTGGACATTGGTAATCATACCAATACGCAATAGTAATTGGGGCGTCGCGGTCGCCTAAAACTGGCCGTGAAGATGTTACTGGTTGTGCTTCAGGTGGAGAAAATGCACCTGCGTAGTCTCGGTAAAGGTTGGTGAGATGAACACCAATTGCCCCTCCGAATATGAATGCACCTACTTCTCGACGTGTTAGAATTGAATTTCCATCTTCGTCTGATTCATCACCCATTGTTTACAGTTTTGCACTACTCACACAAAACTGTATTGTGAGATTGGTTAGATCGAGTAGAAAATATCACCCGGTTGGGACTGGTGCCAACGTCGCACCATAGAATGCCCCAAGTGTTAATAACCCAATTGCTCCGATGATAACAAGCCATTTGAAAGTCGTCATTCCAATTAGTTCATCAATCTCGCCACGCATCTCACCCACCTTCGGGATATCACTTTGTCGTAAAATAACGAGTTCAAGGATGAACAACATAGTCGACCCGGCGGCGGAAATCATACAGAACGGGCAAATTGACCCAATAACTCCAAGTTGCAGGTAAACAAAGTACGCTGAAGCAACAACACCAGTTGCCGTAATCGGTGTGAGAATCTTAACGATAAGAGGATGTCGGGTGTCTAACCACCATACAGCCATCAGGATGGCTGTCATGTAATAAAACATTCCTAGTGTAGCCAATGGTATGGAACCAACGTAGGCCCACGAACTTGTAATCACTTCAAGACTCCCACTGATATCTGCTTCCGGTGGAATGAGTGGAACTGCCCAAAAGTGGATACCACTAAGAAAAGCACTTACTACCCATCCAAGAATTGCAATCGCTGTGAACACTCCGAATAGTCTTGGAACGTGTTTACTGTAGTTCCAATCTAATTGTCTTGCATTACTCATACAATAGTAATTTACCCACACACCGCTATAAGTATTGTGTACTAAATGCAATTCCATAATCCAACAAACAACTAAAAGTTCTATACACCGACTTCTTAGACAATAAACACACACAGTCTTGCACCCATACCAAATAACTATCAACTCAGAGTACTAACTCTTCAGTAATGAGCAAATCAATCAAAGAACTACTTCAACACGACATGGAATGTGAAGGGCTACTTGAATGCTTCCACGGTCTTACAGACCTTGACCGCAACGTCTTCAAAATAGTAGTTGCAAACAATGAACCTCTCACAGTCGATGAAATCGCAACCCAAGTAGAACGCGAACGAACCACCGCGTATAGATCAGTACAACGGCTCCTCGAAAACGGATTCATAGTCAAAGATCAAGTCAACTACGAAGAAGGTGGATATCACCACGTCTACCACGCACGTGACTCAGACGAAATCACAAACGACCTCCAAAGAATGCTCAACGACTGGTACGCCCAAATGGGACAACTCATTGATGAGTTCGACAGAAAATACGAAACCACCGCAGAACCCAACGAAACCACAGGGTGAACCCACAATCAGAACGGCCACACCGCATGTTTCACTCTGCCACCAACCTCTTCTACATACTCTAATACAACGAATCCAAGAACAATAGATAATATTGGAACACCAGCAGATCCAATGATTGCCAACAACACCCCAATCATCATAAACACCGGTTCTAAGACCATATTCCCATCAACCATTGCAAAAGTCACAAACGGGACAACACTCGTAGCAACTTCACCCAACTTGACATCCACCCACGACTGAAGTCGTGGGATTCCTCTCGTGGGAGTCTCAGTCGTCTGAGTCCCCGAGAGCGACATTCCCGCTCGATGCGGTACTCTGGTTAGTGTACTCCTCGTTGGCCGTTGTCTCCACGAGGGAGGGCGGGCTATGGTGTACCCGCCAACTGTGATTGTTCCACTTGAGGTACACGGGCCGTGCCATCGGCCCGACTTCGATCTGCTGTCTCAGGAACGATTCCGAGGCGACGAGGTCGGCGTGTCCCTCGAATCCGCACGGGCACGTCAACGAATCCTCGTGGCGAACCGTATCCTCACGCTCGCCACACTCCGGGCACTCCTGACTCGTCCACGCCTCCGATTCCTCTTTGACCGTGATACCGTACTCTTCACACACGTCTTCAAGTCGACTTATGAATCGGCGGTACGCCCAGAAGTTGTGCGTCTTCTCGTTCACACGCGGTGACCAGTGCGTCGAGAGAACGTCCTTGATGTCGCCCACGTACAGCGTAGACACGCCGTCGTCATAGAGGCGTTCCACGAGATCGCGGACGAGTGCGTCTTGGGCGTGGTTGCGACGATTCGTTCGCTTGCGGTACAATCGGTCGATGCGCTTGCTCGACTTTCGCTGGTCTTCGAGACGTGCTTGTAATCCCGAAATCCGTTCGGTGGTTTCGCGGAATCGGTTGAACTCACCGCGTCCTTCGTACAGGAGTTGTGAGCCGGTGGTGGTCGTGCAGGCGACGAGTTTGTTCGCGCCAACGTCCAGAGCGGCTTCTTCCGAAGCCAGTGGTGAATCCAGTCGAGAATCGTCAACGGTGACTGGTTGAAAAGCCTTGAACGTGTCTGCGAGTTCGTCGTACACGATCTCTAATCGGCCCTGCTCGCCGCTCCACTTCGGGTCACCCGAAACCTCAACGCGAAGGCGCTGATTCCGATTCAGTCCGAGTTCGTCCTTGAGGTCGGAGCCGATCGGAATTTCGAGCCGCGAGCGTTCTCCGTATTCGATGGTGTACTGGTCGTTGCGGACGTAGGTGCGAAGCACCCGTCCGTCCTCTTCGTTGCCCCAGTAGCCCGGTGGCGACGGTTTCTCATCGAGTTTCCCGGCGTGGTATTTCTCGTTGAGATCGAAGAACGATCGCCACGCTTCGGAGTTCTTTCGGATAAGTTGCTGGGCGACTGAACTGCTGAGGACGCCCTTGTATTGTCCTTCGAGTGCGCCGGTATCGACCTCCCAGACACTTTCGTCTGAGAGGAAGGCTTGGCGGCGAGCGTAGTTGGTCTCGTTCCAGAGACTTGCAGAAGCGTCCAACCAGCGAAGGAACACCTCGCGTTCCTTCTCGGAACGGAGGCGAACATCGAACGGGTTGGCTCGCTTCATCACTGGTCAGTACAGCATATCGGTTTATAAAAGTGCGCGGGGCAGCGGGGGAGACTCGGCCCGCCATCGTGCGTGGTTCGTGTACCGGAGTGACGGATTCATCCCACGACTAAAGTCGTGGGCTTTCTCCTGTTTCTCTGTAACATCACCCGGAAGAACAAACAACACCATATATAATGTGTACAACCCAACACAATACAACGAAAATATTGAACCATAAGTGAAGCCACTCTTCAAACGAGACGGGTTAACTCCACGCCGGCGAATCCACCACCACAAACGATACACCATCAATCCCAACTTCCCAGTCTTTGATGGAAGATGTAACTCGTAACAGCTAAACTTCTCGTTCCATACAATCGGCACTGACTCACCTTGAAGACGAGACACACGACCACGCTCAACACCACACAACTGACACAACCGATTCAACTCTTCATCTGGATCCGTCACATCATCTGGACGGTTCACTGAATCTGTCACAACATCTCCATCGACAAACAGCTCTATAATAACCCGATCACCGGATTCTCGAACAGAACGTACTACGCCTGAAGCAGATCGTACAGGCTCCTCACTTTCATCGGTTGAACTGTCGCCGTCCTGCTCAAACTTCTCTTCAACCAACTCATATTCCAACTCCAACATCTCTTCAAACCGTTCGTCCTCAACCAACTCGTCTTCAACAGACATAGTTTTCTCACTCATCGTTGTCTCTGATACAGTTAACTTCACATCTCCGTTTATTTCAGTGCTTTCATCAACCACCTTAGAAGCGAAAAACAAAGACAAACACAGATATCAAAACTAATGCCAACAGCGACTAGTTGATGTCACTCACATCCCACGTCCACTTCAACCGACTTGATTCATCAAAGTACTCGCGTGTGAGTTTCTTCCCCCAGTATGCAAACTTGAAACGTCCAAGTTCCGATTCCATCGTTGTTTCGAATGATCCAGCTGGATCGTATACGTACTCGTTCTCATCGTTACGCGTACCTGTTCCTCGAATAACACGCTGACCAAGCTGCTTAATGTCTTCAGTATACCAGTGGAGAAGTAGACAAGCAGGCCCTTCAGGATGTCCTCCACCAGATGTAGAAAGCGTATATACTGTATCATCGGAAGAAATCTGTTCTACCGGGTAGCATATTGGGTATCCATCATCGTCAACAGCACTCAGTACTGCCCGTTGATGTTTCCCTGCTTCTTCCTCATCAACGTCGATTGCGGAGTTTGAGGGGATATCAGGAATGTCACTATCCGGTAGTTCAATAACTTCTTCTGGTTCAAGATACGCAATCTTACGAAGAACGTACCAGTCCATTAGAAACGCTGTAAGACGAGAATTCGGAAGGTCAGCAAATCCTTCAGTGAATACATCTCGTTTATGTTCAGGGGCTTCACGAATCATATCAATCATATATTGACCTCCTTCCCACGGATCAACGTCTTTCATGCGAATTGTTCCTTTGACGAGAAGTGGAACGCCATGTTCGAACAACAACATCGTTGCTTCAGGCTCTTCTTCTACTCGTTCAAACTTCTTTGACAAACCGGGAGCCGAAGTGACGAACACCGCATCTTCATCCTCATCGTAAAACGGTGACAACGGGTACGTCAAAGGCTTCCCACGCTTTCGAACAGAAAACTCGCACATCATCGCCTTATCCACACGAGATGTGACGCGTTTCCATTCATTGTCTGTAATAGATGACATATCTCACGTTTCGTGTTAGATCAAAGTGAATGTTCTGAATTTGCCCGTGTTAAGCGTCGATCTCTGCATCACAATCAAACGATTCAGGTGCAACACCCGGGTCAAAACCTCTCAAATACTCACTCTCACCATCACCACGCCATTCAATTCTCACCGTATCCTCAGTCGTGACATTACTGACTGTCAACTGACTCCCCTCTTCAACGACATCATCTTCAAAATGAACGGTATCGTCTCCCAATACCACGAATACATTCTCCGTATTCATCGACTCGCCAGTATCATACGTGATGTACAACTCTTCAGTATCAACATCGTAGCAGAACGAAAAATCAGTCATCCCCATCGGTGGTTCCTCATTATCGCCACTGGTAACACTCCACGTTGAATCATCTCCACCCGTATCACCGCTACTGCTGAACGCAACAGCCCCAACTCCAAAACCAACTGTTGCACCAATCAGTAGAATAACCACTCCAACAATCACCGACAACCGAGAAACATTACTCAGTGAAAATTCTCGACCAAATACTTCGAACTCCCGCGTCCATACACTAGACTCTTGTTCGTCTCCGTCACTCATATACAACAAATTGCAACTACAAACGAGTAAACATTCAAACTTGCAGCCCTACTCGTCTCCCCATGTCGGGCTATGCAACTGGCTCTCACTTCCTCCAACAACACGCACTTCAAAATGGGTGATGAGCTCTGCTTCTGAATCACTCAACTCATACTCTCCCGTATTAGCGTTCTCACCGTCCATATCAATACTAAAGGTATCATTCACTATTTCTGTTCCACTTTCCGTCTCGGCTTTGATTTCGATCCACGCATACGTGTGTTCCCAGTCTTCGAATCCAACCGCCATCACGACGGCGTTCTTATCGATTTGTTCGATCTCGAAAATGTTACGTTCTACTTCTGTCACACCTGCTTGTTGACTATCGATATCAGCTTCACATTCTCCCCCATCACACGGTTCATATGTGTCTGAATTCACCTCTGCAAGCATTGAGAACATTGGAACCAAAAGCATTCCCGCTAACCCGATGAAAATAAC
>LKMJ01002964.1_pt1 | contig 15717 bp, 28 predicted proteins | sample 643391 | NCBI WGS metagenome assembly LKMJ01 (sample SAMN04112250, study PRJNA286221) | soda lake metagenome | biome: soda lake; feature: Kulunda Steppe; material: water; isolation source: sample PL-Br10 brine of Picturesque Lake | place: Russia: Kulunda steppe | collected 2010-07
AGAGCTTGTGATGCAGCGCATGGCCATGCATGTCACGTAGAGCTTGTGATGCGCGCATGGCCATGCATGTCACGTAGAGCTTGTGATGCAGCGCATGGCCATGCATGTCACGTAGAGCTTGTGATGCAGCGTGTCACACCCGGTGATGATAGCCCCCACGCTGCACAAGCAATGCTCAGAGCATGCCATGAGCGGCTGCTGCATGGGATCTGTGGAGCAAACTAAGAGTACGCAGCAATGCTCAGCAGATGCAGAGTATACCATTAACAGCTGCTGCATGGTATCTCTGGGGCGAACTTCCAAAGTACGGACTTACCTCATCCAAGATGGGGCTCTCTGTCCATTCCTGGCTCTTCTCCATAAAGTCATTGAGGGAGCTCCACAGCTGCGCACAGCAAGATTGTTGCACATGTGAGCAACATCCGCCTTCTACAGGAGGGGCGCAGTACTTTGCACCAGTGACCAAATACCACTTTTACCCTGACGCAACTATCGAAATTTGTCTCAAGGATGATTGCTCAACTCTCCAGCCAATTTCATCCCAAAAATAGTTGCTTGTCCCTTTGCTGATTCAAGGCGTCAGACATACCTGGAACCTGGCATCAGCCTCCTGCTCCGTTTGGGCTGCAATCTCAAAACCGTTCTCCTCCAGCTCAAACAGGCGCTGGTACTCCCTGAAGGTGTCGCAAGCTGCCCTGCACGCGTACAGCACCCAACATGCAGCAGTGTGGTGATGGACTGCACTTGGGATATTGTAGCCCCTGGAAGTTAAAAAATAAGGTGGGGAGCCATATGCCCCCTCAAGGGCCAGTAACAGATATGCACATTTCACAAGGATTGCCCCTTCCTTGCAAGACTTAATAAGATAAGGCAAGATGGGGCTTGAGCTTGGAAAAGGCTTGTGCATTATTTAAAGTCACACGACAGGACGTAAGAAGAGTTGCACCCAAAAGCTGACTTTTTGACATAAATGATGTCAAATATAGTAGCACAGGAAGCAGACAGGGCCAGAATGATGACACTCGTCCTGATCCTGCCACAGTGACTTTAACAACAATCCACAAGCACTGTCTTTTAATCTTATTCTAGAGAGCCAAAAACGATGTCCTCGTTAGTCTTCAAATGAGGTATGCACAAATCTGGGTGCTACAGGACACAGTCATCACTATAATGTACTGTCCTGTTTGTCTTCCGAAGAGTGCACAAAACAGTTGATAGTCATACCCGAAATTGTATGCGTTAGGGGCCTAAAGTGGGGGGAAAAGGGGCAACTGTTTTTAACTTAGCTGGCATGTGAGCTGTGTCATTAAGAGCTGTGTCATTTAGAGCTGGTGATTACAAGCTGTGCCACTGAGAGATGGTGAGCTGTGTCATCAAAAGCTGTGTCATTAGGAGCTGTGTCATGAAGAGCTGGTGAGCTGTGTCATGAAGAGCTAATGCCTGCACGTTGCCCAGCACACCAATGTGGCCTTACCCACCAGTGGCTTTGACAAAGGCCTAAACAGCACCCACTTGAGCTCCCGCACATGCTGCAGCAGTTGGTCCAGGTCCGCAGCAGTGGCCTCTGGGTCGGCATCCGGGTTAATGAAGTCTCCTGCACACAGGTGTGGCGAGAACTCCAGCGGAGTGAGCACTGGGTTTTGATGGGCAAGGGCGTGCCTCACATTATTAGTGGGGTGTGGGGAGTAAGAGATTGGGGAAAGCAAAAGATCAGGGAGGCAGAAATTGGAGAGCAAGAGTGCAGGGCAGGAAGCCATGAGGGCAGGGAGCCAGTTGCATGCAAAGCAGAAATACACAGCTGAGCACTGCCAAGAAAAGGTGCGCGCACAAGGCAGCAGGGTCTCCAAAAACGGTGTGCATATATTATGATATCCAGCACAGATCAATCAAGCGATGAGAATGATAAAAGAGAGCATGGCCAGGGCCAATCAGGCTACGGCCTAGCTTTGTTCTGGCGCCTTTCATGGAAACTGCAGAAACTTTGCTGCTTGTGCTCTGCTTGAGCATGTCCCCAGGGGACACCAGCGCAACATGGCTGGGCTCACACATACTCGCACTTGCACGCAAATAGGGTAATGGTCCAGGATGCCTCACCAGCTGCTCTGGCCCCACAGACACAGTGACACAATAACAATGTGTGCAACTGCACAATCATGCTATGGAGGATTGGATGCATGGCGTGCTGACAGACCACAGATGGCAGGGGCGCCCAGGGTGAATGGTGTGGTTTGGGCATTCACGCAAACAGCGTCTGATTCTGAGAAGGCTCATCTGGCGGAGGAGGGATGGGCGGCAGACCTGGTAGGAGCCGCACCTTGGTACAGAGAGGAGGTAACGTCCCGCAGCTCCTGAGTGATGGACACGATGTTGCTCTGCAGGGCCTCCATCTGCACCAGCTTGTTGTCGGCAAGGAACTCCTGCACGCAGTCAGGGACCACGCAAACCTGGTTGTCAGGGACCACGCAGGCAAGCGCTGGAGACATGAGAAAAGGCATGCCCAGGGGCGGCTAGGAAGGGGGGGCAAGGGCAGGAAGCGTGCCTAGATCAGAATTAAGTAGCTTGATTATATCAAACGCCAGATGACAGAATGGCACAGGTAAGGGCCTGTGCTGGGCACATAATTGGTGCATGCCCCTCCAGCAGGATTGGTCAAGCTTCATCCTCCATGTTCTGGTTGCAAGGGAGCTACAGGCATAGCATGCTGTGGAGGTGTGCAGAGGAATGGCAACTGCTTAGATGCAGCCGGTGTCTTGGATGACCGGGGGATCGGGGATGATTTGACAGCCATTACAATCTTTGGATGCATCCAGTGAAATCACAGAGCATCCATCCCAGAGCTTGCACACCTTCCCGTTCCCAAGCTCTTGCACGAACATGAGGGCCAGGTCCCTGCACTCGTCGTGCTTGATGGACTCCTCGGCTTTGACCTGCACGACAAACAGCATGTGGCAACAGCATACAGGGCCCCTTTGCCATCACCCTCCTCTCATCAAGTGGAAGGTGCGTCAATCCATGGGTGCCTGTGCAGCAACCAATGCAAGCATCCTATTGCGAAGGCAGGTGCAACAAACAGCTTTGCTTGCAGAGCATGCATCACAACTCCAGCAGACATCAGTAAGCAGGCAGGCGGAGCATTGAGGGTGCGCTTAATGGTGCGGAAAGCAGCTCTTCTTGACTCTGAATGAACGAGTAACCCCCAAGACTGTCAAGCCTCAGCACTCCAATTCACTCCAATCCAAATGTGCCAGAATCCCAGCTGCAAGCGTTCATGCCTTGAGCCCAGCAAACAACTACGCCTAAAGCCAGGCAAGCACTTGTACCAAGAGCCGGGCAAGCACTTAAGCCAAGAGCCAAGCAAGCACTCATGCCAGGGGCCAAGCAAGCACTAACGCTCGCAGCCCAGCAAGCAAGATGCCCAGCTCAAGTTCAAGCCTGAATGCTTCCGCCCACTGGCTTAGAAATTGTGCAGACGCAGATCCGCACCTTGTGTTCATACGCTGCCAGCATGTCATACATGTCATCCACCCCGGAGGCGGCCGAAAGGACTTTCTTCTTCTCATTAACTTGCCGCTGGTGCATGACCTGCTTAGCGACGGTTTGAGGGGAGTGCGCATGCAGTGTAGTTTTGTGTCTATGAGCGCACGCATGTGCTGCGGGCACGTCTGTGCGTGGAGGAAAAAACGAAAAGAAGGGAAGCAGGAGGGGTGCACGGTGTAAGCTGATGGGCAAGGTTGCTGAGGGGCTCCAGCATCTGTCAGGAGGGGTGCGCAAAAGTGCAAGCAGGCAAAAGGATGGCCTGCGACAAAAACGCAGCATGCAAGCACAAAATCATTTCCAGCAAGAGCACACACCTGGTAAGCCATGTACTCGTCAAGCGCTGTAGGGCGCTGCTTGAGCATGGCCACACGCTTGGAGATATCCTCCAGCACCTGCAGTGATGACGCAGGCATGTTATGGGCAGGTGGTGGAGGCGCAGGGAAAAGGTACCATGGGGCAGTCAGTGCAGGGGCAGACAGTGGAGGGGCAGTCAGTGGAAGGGCAGGGAAGAGGTACCATGTTGGGGGGTTGCAGGTCATACAAACTGCTACAAGGGGGCTTGTCAAGGCATAAGCCGTCAAAAAGTGCTTTTGGGGTTACTGGGAACACAGCGCCACTCAAACAGGTGAGGAAAAAGTAAAAGATTGCGCAAAAGTCACACATCTGTCAAAAGCCCGGGACATCTCTAAACGCTCCTTTTGCACATCCTTACAAGGCGTGTCCCATGCGAATGCTCACCACCCAACAACACTGCTCCCCTTTGTGCTCCTATACTGCCCTGCCACACTTTCGCTTTTCAAGAGGTAGTTGCCTGCAATGCAGCAGACCCGCACCTCCAAGCACGTCTCCTTGCTCATGTTTACGAGCAGGCTCTTGATCATCTCCAGGGTGTTAGTGGTGGTTGGCTGCAGGTCATTCCGCAGGGTCTTGGAGTCAATGTACAAGCAGCCCACCTGCGAGCAGCACGACAGAGTGCACATGAAAGCCTTGCCACAGACATGAATGGTTGCCCTGCACAGCAACAGGAGCATGTGTTTTGTACAATGATGCCTGTTTAGGCCACTTGCCAGCAGCAAATGTTTTTGTGATGCACTTTGTGGCCTGTTCAGGCCACTTGTCAGTTCCAAATTCCATGTGATGCTATAGCAGCGTTTTTGTAGACAAAGGTTTTGCAATAATGAGGAAGTATGATGTGGGCTATAATCAGGAAGTGGATTGAGGGAAACTGGAAGGATGCCATGGCATAATTGTAGACAAGTCTCAGTGACACACCACTTGGGAGATCTTCATGCGATCCAGCTCGTTGCGCCATTCGCGCATCTTGTACATATCTCGCCGGATCTCTCGCAATGTCTTGGGCTGCAAGAGTGGTTGCCGTGAGTGCATCAGGGTTGTGACAACAAAAGGAAATTGACTGTGCCAGGAGCTCACACAGGAACACACATCAATGTGCCCAATGACCTGCTGGCCCATGCTTGAATAGCTTCTGCAAAAGCATAGTGGCCGCAGTACAAACAAGGACCACATGTAGAATGATGCTCATGTTCCACACTCCAATCACACCTTGGACGTATATTCCTCGTAGTTCCATGTCCGCCCAAAATTGTAGATCTTCCTGTAGTCCTCAAAGATCTGTGAGCATCACAAGGTGTGTGTAGTCACAGGCAGGTACTGAGCACGGTGGACGGGCAACGCTCACGTACTTCCAGCTTTGAGCTTGAATGCAGCCCCAATGCAACCTGTATTTGTGGTACATGCTGGTCAGCAGATCACTCACGTATACTTTCCACGTACAGGCACACATCATGAAGAGTAACTCAGCGCTTTGGTTCCTTAACGGCTGCAACAAGTGCAGGCCTCTGTTCTCAATAGAAAGAGCTGACAAAAACAGATGCAGGTTGCACAAACATGACAGGCGTCCTCACAGAGGACGACTCCCAGAAGCACACCTTGACGTACTCCTGCGCATCCTTGTAAGCTTCCAGGATATTGCTGTTGACGAGGCTCCTGACATCCTGTGGAGCGTGCAAGCGGCATGGTGATGAGTGGGCTGCCCTTTGCACCTCATGCTGTCCCTTGATGTGATTCCTTGAGCGGAGCGCAGACTTTGTGAGAGGTCAAAGGCAAAAGACAGGTGCGCCTCAAAGCAGAGAGTGTGAGGGTGCACTTGTGCTGCACATTTGGACAGGGGGAGGATCAAGGCCTGCCCATCGGGTGCCTGGGCAGGCTCAGCTACCATTTGCAAACCATTTTGCGCGTGCACTTGTGGTCCGGGAGGTGCAGGCCCAGCGCACACACCTGGCGTGCACGTAGCAGATGCCCTCGCGGCCCGCCCGCGTTCTGCTCGAACCTGGCGTGCATGTTGTGAGTGCGCTAGCAATCCACTTGCATGCCCCGTGCGCACCTGGTGTGCATGCAATCAGTGCCCCTGCACAATCATTACCAAATGCCATTTGCCTCCGCCCCATGCGCACCTGGAACATCTCCGTGGAACGGATGATGGAGGGCGGGTTGAGGCCCGAGGGCTTGCCCTCAAAGTACGGCGCAAACACGCGCATGAACACGATGCGGGGCGCCTGCTGCGCGATGCTGATGATACCCTCCAGAGCCACATTCAGCTCTTCCAGCACGGACTCACAGTCTGGTGTGAACTGGATGCCTGCGAAAGAGCGGGCGGGCCGAAAAAGCAGGCAGGCAGGAGAACAAGTGCGGGCTGTGGAAAGTCAGAGCTGGCTGCCTGCGCGCCACTTGGCAGGCATTATCGGGTTAGAAAGGCATCATAACAAAACCAGTCCGTGACCAAAGAACGCCGCTTGGCAGGAGTTCTGGGGTTAGATAGGTATTATAGAACAATCAGTCTGTGACCAAATGACAAGACGGTAGAGTTGGACTCCTGCACATGCTCAGGTTGCTTATTAGCAAGGTAAGCTCACGTCCATGTTTCATTATGATTGAGGCAATGCTAATAGGGCAGGCCGCGCAGCCCATAGAGTGTGAGGATCTAGACGTTGTAACGAAGCATTGTTTGTGGACGCTTGCCTTGGTTGCTGTACTGAGCCGAGTTGGTTGCCTAGTTGGTTGGCTAGCTGAGCACATACCGGTGAATCCGCCCTGTCCTTACAGCCACACCCTGAATGCAGCACCATCGGTGGGCAGCGCACCCACCTTCGCTCGCAAAGGAGATGGTGGTCAAAAACACGCCCTTGTTCTGCTTGTCCCCGCCTTTGGGGGGCACGAGCATGGCCAGCGTCTGGTTGGAGCTCTCGATCACGCACTCAATCATGCCTGTGCATCCATGACAGACACGAGCACATTGATGCACAGGAATGCACGAGAAGCAAGGACTGCACGCACGTTTCTGCAAAGGACTCTGCAGGCCCTGGGGCGCATGCGCGCAGCTTTGCTGCTTCTCTCTGAGTCCACCTCTTATGGATTTGGGGTTAACTTCTTGTGCTGGCTGGACCTCTACTAGCGCATGACCCTGGTGCGCTTTCGGCTTGGAGGAGGGCATTTGCAGCGCACTCCGCGCTTCTGTACCTTGATAACACAACACACCCGCACACACGCATGCATGCACGCATGCACACACACACACACACACACACAAGCAGGCAGACAAAACAGGGCATCTCTTGCTTGACTGCTGTGAAGCAGATCAAGGTAGCTTAAAGTAGTGGCATAGCTCAGGCAGCCCCAAACATTCGTATTGAAGGACAAGGCTAGCTGTAGAGCGTGCGTATTTAAGGACGGGACCAGCAGCAGAACTGATTCATTGGAGGCCACCTCTGAGCTTGGAGCGCGCAGAGACTTAAGTATGTGCCCCTGCTGCATAGCTCTGATGCAGAACCCCCTTGGCACATGCACTTCTGCCCCCACCTTCCATCCACTCTTCTCCCCAGTATTCTCACAGCGCATACATACACCTGCGCACTCACCTTAATGGACAGGCTGTCAGCCAGGCAGACAAATCAGCTCAACACAGCCAGTTCCCTCTCATCCGGCATGCAAACCACTTCAAAACACTGATTAGGCCAGACCATCTTTGCGACACAGATCAGGCCTGACTGTCTTTGTGACATAGATCAGGCTGGACTGCATGAGTGGCACAGATCAGGCCGGACTGTCTTTGTGACATAGATCAGGCCGGACAAAGCCCCACCTTCCACAAACAAGTAGTCAGCCAGGCGGATGAAGCGGCCCAGCATGGTCACCTCCTTCATGACGCGCGCAAAATTCTGCGCGCGCTCGAGCTTCTCACGCTTGACAGCAATCATCGAGCGCGCACGCCCGGCCATCCGGCCTTGCACTAACTCAACGCCATTGGTGTCCTCAAGCTCGGCCTGCAAGGCAGGTGGACAGCATTATAGCAACCGGTGTGGGAGAGATGGACTGTTGCTGTATGAACAGGGCCGGTTTGCCACAGCAGCTCAAGCAGGAGAGAGGTCCTGGAGTTACACCAGCAGGGTGGGTGCGCCCCAGAAATTCAAGGCAGTTGGCAACTTCAGTTGGGAGGAGGGGCTGTCCTTGCAACCGTGCCAGGTCAGCAGGGCAAGCCCGCCCATGTTCAAAAAGAAAAACGTACAGGATTGATGGCAGGCACACAGGATTGATGGCAGGCACACAGGCACACAGACACACAGGATTGATGGCAGCACCATCACAGCGGCATCAATGGACAGCGCCACCAAGCGCAGCGCACTCTAGCACAAGCACCAAAACGTGCACCCACCTGGTCGCGCACACTCTCCTGGTATAGCTGTGCCTGCTTCTGCACCTCGCGGCACACATGCTCCAGCACATGCTGGATCCTGTCCACAGTGGCCTCCAGCATTGGGCGCGCCTTTTGCTCACGTGTGCTGGTCTGTCCATAGCGGTGAGGGTGCAGACAGCCAAGGGTGACATTTTGCTAACGTGTGCTGGTCTGTTCATAGCGATGAGGTTGCAGACAGCCAAGGGTGACCTTTTGCTCACGTGTGCTGGTCTGTCTATAGCAATGAGGGTGCAGACAGCCAAGGGTGACATTTTGCTCCAGTGTGCTGGTCTGTTCATAGCGATGAGGTTGCGGACAGCCAAGGGTGACCTTTTGCTCATGTGCGCTGGTCTGTCCATAGCGATGAGGGTGCAGACAGCCAAGGGTGACAAGGATGGGTGATAGGATGGGGTACGAGAATGCTTGGCAACCTCGTGCCTTACATACACATGCATAGATTTAGCGGGGGCAAGCACAGCAAACACAGCAAACCAAAACATAGGGGTTTTGCTTATATTGAGAACAATATGTGGCCAGAGGTTCAGCTGCAGGCGCAAAAGCACACATGCGCACACACACTCGCTCAAACGCTGGTGGTGGTGGTGCTAGGATGAATGCCAAGCATGCGCCACCAATGCTAGCGCCATCCTCTCTGCAGATCAGCCTGCTGCTGCGGGCCGTGAATGAGGCTGAACCGGAGCTGGCACCATCCTGTTGCCTCAGCATATCAGCAGGCAGGCTCCCCTGTCACAGCCAATCCTACCTGCAGGTCACAGTCAATCCTACCTGCAGGTCACAGTCAATCCTACCTGCAGGTCACAGTCAATCCTACCTGCAGGTCACAGTCAATCCTACCTGCAGGCTCCCCTGTCACAGTCAATCCTACCTGCAGGTCACAGCCAATCCTACCTGCAGGTCACAGTCAATCCTACCTGCAGGCTCCCCTGTCACAGCCAATCCTACCTGCAGGTCGGCCCACTCTTGCAGGCCATAGAGGTGGCTGGGGTTGGAGCTGGCAAAGCTGATGGATCTGAGCTCATTAGCTGAGTTCCAGATCTCACACAAGTGGGAGGAAAAGGTGGGCTTGACCAGGAATAAGTTGTCCTGGATCTTCTGGCGCACATTCTGGAAGTGCTTTTGCCGCACACCCTGTGTGTTTAAATGTTTGAACATGTGGGTGGGGCATAAGGACAGTGGAGGGCCACTGCATCAATGGCTTGAAAAATTTTTGTGCATGATGCATTGCTCGCACAAAGTGCTGATGTATGGCTCAAGCGAAGTGGGTAGGGTTTCGTGAGGCGTGCCCTTGGCAGCTGGGGCTGCTCAATGCACGGCAGTGGTCATAGGCATGGTTGCCGTATGCGGCAGGGCACCAGCGGCTCACGTAGAGGCTGAACATTGCACAGCAGGAGGGAATAGCAAGGTAGCTGCTCACAGGGCACCGTTGGCGTGCTCCTGCTGGCTTGTTCAGAGCCCTGCAGCAGTCCAGGGAATAGCAAGGTAGCTGCTCACAGGGCTCTGCTCGAAACCCTGCAGCAGTCCAGGGAATAGCAAGGTAGCTGCTCACAGGGCACCGTTGGCGTGCTCCTGCTGGCTTGTTCGGAACCCTGCAGCAGTCCAGCGCATACCTTGTGCCAGCGACGGAAGGCGCGGCCAGTGAGGTAGTTCTTGAAGAAGCGAATGGATGAGATGAGGTCAAACAGGGTTTTCTCCCTCACCCACTCCGCCAGCGTGGTGAACTCGGCCTGGCACATGCAGGAAGTTGGCAGCATGACCCAGTGATCCCGAGCTTCAAACACTTGTCAGCAGAATCATACGATGCTACAGGGCTGCTGAGTTGGCTGGTAGGGCACGTGCACGCGCGGGAGGCACGATGTGGGCATTCAGGCCAAGAAATCTCCAGTGAAAGCCTGGTGTTGCGCGCCAAAACTACTCTGATGCATGTTTTAGCGCAGTATAGGCCTGGCACAGCAGAAGAAAAAGTTGACTGGCACGTGGAGACAGGGTGAAAGGTGACTGGAAGGTGACCGGCAAGTGGAGACAGGGAGGGCAGTGAGGCTGCAGCAGGCAGCTTGCATGCAAAGTGGCAGGCACACAGAGCGAGGTATATGTGTTGCAGCAGAATGCCAGCACAAAGCAGGGCAGGGCAGGGCAGGGCATGCCTTCTTGCCAGTGTGCAGGAGCAGGGCATGAAACACGCATGCCTGCAAGGCTCGGTTGATGTGCACCTGCGCGCCTCGCGCTCATGCACACTTGCACGCGCAACTTGATGCACACCCCCACGCCCCACTCCATACTCACCTGCATGCCCCGCTTGATACGCATGACCCCCGTGGCGCTCATCGTGAAATATTCGACCTCAACCTGCCACGGCACCCAGCACAGGAACTGTGACTTGCATTTTTGGGCACCAGGCTAGCACCCCAGGGCTTGCGACCATGAGGTGCGTCGCTTGCAGGCTAGGCTACAGGAAGCAATCTTAACTTGGCAACAGGCGCCTGGTGAGGCTGGGACCCCGAATACAACACGCGGTGCAGACCTCATCTTGTTTTGAAGGCAACACCATCCAGAAAAGGTACCATGCAACAGACAAGCAGATCCAATTAGTCAGGGACGCCAGCCACAAGCGACTCGCGACATCCACGAGGCCGGCAGTCAACCTGGTAACCCTTGCAACCTACCCGTTGCCGAGGCACAACCACCAGATCATACGGTCGGAAGCGCAGCTGGTCCTTGGCACGATTGCAGTAAAAGAACTTGACAGCGCTGCACGGGCACAACACAAAGCAGCGGTCGGTGCAGAAATGTGAGTTTGGCAGGGCGGCAGAGGGGTACCAGAAGGAGAAGCAGTCAAGAAAGCTCCAGAATAAATCTGCCTGCTGGCGACAGACCAGAAAGCAGCAGGCCAAAGGCAAGCAAGGGCCGCTGTGCAAGACCCACCTGTCCTGCCCGTACTTTCCATAGAACTCGATCACGTCTTCACCCGTCTCTATGCCAGGAATGAGGTCTGGGTCGTAGTTGGCATCCTCCGCTGGCACCGGGCCCATGTGCTCCGTCTCAGGCACCTCCCCTGACGCCTCGCACTCCAAGAATCCGCTTCCACCTACACTCATGCGTGGGCGGCATCAAAAACTGGCCCAGACCCTGAGGCGGGAACAAGTTCCATCGGTGACTGAGCTGAGTTTGGCAGCTGCACTGGGCGTGAAAACACTACGCGCTAAGGCAAGGGCGCCGCACAATGCGCCAAATCAAGGGCGCTGCACAATGCGCCAAATCAAGGGCTGCCAGTTGGGAGCGAAGGAGGGGAGGAACAGGGAGAAGTAGCAAAGATGGGGGTGGGGTGGGGGACGCATCTTTGGTGCACGGAGCGCTGCCAGGATCACCGGCCTTGATGTGCAGCAGCAGATGCACCGACCCCACTGTACATTTCTGTTGAAATGCAGACACCTGCAAGCAGGCCACAAGCGCCAATACAACACGCGCATATGAGCGCACAGGCCCAAGCGCCCACACCTTCATCATGGTCGTCTGCAGAGGAGCTGCCTTCTGCAGGCTCTTGGGACTGCACAGGCTGTGGCGGAGGGGGCACCTGCATGCACCACGCACGACATGCCATGCATGCTCCCCAAGACTACCCTTGCACCAAGCACTTTTCAGCTGCGGCAGCGAGGTGCGTGCAGCCAGGCACGCACAGCAGAGGGGTCCCGAGCTGGCAGATACAAACAAGGACCACAGTTTTCAGTTCGCGATCTCTTCAGAATTGGGACAAACCATGCCAGTGAGCACGTGCAATCGCCTGGGAAAAGATGCATCTTCACCCATGTATGTGTGTAAGCAGGGGTGAGTGCCCGGGTGCTCACTCAGTACACGTCTATAAGCTTGCCTCAGACACTTTTGCGCACAAACAGCACAAACACCTGCGCCAAACCTGCACCTTTCTGGGGGCAAATGAGGAGGGGGCCTTGGCTTTGGCAACCAAGCCGGCAAGCCCTGCCTTGCGCTGCTGTGGGGCTGTGTGGGCGTCTATGGAGGGCAGCTTGGGCACATTTGGGGAGCCCTGCGCGTGGATGGGATGAATAGAAAGGGGTGCCTGGGTGCGCGTCTGGGCGCGCACACGTGCATGCACAGGAGCAATGCAAGCAACGGAGCTAATGGGCGTGGTTTCCGATTAGGTTATCAAGGGTCAGCAGCTTAACCCTAACCCTAAACCCTAAAACCTGATGCGCAGGTGAGGAAGAAACCAGCAATATCAGTGCTCTGGCATTAAATCTTTAGAAAATCACAGGCATCCGCACCCCTGTTCAGCATGAGTTGCTGAAGGCAGAAGGCCACCAGGTTGTGACTTGAGCACGTCCTGGTAGCTTGCAGGCTAGCTACATGAGAAACACCAATCAGCTCTATAGCACCCATTAGCGTGTGGGGACGCGCCTCTTTTAAGTCACTGTGCAGGAGTGCCCAAAAGCAGGTTCCCATCCAATTTAGGTTGCCTGCCTGTTGTTTGCTTTGCAAAGGCTAGTATGGACTTTATGTGCATGAGCTTGCCTAAATTATGCCCTTGCGTGCGTTCACTAAACTCCGTAGCCTTGCCCTACGCGCACAATTGTCAAGTCCAGTGTGAGAGTTGTGCAAGCATCACATGCTGTATGTACTCTGGATGCCGCATTGATTCTGTGCCCTGTACTTGAGGATCAGAGCAGGGAAGCTGCTGTGATGCAAGGGGTTTTGCGTTAGGCGCACCACAGACGGACGCTGTTGGTCAATGCTCGCACGCATGCGGTCCATGGCAGAGTGCACGGAGGCAACTCGACTGCATACCTTTGGTTTCTGGTGTCTCATGCCCGGCACATCCAATGCTGGCAGTGTACTCATGGAGAACAAACCCGAGGCGTCGCGCGGGCTGCGTGTCAGGATGCCCGCGGGCAAGTCCCTGGTCTTGGGCATGAGGAACTTGCCCGCTTTATGTTGCTGCTGTTGCTGCTGCTGCTGTTGCTGCAGTCCAGCCAGGTTGTGCGGGGACAGGGCATGGGGGGAGAGGGGTTTAGGCACGGTCTGACCATGGGCAGTCCGTCCAGTCAGACCATGCTGCAGCTGGCCTTGTGCGCTGGGTGGAGAAAAACCACGTTGCACAGACAAGTTGGGTAGCCAGACAGGGGATTCAGGCACAGGAAGGTCAGTAATGGTCCCAAAGCGTCCGTCCTCCCCATCCTTCCTGCTCTCCCATGTAGGCATGTCTGCATGAAAGCACATATTCATGAAGGCAGGACCATGAATGTTTGCTTATTGTCTCAATGTATGCTCATTCAGGCAGAAGGTCCCACTGGTTGTCTGTTTATGTGGTCCACATGGCATGAGTGCAGTGTGTTCTATGTTCTACACAGTATCAAACTGTTCAAACTATTCAGCAAGCACAGAGCAGGAAGGGCACTTCTAACAAAACCTTTGTAGTGTGAAGCAACTGCACCTTGTGGAGTGTCCACCTGACTGGCAGGCTAACTGGTCCTCGCCATGAGCTCACTCACTGGAGCTCATATGTTTTTTGCCATGTTGAAGTTATATACCTTTGTCTATAAATAACAATGTTCAAAACTCCGCACGCCTTTGAAGGATCAACTTGCAAGTCGACAGGACTGTCGAAACAGCAAAGATAATGCAATAAATTTGAATAAATTTTATTCAATTGGAAATTATCTTATCATAGGTGCCAGGTGACTCGTCCTTCGTAGGCTTATAATGACATGGCTGATACCTCGCATAAATGGGATATGTCCGAGTGGCCGTGGAGGCCATTGCGTGTCCAGTGTGGGCAGCAAGCTCATCGTATTAGGAGGCTCTGACCGTGCCCCGATCTCCTATGATGATCTCTGGGTGCTGGATATGGGTGGGTGACTGAAGTCTCCAACTCTGAGGTTGAAGGCATGCAGGCAGGGAAAGTGGTCTATGCAGCTGCCCCTGTCTTCCTTCATCCTGATTTTCCGCCTGCCTGCATGCAGCTGAAGAGCAGCTTCAATGGACCCGCATAACACCGCTTACAGAAGCTGGGTGAGGGAGCAGGATTTAGGCAATGGATCAGGCATGGATCCGAGCGACAGATGCATGCAGTTCGCCCCCTTATGGCAAGACCATAAAGTATGATGATAATGCAATTGAAAGATTTCCCTCATGAAAATTACACCTCAGTTCATTGCTCCATGGGTAACGCACTCACCCTCACCCGCATAGGCATGCTCACTCGACAGCGCAGACATCTTCAAATTGCATGGAGACGAGAGCATAGATCCCTCATTTCCAGCGATGACGTGCCAGGAAGTACCTGGAGCATCTCTAGAGCCACTATCACTTGTCAGCATGCAAAATCTCCTGCATTGGAGCACCTAGAAACCCAGCGACACAGCACTGATGTACGTACACACATCAAGATTGCGAGCTGGCCCTCCACCTTGTCAGCGCTTCCGTCATCACCCTTTTGTAACACATGCATTATCAATTTGAGTGCCAAGACCAAGCAGCCCTTTGACGCACTCCAGGCGTGTTGCTGCTGACCAGCAAGTCCCCAACAATGCAAGCCACACGACTCAGGAGTAGCACTTGTGTAAGGTTCACCCAAGCACGACTGCCTGCATGCCATGCTGGTTGCGCAACATTCTTCTCACGCATTTCAACAACCAGGTAAGTAATGGGCCTTGCCCCTGCATGCACGCACATGGCCGCAGGTGTCAGATACACCCGCGATCAGGGGCCACGCTGACGGCAATTGGTGACCTTCTGTACTTGTACGGAGGACAGGTAGGCTAATGAAGTGGCCCAGGAAGGTGCTGGCATTGAGCCGTGCATTGAGGCCACATCTGCTCGGCTCATCCTTATGGGGGCCATTGCGCCCCTCCAGCCGGGCTGAGCTTCCCCACAGATGCTAGACGTGCCATTCCAGGCACCCTGCGAGCAAGATGTTTCAGTGCCTGCATAGGGGCGGAATGTCGTGGGAAAGGCCATGCTTTGCCCCCCATTGTTAATTGGCACCTCCTTCCAATCCGGACAGGCAGCACGTGGTGGCTCCTTTCCTGACATGGCTTGGCAAGTTCATGCCCCTCAAGTTATCCTGGATCGCTTGAGTTTTGTGCAAATGATTCACCTGCAGCATCCCTCATAGTGCCATGTTGTCACCAGGCATGATGCACAGCGATGCGCTTGAGCTTGCTACTTAACTTTCCTGGCATAAGTGCTGTAGGAGCATGCACTAGGGTGCCATAAGTGCCATTAGTGCCATTAGTGCCATAGGAGCATGCACTAGGGTGCCATAAGTGCCATAAGTGCCATAAGTGCCATAAGTGCCATTAGTGCCATAAGTGGCATAAGTGCCATAGGAGCATGCACTAGGGTGCCATAAGTGCCATTAGTGCCATAAGTGGCATAAGTGCCATAGGAGCATGCACTAG
>LKMJ01002966.1_pt1 | contig 15713 bp, 22 predicted proteins | sample 643391 | NCBI WGS metagenome assembly LKMJ01 (sample SAMN04112250, study PRJNA286221) | soda lake metagenome | biome: soda lake; feature: Kulunda Steppe; material: water; isolation source: sample PL-Br10 brine of Picturesque Lake | place: Russia: Kulunda steppe | collected 2010-07
AGACCGCCCCCTGCAAAGTGCAAATAGCCAGCTTGCCCTTCATCTATGCACCTGGCGGCTCCTGATCCTTGCCATGATTTGGAGCTCCCGGCCACAATTCAGAGCTCCTGGAGAATTCAGAGCTCCTAGCCCTGATTCAGAGCAGGCATGGGATCACAAGGCAATTCACCCATACTGCGCAACCAAGCAATTCCTAGGAGCCCTAAGCAGGTGCTCCTTGCTGCATGTGTGGCATGTGGCCTGCCTCCTGCGGGATGCTACTTGTTATAGCTGCACACTTGAACCAGAATGTGACCAGCATGTCCAAGGCAAGGCAGGGCAGGAGGCAAGAATAGTTTGAGTGCAAGTACAAGAGCTCCAAGGCAGGGCAGGAAGCATGAATAGCTTGAGTGCAAGTACAACAGCTCCAAGGCAAGAGTGGGAGGCATGAATAGCTTCAGTGCAAGTGAATGGTTCAGCTATGTGTCATGATTGTGCTCAAGGTGCACAGACATGCAGGGACCTCGGCAGCACCTGGTGCGGCTTCTGGGCGGCTAGGAGGCGCAGGCCTGCCTGTGTGCGCGCCACCAGCCGCACAACGCCATCCATGAAGCCAACTGCTGCCACCTGTGCAAGACATTTGAGGCGAACAGTGCACAATTGGAACAGCACACGAGAATGAGGAGGAGATAGTACCCAGTTAGGTTGGGAGGTATACCATACAGAGTGATGCATGACATGGTGATTTGGCACAGCATCCAGGATCATTTGCGCAAAACATGACCGGAAGGCTGTCGACTCAGGTGCAAGCCAGATAGAGCACCCATCGGGGAGGAATCCGCATGAGGCGCATTCTGTGTACACTGCAGCAAGAGGGAAGCACATTCTGAGTACACTGTAGCAAGAAGGAAGTTGCATAAGCAGCATGGGAGCAATGCCAGGCTTCCGCTTCAATCTGTGGACCATGACCTGTCGTTGACACGTGACACTTTTGAGTAATGCCAGAGGCCTGCAAGCTGCGGATGCCACCACAGACCATGACCTGATGTTGACATGTGACACTACTCAGTAATGCCAGAGGCCTGCAAGCTGCGAATACCACCACACAAACCGTTCGCGCATGAAGGAGCAATCATCCAACTATCAAACCATCCAACCTGACGTCAGCAGGTTTTTGCACTCGCATGCTATAGCATGGCGGTTTGTAAACTGAGCACACGGGCTTCCTTGAGCACAGGCGGCTTTTGCTGCTTCCATGCCATTACGCGCTGGTGCGGTGAACTTTGAGAGTCAGGTACGCGTGTCAGTCAGGCCCGGGCAGACCTTGGCGTGCATTTAGAGCCCAAGTAGACCCCACCCACCATATGTGCCCAGGGCCCCAGCAGACCCCCCTCACCGTGTGTCCAGCAGACCCCCCTCACCGTGTGTCCAGGGTCCAGGCCGATGAGCACTGTTGCGGGTTGGGAGAAGGAGGCTGTATGCTCAAGCGTGCGCTTTGCGTAATCAAAGACGCGGACGCTGCAAAGGCGGCGACGAGCAGCATGGCGCATGGCAGGAACATAAGGAGCAGGAGGCCAAAAGCACACCCAGTGCTTCAGCGCTTGGGGCTTGGGTGAGGCACAGGGCAGCGGCAGGAACAGGAGGGGCCATGGGGCCAAGCGTTTGATTGCAGGCAAGTGTTTTGTACTATGGCTTCTATGTTGCACCTGTTGCGGGACACCAAAAAGTGGGTGTGTGCTTGCATGTACGCGCGCACGCACACTGCCTCCCCTTGACCACGCCCCCATCTGCCAGCACCGCTGCCCCGTCTCCTCCCCCGCACACCATCTTTGATATTGATGCCTGTCGCACGCAATGCAGGGGGTGCGCTGTGTGCTGGGAGGGGCGCCTCGCGGAGAGGGCAGGGGGCGGGCCTATTGGCGTCAGTAATACGATGCAAGCACGCGCGTCGGAGTTCTTGGAGCACCACGATCATCGCCCATGCCCTTGTCACAAGAACGCCACCACAAACACAACAGGCACCACAGATCACACTCGCGGGGCGCAGGAAGGGGCGCAGCGCGGCTCCTGGGGGCCGGGGACACTGTGCCTGAGTGCACCGTTTGCCAAGCCGCGACCACCGGCGGAGTCCCCGAAAACTGCGCTGTCCAGCCAGCATTGCCTTATGCTTTAACAACGCGCTTTTACATTAATTCGACCGTCTCAGAAACGGCCGAATTACGCGCAGAAATTGGTGCTGGCAGGAATTGGTGCGGGCAGGGTGCCTGAACAGGCCACACAGTGCATCACAAAAAAAGTGCTCCTGGCACATGGCCTGAACGGGCATCATCATTGTACAAAACAAGTGCTGCAGGGCCTGCACGCAAAGCAGGGCAGCCAGTGCAAAATGCCTGCAGGTAGAAGACTCCTACTGAGTTTTGGCCGCCGCGGCTCCTTTCCAAGGTAGGGTTAGGAAGCAGCACTGCAGATACGCCACACCACCCTTGGATAGCCTGGCTGTGAAAGACGCAAGCAGCCGGTCCTTGCACGCACCAGCCCATGGAGAGGGAGGCATGCTTGCACTGCGCATGCTTCACAACCTTACCTGCCGTCCTGCCCTGCTGTCATTGCCACATGGGCCACGGGCGACACGATGAGGCCCACCACGCCACCGGCATGGAACTGCTGCAGCTTGGCCGACTTGGCGCCGCTGCTGAGCGGGCCACTCTGCAGGAGCAAGCGCGCGCATGCGGCAGAGGCAACAAGTGGCAGTCGCAGTGTGCCCAACGCACAGGGTCAAGGCTGGCAGGGGCCGCAACACAAGGGGCATGCTGGTGAGGCAGCAGGCACTTGGTCACAAGCATGGACCTCGTCTTGCATGCAACGTACACTTGTGGTGTGCTGCTGGCTTCGCTGCAGGCAGGACCACGAGTGGTGGTGCGGGCGGCCTTGGTGCGGCAGCAGCTGTTTTGTACTAAGAGCTTGTGTTGTACTATGATTGCCTGTTCAGGCACCCTGCCAGCACCATTTTCTGCCCCTTGCTGCTGCTTGCGCGCTGCTTGCATGGACGATAGCAGGAGGTCAGAGGTCAGGGGGCCTGCTCATGCCTCCCCACACTCTTAACCTGATCGTCTCCCCACCTCTGGCAGGTCAACCCTGTGGATGGCTCCCATGCCGTCCAGGATGAGCCAGTGCCCACGCTCCCAAATGAGGCCACGCACATGCACACCTGTTGGCACGAGCAGGGCAGCAAGGTTACCATCAATTCTGGGCTCACCAAGCACAGCAGGCAGCTCCGGCTTCAACAGCTGTAGGCCAGCGCCTCTGCCGCAGCAGCTGCAGCAGCCCCTGGGCTGAGCCAGGGATGCATCCATGCAGAGCCTACACCACGCGAGGCACGTCGTGCTCTGCCTGCTAAAGAAGGCGCAGTGGTTTACACACTGGCAGAGAGCCTCCGGCCATGGAGGCAAGCATGTGTTTTGCACTGATACCTTATCGGGGACCTCGTGTGTACCACGTGGGCATGTGGAGAGGCGGTCTGAGCAACTGCTCATCGGGGTCTGTGCCACTGCGTGCACACACGCGCGCGCACACACACACACACACACACACACACACACACACCTGGTCCCACTAATACTTCGTCTGTGGGGCTGATGTATGCCACGTGGCTGTCTTCTTCGGGCTCCGCTTCGTTTATCTGTTTTGTAGCAGCAGCAGCCGCAGCAGCAGCAGAGGTGCACTTGCAGATATCCATGCCCATGAGCAACGACGAGCATGTGCACAGGCAACTTGAGGTTCAGAAAAGGGGGGTCTTGAAGTTTGCGAGTATGCATATGCACCCTGCATTACACCAGCTGGTGGTCCCTCCAAACCCTTGGCCTAGCATCTTATCTAGACCTGCCTGCTGCACTTTTGAGCCATGATCAGCCACATGCACTGGGACCAACCAGCAAACCAGCCGAATGCTGTGCTTCATGTACTCCGTCAGTACCCTGCCAATTATCAGAGGCAATGCCTTAGGAGTGTTTTGTTCTGAAGTTCTTGCACGCCTCTCATAACGTGGTTCTTCACGTGCTTGCATATGTGAGTATGAACACAACTACACACACTCAATAGGTCACTTGGGAGACCTGGCATCTCCTACAAGAGGTTTTGCCTTGACCTTATATTCACCTTGTTGAAGTCCCAGAGACGGAGGTAACCATCAGATCCACCAGACAAAATCACTTTCATGCCCGGGTTGTGCATCAGCACATCAACCTGCACAAGAGCAGCGCAGCAGTCCTTGTTCCCTGTGAAAGTGAACGGCAGCAACGCAGATGGCTGCCCCGCTGGTGATACTAATCCAGCTTCATTTAAAGTGCAAGTTAAGAAGCTGGAGTGGAGCATGAGCGCATATGGGCAAACGCAGCGTCTGCGGAGCCACTAGGCAGCAGCTGGCAAATGCGTGCTCCTTGTGGCCCCACGCTGCGCTCTTGCACCTGGCCATCATGGTAGAGTACAGCCCCAGGCCTCTGTATGGCCAACATGGCAGAGCACCACCCATGGCCATCATGGCGGGGAGCACACCCAGGCCACCCAGGCGCATGCTTCACCCTTGCACCTGGCCATCATGGCGGGGAGCACACCCAGGCTACCATGGCCACACACTGTGCCCTCGCACCTGGCCATCATGGCAGGGCACATCCCCAGGCCTCTTGATGACTGCTTTTATGAGCCCGCCGTCCCACATCAGCAGGTCCCCAACCTCTGTGCTGGACAGCACCTGCACACATGTGCCACGCACGCAGGCCTGTGATAGGGCGGGACAGGTGGCATCAGTCCGGACACAGCCTAATCCTGTATCACAGGCTCTGACGAGCTCCATCAAAAGGCAATTTGTTCATCCTTGACTCATGAAGTGGCACCCGCATGGGGCTAAAGGCCTGAGTACCAGCAAGGCTGGCTTTGCAGACAGTGCATGCTCCTAGCACGCTGCATCAAATTGAGCAGGCGCCCTGCTTGGGCAGCACACCTTGCCATCAGGCATCTCCACGAATGCAGATATGTCGCTCAGCTCTATGTTGCCAAACTTGCCAATTTGCCCCTGCAGCTTGAGCCCTGCAAGGACAGGGTAGCACACATTCAGATCTGCATTGATGTCACGTCCCTACGGCGCAGGTATCCATTCAAGGGGGACAGTGCGATTGCTGGCTGCCAGGCACCTAACTTGAGCTGCATGCACAACACCTGTCTTGTGCTTTGAACATCACATCACTTCAGGTACTGTCTACATGCCATGCCCTGGTTAGCCCCTGAATGTGCGCTGTGCTTGCGAGGCAGCTGTGCACGCACCAGTGAAGGTTGATGCCATTTTCCAGAACCGGATGTGGCCTGTGCCAGAGGTTGTTAAGGATCCCTCAAAGTATGGGGAGAAGCGCAGGGTGTATACATCCTGCATGCAACGCCAATCAACGCTCAATCTAATCCGATGACGGGGCAAAATATCTTGACAGGGGCATGAAGATATGCTTGGCCAGCAGGGCCCAAGGGCTGATGTATCGCTAGAGGGATGCTTCATTTCAACAGTGAGATCAGGTGCACAGCAGGAGATGGCAGGGTTGCAGAGCTCGCCTTCCTTGTCAAAGGCTTAGCGCCATAGCCGTGAGACAGAGTGCAATGGCCGTGTGACAGAGGCTGAGCGCCATGACCGTGTGACAGAGGTTGAGTGCCATGGCCGTGTGACAGAGGCTGAATGCCATGGCCGAGTGACAGAGGCTGAGTGCCATGGCCGTCTGACAGAGGCTTAAGTGCCTGGCTGTGTGACAGAGGCTGTGTGCCATGCCCGTGTGATAGAGGCTGAGTGCCATGGCCGAGTGACAGAGCGCAAGCATGCTGGCAAACACCATTCAACCCCCTTGCCCACGCAAGCATCACTAGTGCTCAAGCCTGAACGGTGTTGAGCTCTGCAAGACGTCTATATGTCTAAAGCAAAGGGCTAGAGGCTTGACAGCGGACCTGGCTAAAGGCCTTGCTGCGTAACACGATGGCTTCAGACTCCCAGCTCCACAAGGTAAGAAGGTAATCAGGCCAGCTGCCAACGCTGGCAAGCTGGTCCCCACGCTCGTTGAACGCAAGAGAACTGCGAGTGCACAATAATGGCAGGCCTGTAGGCCAACACAAGCACCATGCCCTCCTGACAAGGCACAGGTGCGCAACTGAGGATTTGCTGTAGTACACAGATTGTCGGTCACTGAGGGTCTTGCACTCACTTGCTTAGGATGGCATGCACTTAAACCCTCAACTTCAGCAAAAGATTGGCTCAAGATGCTTGGGAACTTAGTCAACTCGGCTAAGCCAAGTCAAGCCAAGCCCAAGCTAAATGAGGCTAGGCCAGGCCAAGCCATCCAAGTTACATTTAAATGCCCCATTGCATACGTTATGTTGATTGAAGGATTGGTCACTTGATGACTTGCACATGCACACATGCATGACCATAGACACATGCACACAAATACACACCTGTACGCGCGTTCAGTGCCATTCTGCAGCACCCTCCGCAGCTTAAGGTCAGGGTAGGAGTAAATGTAGATGTTGGGCGATCTGTAGCGGCAGTGCTCAGCCACAGCAAGGAACTTGCGCGTGGGGTGCACAGCAACAGCACCCACACTGCCTCCATCCAGGCTTGGCAGATACTGCTGTTCCTGTGCAGCCATGTCAAAGTGTAGCAGTAGGTCAGCAACAGAAATATCGGCATTACTGGCTTTGGGCCAAACTCGGCAAGGAAGCTACTTCAAATAGCATGTATGCCATTTGGCTACTTGCTTTTGACCTGTGTTCACCCATCCACCCAGTGCACGCTGTTGCATGCCCGACACTAGCAGGTGCAGCATATATAACACATGTTTGTCAGCAACAAGGCACTAGCTATTAGGCTGATGACATAGAAATGGCAGAGGAAGCTTGTGTGTACTTTGCTTCTGTGAAATAAGCTTAAGCATAAATAGCATTAAATCCAGTCAGAGGATCACGCAAAGGTCACAGCAAGGAATGCACCTTACCATGGTTGGGAGGCGCACAAACACAGCATTGCTTCCCACTGCCATGACTAGCGTATCATCGTCGATGTACCAAATGTTGTTTCGCCTGTAGGAATGTGTTCAACAGAAGGCGCAAGCACTTTTAAGCACTTTTAGGCTTTTTTAACAGGGCATGCAAAGTAGAATACCCTGAATATGATTGGTTAGCGGCAACTTGCTGCTTTGTGTGTAGCTTTGATAAGGAGCACACACATTGAGGCCAAAGTGTGAAGCTTTGATAAGGAGCACGGACATTAAGGCCAAAGTACATAATTCATCAAGCTGCAAGGCAGTTGCGCAACAATACCTCAAGGCGTCCAGGCTTAGAATGTGGGCGTTTTTCATCACGCTTGCGGGCAGCTCCGTTTCCTCGTCATGGCTCTGCAAGGGCGGGAGAATTGACATGCTCTGGAGCGCACTCCAAACGTTAAAAAGGCAGATCAGAAGCATGATGCACATTCAAGTCAGTTGCGCAGCGGCACCAGTTTTTGCCACCCATATTTGCCGACAAGTCGGAGAGATGGCAAGCCTATGCATTGACGAGCCTACAAATCCTGGAGGCATGTAGGGCAACCACAAGTAGGACCAGCACATATCCTGAACCTGCACGTGTGCAATCCAGCTGCCTGTGCCTAAGGCGTGGCACATACAATGGTGGACCTGCAATGAGCTGCACATTGGGCAAACTAGCCGCAGACCTGCACGGAACGCACCTGCAGGAACTTCTGCATGTCATATTCAGTTTTAAGAACCCGCTGCTGGGCCCGCAATGCCGCCTGGCCAGGCTCCTCCTCCTCTTCCTCCTCCTCCCCCTCCTCTTCTTCCTCCTGCTGCTGCGTGCTACCGCCAGGGGAGAGGCGGCGCCCGGCGCTGAGCATGGCTGCCCTGGCAGCCTGGGCATCCCCCTCACCCGCTTGCTGCAATGGCTGCCCGGTGGGCACAGGCATGGCCGTGCCTGCAGCTGAGGCTGGCCTGGACCGCACGCTAGCTGAGGCCGGCCTCGAGGAAGGCCGCCCTGAAGCGGTGCGCTGTGGGGGGGGCATGGGGGGCGGCGTGGGCCCCTGTGCTGCCGCAGCACCTCCGCCCTCAGTGCCTTCCGCCAATGCTGGCGCCCCTGCAGCAGCGCTGGGGGTGAGCTCTGGGGCAGGCTCTGCAGCATCAGGAGGCCCTATGGCCTCCGTACCTTGGGGGCCCTGCGGCTGGCCCTCTGCTGCTGCCCCTGCACCCCCAGCTAGCAGCTCCGAGCTCCCCTCTGGTGCTGCCTGGGACACTGTCTCAGCCTCCCCTGCTTCAGGTGGCCCACCTGCAGCCGCAGCTGCCCCCTCTGCAGCGCCTGTGGCGGCCTCCTCTGCTGTTGCACTGGCCTCCGCCCTTGCCAATGCTGTTGACTCCTCTCTGCCTGCTGCCGGTGCTGCTGCCTCCCCAGCCCCTGATGCATCAGTAGCTTGCTCTTGCAGCTCTCCTGCTGAACCACCAGCAACCTCGACACCCGCTGCCTGCTCTGGCAGCACGCCCTCCAACGTAGCTGCTGCTGCCCCCCCCGGCGCTGGCGCTTCTTCTGTAGCCTCCTTCTTTACACCTGGCCCAAGCAATGTACCCTCTGCTGCCGCTGGTGCTCGAGCATCAGGTGCACTTGCAGTCAGAGCAACTTCTGCACCCTGGGCCACCCCGCTGGCGCTTTCCTCCTCTGGCCCTGGAGCAGCAACCTCAGCTCCTGCCAAGAAGTTGGAGAGCCGTGAAATGCTTGTGTAGCAGAAAAAACACCAAGTTTTGCACGGCTGCAACGGACTGAAAGTTGCAGCATTAGTTTGACCTGGTCTTCATGCACGCACAGCTTGGCGCAATGAGACCCTGACCAGCATGTGTAATGTGCCTTAAAAAGAGTCCTTTGCATTCTAAAGCAAAACCTGCTACTGCAACCTGTTCTTGAATTGCCCACTCTTGGCTAGCAGAAAGCGCTGCTTTAGGCTTCTTACATATGGTCTGCACAATTAGACTTGACGGACAGCCTTGCGCTCACTCCTTGGTTTCGCCACAGTGGCCGCACTGTAGCTTTGTTAAGGTTTTTAAACAGCCCCACCTTTAGAAGCGGACGACTCAGGCTCACCTGCCGCAGGTAAGTCCCCTTCAGCAGGATGGTCAGCGCCAGGAGCTTCAGCGCTGTCAAGGGGGACCTCAACCCGTGCCCTTGACATGCTGCCAGCCTGCAGCTCAGCTCCATCACCCTGCTGGGCTTCAGGACTTTCACCTACGAAGGTGCACAGAAGGCATGAAGTTGTGAATGCTTTGACCATTTCGCATAGCCAATTGAACATTTGATGGCTTCGTTCTGGACTGGGCGTGCCTGGTTCCTCCATGCTCTGTCCTCTGGATCCTCCGTGTTTGAATGTAGCTCAGCAAGTATACAGCAAGGGGATCAGCTTGCTATAAGTGCTACCAGTTTGCTCAGCTTAGAATTGAGCTATGCATGCCTTTGCTCTTGGAGCTGCCAAGTTCCGTTATATTAAAATCATGACGGTTTATAGGAAGTAGGGATGTTTAAGTTGTAGATTGATTTGATGCAGCATGACCCACAACCCCTTCATGAATATGTGACCTCAACGGAAATATTACTTAGATTTTGCTTGGGTGTGCCAGGTGTGATGGCTGAGCAAGTAGAAGCTATGGCGGAGGACAAGCCAAAAGTCACCACAAGCGCAACAGCAAATGGGGCTGGCAAGGTGGAGGTGAGCACATGTCGGGCCACAAAGGGCCGCCGCCCCGGAATTTGCACCACGGCGATTCCGTCAGTTGAACAAGCCCGACATGCTCAACCTTCCCTCCTTACAGGACAAGACTAGTGCTGACTATTACTTCGATTCATACAGCCACTTTGGTGAGTCTCCTGCTTAGTAAACGCCCAGCATGCACCAGCATGCAAAAGCTGAGCTCAGAGCACTCAGCTGCTGCACCATGTCCATGCTGATTTCTTGACGTTATTCCAGCTGCTGGGCCAGGAAGCTTCCTCTGTTGTTCATACCACTATGCAGGGATCCACGAGGAAATGTTGAAGGATGGCATACGGACGCGCAGCTACATGAATGCCATCATGAACAATGCCTTCCAGGTGCTGCCACCGGCTCTTGAGCTCATGAATATAATGCTCTCATGGGTATCCCGCCCCCTACATGTTGCCTGCCCTGTACGCTTGTTTATCTGCAGTTCAAGGACAAGATTGTTCTTGATATTGGCTGTGGTACAGGCATCTTGTCGCTCTTCTGCTCGAAGGTGAGTGGTAACCCTGTATTTCTTTCTCAAAGCTTCGTTGGGCAGCTGCATAGATTATGCATCAGCCTGAGATAAACAGGCAAATGCACTGAATGGGGGACGTGTTCGCAGATTGACGCAAAGCAAATCAAGCATTGAGCAGTCCCTTGTGGAGAGCATTCTGCTTTGCAACTCGCCTACTCACAAGAAATTTGTTCAATGCATTGTAGGCTGGTGCCAAGCATGTGTACGGTATAGAGTGCTCCGCCATCGCTGATCAAGCAAAACAGATTATTGAGGACAACGGTTACATGGATCGGATCACAATCATCAAAGGGAAGGTAGGAGCTTAAAAGGCGACAAGTTGATGTCCTGAAATGGACTGAATGAAGCTGTGACTCCTTAAGGCTAGGCAAATCTTCCCTCTCTTAATCATATTTCGCAATGCAGTCGGGTTGTTGGTAAGTTAAGAGTCCCGCAGCATTTCACCTGCGCGGCTACTTACAATCCTTCAGCAAAGATTTTGTGCTAGTCGTCACGCCACGCAGCACCTCCTTCCAGCTTACACTGATTTGCTCTACCATCCATCATAATCAAAGCTGTTGCCATGCCCCCCCTCTCTCATTGAGCAACATGCTGAACTTGTTGAGTATGCAGAAAGTATGTTGCTCAACTTGTTGAGTATGCAGAAAGGTTGAAAGCACACCAAGGATTTTTTCCATGGGATTCTTCTTGAGTGCAATATTGGCCTGTCTAAGCATTGGTCAGCCTGTTTCTGTCGCATGCCATTGTAATAGCATGGGCATTGGTGGCAATCCAAAATTGTTTCGATAAACACGCCACAGGGTGCACTGCTTGCCTCCTCACTTGTGAGCCAATCGGGTAGTTTGATACCAGAAAGGGCCTCAGCTGTAAGCGTGCAATGGCAGAACTTCTTGCTCTCTGCACATCATGCTCAAGCTAATACCATGTCTTATCAGGTTGAGGAAATCAATTTGCCGGTTGAGAAGGTGGACATCATTGTCAGCGAATGGATGGGCTACTTCCTGTTCTATGAGAGTATGCTAGATACAGTCATCTATGCCAGGTACGTGGAAGTTCTTACCAGAATATCTTGGCCGCACACTTTGCTTGCTCAACAAGAGGCTTGCAACAAGAGCGGGTATGCCAAAGGCTGGGTGCTTTGTCCTTCCCTCTTCAAGGCTTTCTTTTAAGCTTCATTGGACAATTCGCACAATTGCACATACCCAACTACCTCCTGCGCCTGCATCGATTGCTAGACTGCATCTAAGGTCAACACATTCGTATGCAATCGCAACCTTTAGAATGCCTTAAACAGCCAGGTTTGCTAACTAAGCGTATTCCTGAGGAGCTGCTGCACTGGCTGTACGGCTTGCCCACAGGGACAAGTGGCTTGTTCAAGGAGGCATGATGCTGCCAGACAGGGCCACTTTAAGTCTCATGGGCATAGAGGATGGAGACTACAAGGTGCGCCATGCTGATGCAAACCAGAGCAATGCATGCTCCTGTTTTTTGTGACTCACGTCTGTGACACTCTAAAGCAGTGCTTGAAATTAGAGCTATGTCTTGCAAAAGAATCACACGTGCTTGAGAAGCACTTCAAACACCATAGACGTCATTTCTTTTGACCGTGGCAGGCGGACAAGATTGACTTCTGGGACAACGTGTATGGCTTTGATTTCAAGTGCATCAAGGCTCTCGCTATGGCAGAGCCCTTGGTAGATGTTGTGGATCCCCAGCAAGTGGCGACAACAACGGCAACGGTACGAGGTGCAGGGCTTAAGAGCAGCATGCAGAGCAGGCCATCTCGATATGTTTGTGTTCATGCATCTCCCTACAGGCAAATTGCGCGGCAGGGACCTCTTCATTTTAGAGCTTGGTTGTTAGTTTTGATTTGTTTGCAGGTGCTGAGCGTAGACATCCTTACAGCAACAAAGGAGGACGCGTGCTTCAAGGTGCAGTGCCTTTGCCAGGGCATGCTGAAGCTTGACACTTGTTTGCATCAAACTTCTGTACTAAGCATGAAATGAAGTCAGTAAGACGGCCTTCGCTTTTTATTCCACATGTCTGTACATTCCAGGCAACCTTTGTGCAACGACAGCCCGATGTGATCAGGGAGAGATTGCTTCCTTGTTTATCCCATGGCTTATGAAACCAAACCTGACCAGTGGCCTCTGTAATGACTGGCTTGCGTACTCCTAAGCCATTTCACGGAAGCGTTCATGAGCGCATTGCAAATAGTATTTATTGATTGCAAGCAGGTGCATACCTCTATCCACATGCCGCGCAAAACAAATGCAACACAATCTTGTATCTTCTTTGCAATTGAGCACAAAGGATTGCTGTGCTTGCTCTGCCTTGGAATTGCAGGTCCCTTTTTCCTTAACAGCTTTGCGGAATGACTACTTACATGCCATAGTTGCGTACTTTGATATCACATTCGGAGCAGGCCACAAACCTGTATTCTTCAGCACGTCCCCCAAATCCAGGTATGGCTTCGTCGTGACCCGCGCAAGTCCATTGAAAATTTCAGAAGGTGGTCTCACTGCTAGACCAAAAACGTGTGCTGCACTTGGCTCACAGATCACTCAATGTGGTGATCGGTGTGCACTTTAAAGACACGTCCCTTTTTTTGGATGGCAATTGTGCTTGCCATGTGTGGGTCTGGGTCGTGCAGGTCAACGCATTGGAAGCAAACTGTCTTCTACCTTGAAGACACCATCACAATCTGCCAGGGGGAGACACTGAATGGCACCCTATCATGCAAACCCAATGCAAAGAATCCTCGCGACCTAGACAGTGAGTACTGCAAGTACTTCCTTGTTGCCTGGTTGGGATGGGCATCGAAATTTGCTTGTTTTAATTACCGACACTATAAAGTTTCAGCCTCTTTCTAGGTTAAATTGATCTGAGAAACCATTTTTAGAAAGCCTGCTTTCTTTCCATAATTCCATGTTGTGACAGTGTCCGAGTTTAACTAGGGCAGCTGGTAGGATTGCAGTCCGCCCTGCAGGTGTCGTCCCAATCATTCCCTCTCCGTCCTTCCCACTAAGGTCAACCGTTATCTATCTCGTTTCTGTCGTTGCAGTCTTTGTGACTGCCCAACCTCCGAAACTGCAGGAATATCTTAATTTGTATAAGTAGCAAGCATCTTGTGCTGGTGCTCTGCCACTCCTTGAGCCGTTGGGTCCTGAGGCTAATCAAGCAGCACCCAACCTAGCTACTGAATCGACCATTATTCCGTTTTGCATGCAGTTGAGCTGACGTACAACTTCAAGGGCAAACACTGCCAATGCCAGCGTGACCAGCAGTATCGCATGCGTTAGCTGCAATGATGATCAAGGTGAATTGATTTGGTCTGACAATATTATTTAATTTTTCGTTGGACAAGGTGAAGTGCTCTGGTAGCCTGGCAATGTAATAGATTTGCTTGATAGACAATTTATTCTCCAGTTATGTTTTGCTGCTGATTGCAAGTGCGCTCACTGATGATAAGATATTGCTCGGTGCGTGCACCGCTGGCAGCTCCCTTGCGTTCCAATCAGGGATGTGCCTCCACGCCGTCTTTGAGAATTCTGACCGTCTAAACGGTACGGCAGACGGTATGGTACGGTTTAAATTGTAAAAACATGGCCAGGAGAGAGAGACGGTGGCAAATAGACCAGTTTGGTGGCACCGTCTGCCAGCTTGGCCCTGCCAGCGTGCTTGCGCGGGCTTGCAGCTTCAATTCCGGGGGCGCCGGCCCATTGAACTGCTTCAAATATACATTATACAAAGAACGTGCTGATGCTAAATGATGGAAAACGAGCACGGCATGCCTTGGCGGGGCCTAGCCTGCCCCCCCCACTAGCCTGACAGGTCCTCCCCCCACATCAGGCCTCGGCAAACGCCTGCCCAGGAGAAAGAGTAAGGTCAGCAAAAATAGGCACAGCAGCAGCAGCAGCAGCAGCAGCAGCAGCAGCAGCAGCAGCAGCAGTTGTGATGGGCAGTGATCCAGGAGGGGTGGAGAGGGTTGCTTGCGGCGGGGGAAGGAATGGGTTTCCTTTAAATTAGCGTCTCAAAAATACCCTTTATTGTGTCTTCAGCTACGTTTCAAAGCAGCTTTAAAATATTTTCCCAAGCCAGCATTTTCTCATTTGGCATTTTCTTGACCGAACCGTACACCAAACCATGTTCCACCGTCTAGACGGTCCTAATTTTGAGAAATACGGTAGAAATCGAAGGACGGTGCCGTCCTAATCGTACAGCGAACCGTCCACATCCTGGCACAACCCTGGTTCCAATAGGATTTCTCTCCTTGTCAGTGACAAAGGTATCATCTCATGGCAGCCTGCCAGACTAATCCGGCTGAGCTGAGGCAGCTAGTGTCCAGCGTTGGTCAAATGAGGCCTGATACATTTTTTAAACACACTGGCAGGTCTCCATAAGAAAAAAAAGTACGTAGGCAGTGAAATCACTCCCTACATCGATTAAGGAAAAGGAGACACATAGGCCCGAAGAGCCTCCACCAGGGAGAATAAAGATTTAGTGAGGATCTGGAGGGTGAAAAGCCGCCCCCTGCTCCAGACCAAGACTTTGAGAGCAACTGGATTTTTCAAGAGCGCGTCTAGTAGTTGACAATTTATGTGCATAGAGCACAGAATGAGCATGTAACTTGAGGGCAGTCTTATGGGCTTTTTGTACATCAAGGCCGAGCTCTTTTAAGGTGCTTTAAAGTGTGTGAGGTATAAATAGAGCCTCCCACACCAAGAAGAATGGTGTGAAGGATGACTTTCTTGGCCTTAAGGTCTCCATGAAACAATGATTGCATCCAAAAGATGAAATACAATTGAAATTCAATTGTTCTTCAATTCTCTTTTTCCTTTCAATACATGCTTGCTGTGTTCTTTGTACTGTGCTTCTCTGTGGATGACTAGATTGAGCCACAAACTCATTGCAGATCAGATATCGCCAAGACACATTCAAATATTTGGGCATGGCCCAAGTGTCACCAGGTGTGTGACAAGCAGATCAACCTAAATCTGTAACTTATGCAGCGCTTTGATGGAGGCACCATTTCATTGTTCAATCATGTGCCCTTGCTAACAGCTTTTACAAGTGCATATGCTATGAAGAAAGAAAAGAAAGAAAAACTACGCAAGCAGCAAAAAGCTCCTCACATCAATTAAGGATAAGGGGCCACTTGGGAAGAAAAGCCCCTTCAGCAGAAGAGAAGAAAGCAGTCAGTGAGGATCAGGAGGGTTGCGAGCAGACAAGCTAGCAGACCTCTCCTGAATGGTTTGAAGGTGGGGAGAATGCTTAAGAGAACGTCTGGTCTGAACAAGCTTATGAGCATAGTGCACAGAATGGGCATGGAGTTTGAGAGCAAGTTTCTTGACTCTTTGTGAATCAAGGCCGAGACTCTTCAGAGGAACCAAAGTGTGAGGA
>LKMJ01002967.1_pt1 | contig 15712 bp, 25 predicted proteins | sample 643391 | NCBI WGS metagenome assembly LKMJ01 (sample SAMN04112250, study PRJNA286221) | soda lake metagenome | biome: soda lake; feature: Kulunda Steppe; material: water; isolation source: sample PL-Br10 brine of Picturesque Lake | place: Russia: Kulunda steppe | collected 2010-07
AGAGAGAGGGAGGTAGGGAGAGAGAGGGAGAGGGAGGGAGAGAGAGGGAGAGGGAGGGAGAGAGAGAGTGAGAGTGTGAGAGAGAGTGCTAGCTGCGTATGCGCTGAGAAAGTGCGCGAGCCTGTGCCCCACAAGGCTCACGTGCTCACGACTGGCGAGCCTGCATGGGAGGCGCTTCACCCAACTGCATACAGGCTACTCCACCACTGGGAACCTCCGCTTCCGGGGACCTCCACCCCTGGGTCTCTGACCAACTGCATACAGGGCACCTTCACCACAGCTCCCTCAGGCTCAGAAGCAGAAAAGGCGCTCAACCACATGCACCACTGGTTGTTTGACAACTTTCTGAACCCCTATCCAGATGAACGGGGCAAGAAGCAGCTCATGAAGGTGTGTGTGTGTGCTTGATTGCTGGATTCTGAGCAGAATGGGCTTAAATGAGCACGATGGCAAAGCTGTGCCTAGCGTCGACACACCCGTTCAAGGTTCGAGGCTAAGCTTTGATCCTGGCTGTGAAAATTGACGTATTGAGATTACTAGGTCTGAGAATACTCGGTCTGTGCTGTCTGCTTGCACCCCAGCATCTCCTTGATTTCTGACACGTGTGCATAATCAATCTGCATATCTGCAGCAGCATTGAACATATGCAAGCCCATCTCATCCCTTGATTCATTGTTCCCCTGATGGATTTGGGTCCTTGATATCAGCTGGCATGATGTTCGGCCGCCTCCTTGTAAGCTGGTGCTTGTGTGCCTTGGCCAGTCATTGTGTGCCTTGGCCAGTCATGCACGCCCTTCTCACTGTGAACGCTCAGGAGACGGGCATGGACGGCTTCCAACTGACCAGCTGGCTGCGCAGCGCGCGTGCGCGCGTGTGGAGGCCCACCATCGCTGCCGTCTTTGGGGAGCATGTTGACCGCCTCACGGCAGAGGCCCAGGTGCACACTCGTCTCATTTTCATGTAACACCATTCTTTGTTGTGCTACTCCACGTTGTTCGTTGGTGAGGTGGGTGGCTTGTGCCTGCTTGCGCAAATAGGAGTCAGCCAGGGTACATGCACTTGTAACCCTTTGAGCTTGCGCATGGCTTGCACTTGCATGCGCATGCAGGTGTGTGCCAGGATGCATGCACAGTATTTGCTTTGCTCCCGCCCCATGGCTGAGGCTAAGGACAAGAACAGCTCTTGGGCGTCCTGGAATGCAAGCAACTCTGTGCCTGTGCACAGGGACACACACACACATGCACACTGTGTCAGAGTTCTTCGCCTTAATATCGGTCTTCCCTGCCACACTCATGCTGCTCATTGAGAGCTGTGGCCACGTCTTATTGTGCGCGTGCTTGATGGTCAACAGTATATGCTAGGAAATTGCAGGCAGCATGAGCTATGGTGTCAAAAATTTTCTAGTCAAATTTGTGGTCATACAGTGCTTGCGACGCAGGCATAGCTCCCTGTTGTGGAGGGTCACACTGAAGTGCACTTTCATGCGAGGATTGACAGATGCTATTATTCCTGATATGGCCATGCGCGCATGTGTATGCAGGCAGCGGGTAACACTGCTCGAGTGCAGCGGCTGCAAACCGCTGTCAACGACTCCAGAGAGTTGCTCGAAATCATCCAGGTAAGAAATACGGCACGGCAAACACGCAGCAAGTTTATGGAGCATGTTTGTAGCTAGGAACCAATTTTGAACAGTAGAAACAACTAGCAAACAGGTGTGCTTGAATAGTTTGAATAGTGAAATTGACGAAGAGCCAGGCAGCTCTCTTGCCTCGCACCTTGCCATCAGGTACCCGGCAGAGCACTTAGCACCCATGAATGATTTAGGCTAAGCACCTAGCAGTTGCACTTCTTAACTGAAACTTTCAGTGAAAGCCTTATCTTTTTTTTTAACCCCTTGTAACCCCCTTCAGCCTGTGGGATGGAAAGCAATGCAGTTGCACATTCGCAAGTCGTACATCTGCCCTTTGGCTCAACACCCTCCCAGTCGTCTTAGACACAGGCAGATCCACAGCCAAATCCAAAGTGCCCATTACCCGAAAGGGCACTGCTGCGCTCGGGACGTCTGTATGGCCGGCCGTAGTATCACAGAATACACCCAGAAGGCTAAGAATCCATGAATGAGTTAGCAAGCATCTGTGCTGATCAGCCAGATCAACGCCACCACAGCACGCAGGAGGCCTGGTCTGGGTCAAGGCATCCAGACTGAGCAGGCCTGCGTCCGAAAAGCGTCGGCCCTCACTCCTGCGCAGGCGGACCCCCTTGCGAGAGCTACTCTGGCAGAGGCTACAGCTGCGCGCGAGGTGAACCCAGCAACCTTCTCATGCAACGCCAACGACCTGGCGCTGGGGGGGCAAGCGGGGCAGGGCAAGTTTGGCGTGGGGAGGCGAGAGCTGCCCAAGTGAGTGTGTGCGTGCGCTAGTGGGTTATGCGTATGTGTGTCCACATGGGTGTGTTTGTGTTTGTGCGTGGGCAAGCCCATGAAGCGCGCAAAGGTGGCCAATGGCCTTAAAAAAAGACTTCCAGCTATGCCAGCGCCCAAAAGCGACAGGTAACTGGGGAGGAACAGGCTGTTCCTTGGGCAGAGGCTCCATGCCCTGTGCGGGCTACTTTAAGCGGCACTTGCACTTGCTGCTCACTGTGTGCGTTTTTGAGGCCCGTGCGTGGATGGTTCTTTGGGAGACAGTATCCTTGCCAAGTACACAGCCAGCTGGCTGAGAAACTTGGTGCGAGGGAGCATAAAAAAGGGCGATCTTGCGTGTACGTGACGCGGTTAGGGGCTGCAGGATCAGCACCACCAGACCAGCACCACCAGACCAGCACCACCATCAGACCAGTACCACCATCAGACCAGCACCACCATCAGACCAGCACCACCATCAGACCAGCACCACCATCAGACCAGCACCACTAGACCAGCACTTGCAACCAGATAAAGCAGCAGCTCTTGGGTCATGTTGCTTCATGGGGTGTAGCCATGTGGCAGTTTGACCCAAGATCTGAAATGAGAGGCTCACAAGTTGGTTGCCATGAAAGGTGCTGTGGTCAAGGTTGCGGACGCGATGCGCATGCCTCTATTCGAACCAGAGGTTGCTGTGTGCGTGGTCTGCCTGCAGGGAGGTGACGAACATGCTAAAGAAGTGGATCTACGAGCACATCGAGCATCCCTACCCCACTGAAGCTGAGAAGTTCCAGCTCATGAAGGTTGGTGTGTGTGTGTGTTTGCGTGTGTAGTTACGGCACTTGAAGGTGAGGGAAAGTCCAGCACATGTGTACGGCAAGATCCAGGTCTTGAAGGTGACTGCAATACACTTATGCAGCTTCTGTAATGCAGATTCAGTCTCTGCTGCCTGGGAGGATGTGATGTTTGCACGTGTATGTATGCACGTGCACACATGCTCACACTCATGTGGGACCCCACCACTTGTGGCAGCAAGCCTCTTTCTGTCTCCTTGTCCTGGAAATGCAAAGGGAGAATTGTGCAGTGGTAAAGAGGTGGCATGAGCTTATTTGTACCCGAGAAGTAGCACATTAGCTTAAGCCTCTCGTCAAGGCTAAAGGGACAAGCTGCAGATCGTACATTGAAATGCCTTTGCTGCGACCTTTTGGCAGGGTATCACATCCGAGTTGCAACCTTGACAGTGTGTTTCATATTTGAGCTGCAACCGTTTAGCAGACCGCAGCGCTCCCCAGACATGGGCACGCCATCCATGCGCTGGCATCAGCAGCCGGAGCACGTGCCTTATGGCGCCATGCGTTGCTTACATGCAGGACACGGGCATGGATCTGCAGCAGCTGGACAACTGGGTGATTAATGCGCGCGTGCGGCTTTGGCGCCCCATGGTGTGCTCCGTCTTCAGCCAGTTCTTTGGGCAGTGGATTGCAGATGCCCAGGTGTGCTCAGTGTGGTGCGCCCTGCATGTTTGGGACCGGGGGCTGTCCAGATGATGTGTTTATAGATATCTTATTCTTTTAAGCTTCTCTTCCTTATGGATTAATGCATTGTTCATCACAAGGCAGTCATATCCAGATGATGCATAAGATTAGTTTTGGAATCTACTCCAATTGGATAAATGAATGCTTCAAAGAAAGGTGCAGATGAGGCACACATTAATGGATAAGGGGCAGAAGCGCCCTCAGTGTGCGCAGTGGGAAAGTGTGCTTGTGCCTGCCTGTGTTGAGCACAAACAACATACTCATCACGGATGCGCGTTTCCCTTTGCCTCAAATGAACATTGCAGTCAGGTTCCCTCATTGATCGTGAGCATACAAGTGCAACTGTGCACGCATGAGCAAGCAGGCTCTTGGCGGTGCTTTGCGCTCAGCACTTGTGACTTCTGTATCAGATCATTTCCCTGCACAATTGCACAGCAGCAATGTGGCTGCTGCTACTGCATGAGGGGAGACAGGAAAGTGTGCTAGAGACTGTCACGAATTCTTACCCACAGAGGCCCATTTGCCACGCCCACGAGTCTATAAAGCACAACTGGTGTTCCACATGCAGTGCCAATTATTCCACAGAATCCCATGTAAGCAAGGATAGCGCTTTTGCTTCAAAGCTGGCCCTTCTCCCAGCCCCGTCTATATTTGTGTGTACATGCGTTTCAGGCTTCTGGTAGGGACCACTTTGCCAGCAGGCTTACCTCTGCCAAGTCGAATCACCACATGCAAGTGGACCTGGTGCTGGGCAACGCCAAGGCAACAGCCGCCCTGAAAGAGCGGGCGGCAGAGTCAGTCGCTTCCCTTGATGGCTGTGAGTGCAGCTGCATGTTTATATCTGTGCCATTGTGGATGTGCTATAGTGTGTGTGTTGCTTTACTCGATGGCCATGAGTATCTGAATGTTTGTGTCTGCGCCAATATGGGTGTGCTGAAGCACTCCATGGACGTGAGGAGCTTCATGTGCACGTCTGTCCCGATGTGGGTGTGCTGTAGTACTCGATGGCTGTGAGGGCTGCATGTGTATGTGTCATTGTAGGTGTGCTGTAATGTGTGTGTGTGTGTGGCTTCGCTGTTGACTTGGAGCAGCTGCAAGTGTGAGCACTTGGCGCAGTTGACCAGTCTGCGGTTGCAAGGATCGTGGTAAATGAGGTGCCACGACACGCATTTGAATTTGTGCAGCTGAACAGCCTTCGATTCACTCTTGAAGGAGCAAGACGTGCTTGTCTTTGATGCAAAATGCAATGGATTCAGTGCATATGTAACAATGCCAGAGTACACCAAGGCACAAGCAAGCGCTAAACCAGGGCTACCTCTGAGAGAGGGCAGCAACTGGCTGTGTGTTCAATCACTTTCTGGTCATTGCTGAAAAAGAGTGCCCATGCCTTGAGAGTGCTCATGCCCTTGTGCACCCTGGACCTTCCACAGGATACTAAGCCCAGGAAAGTGCGCTATAGCGGCTCTGTGCCACGCAATCCATGCAATGCGCGGCTCTGTGCCACGCAATGCATGCAATGCGGCTCTATGCCATGCAATCCATGCAATGTGGCTCTGTGCCACTGCAATCCATGCAATGCGGCTCTGTGCCACTGCAATCCATGCAATGCGCGGCTCTGTGCCACGCAATCCGTGCAATGCAGCTCTGTGCCACACAATCCATGCAGTGCGGCTCTGTGCCATGCAATCCATGCAATGCGGCTCTGTGCCACTGCAATCCATGCAATGCGCGGCTCTGTGCCACGCAATCCATGCAATGCGCGGCTCTGTGCCACGCAATCCATGCAATGCAAACTCCAACCAAGCACTCACCATTCAGATGTCGTGCCTGGTCTGTGCGCTGCAGCTTCGGGTCCAACCAGAAAGTGGGTTCGCGTCCTGCCTGATCCTCCTAGGAGGGCACAGGCCACCAAGCGTAAACGGAAATCCAGCTCGGATGAAGAGGAAGATGACACAGAATGAGCGCTTTTTGACACTGCTTAGGTCAACAGTATTGGAGCGATCAGCTGCAACAGGGCACAGCAGGCATTCGTAGCAGGTCAGCCTGTAGCAGGCGGGCGCAGCAGGTCGCTGGCTAAGCACAGCAGCCAGGGGTGGAGGTGAAGTAGGCCAGCCATTCACTGATTGGCTAGCAATTTCTGTAGGTTAGCCATGCAAATCAGGTAGTGTCGCATTGTTGGCAAAAAACTGTCCCACAAAGGCCCAGGTGTTGCAATGCAATGATCCATGTGTTCTGTTTGACAACTGCTGGAGTGCAGCGCGCTGGAGCGCACAAATAAGACCTGCGGGAGCATTTGCAACAGGGCAGGCTATGTTCACCACCAGCACATGTGCAGTGCTCTGTGCGTGCTTGTGCCTGTGTTAGGCTAGCAGTCAGTCAGTCTGACTGCGAGGCCTTTCATTCTTGTAACTTGTGCCTGTGTTTACAAGTGCGGCACTGTTAGATCGGGGGCACTTTGTGAACCAGCTTTTCCCCTTTGTGTGCCGTGTCGCGATTTTTAGCTTGTTCTTGCCATCTGTGAATCCAGTTGCTCGTAGCTTGTGTGTTTGCAAGACAGTGTGCTGTGTTCTGCTGCAGCGAGTGGCGCCCTCTGCAACCTTGGATTGCTTAGGAATAGACATCAATACTGCATATCTGCACTAGCCGCGCGAAAATGGCATGGACCTGGCGTCTTATTTCTGATTTAATAGAAAGAGCACATCAAAGTTTGATGAGGGGCGAGGAAGTGGTAGGGGACAAGCCACCGGCTGGCCAGGCTTGTTCACTTTGCCAGGTGATTTACCTAGGAAGAGCAATTAATGTACCTGCCGAACAGCGGCAGCTTAGCAAAAAGATGTCAGGCCTTCAAAGATCTGAACCTACTAGGTTTTTAGCAAAAAACGTGCCTATGAAGAAGGCAACTTTGCTAGTACCTGAGCGCTTATGTTGAAGGCTCTGACATCCTGAATTAGATCACAAGTTAAAGGCTCGAGGATACGTTGGGAGGATAACTTGGGAAAGGGCTCCAATCGGAATCTACATAGGGTCTCATATGCATTGCACACGCTCTTTCCACACTAGTCACTTTAGGCACACAGCCACTGGCAGGCTGGTAGGGCACTATGGCATGTCGCTCGGTGCATTGGCAATAAGTTATGCCCACAATTGTACTGCCCACATAGTTTTGAAGATTCAAAACCGCGTAGGCTGCGAAACACCCCCTACATCGGTTAAGGAAACAATATACATTGGTCCATAATGGTCTGTTCATCGGGATGTATGGTAAAGAATTAATGTAAAATGTAAATTGGTCCAAAATATAACATGCATGCCGCATGCGGCATGTATGTATACCCCACCAGGAGACCAGCCACAAAAAAACCAGCCTAACAGCCAGGCTAAAGGTAAATCCTTATTTGTAAATATAGGCTGACTGTTTTCCAGACTGCGCTGCTGCCAGCGGCATACAGGCTCTGTAGGCTAGGACTTACACCCGAGCAAGCCTGCGGGGGAAATTGAACCAGGCTGAAATCTGTGGTGAAATCTAACTGATGATAAATAATTTTCAGCCCGCTACCGCATTCTATCATTGAATACATGGCGGTGTTGCACTTATGAGCACATCAGCAAGGGAAGGTGCAGGGCACTGCTGGTCACTGATCCCTATTGACATCTTTTTCTCTCCTCTCTTGACCCTAGTAGGTGTCCCCTGTTCCTGATGTAAAAAGTTCCTCTTCTCCCTAAAGAGCAACTTGCTTTTGAACATGATGTGCTGCAAGCGTGACCCATGGCGATCCTCAGGACGATCGCCATAGTCTCTTGGGTTCAACTGATTCAGTGTGGCAGCTGAAGTTTACAACAACTTTCAAGCTTAAGCCTGAAGGGAGCCCCTCAGCCAAGAAAATCCGAGCAACACACAACTTAAGCATACCTAATATGTGGGTCGTATTATCTGACTCAACCATGAGTGCAGAGCACCACACCGTACGTCAGAAAAAGGCTCAAATTTCATGGGTGCATGTATGTAGAGCTGGACGCATGTACTCCTTGGCAAGCACGCAGAAAAGCGTGCACAGCCATCACGCACAAACGCTGCGACGCCACTCTGCAAGCTCAACCCTTCACCTTCTTCATCTTCTTGATGATTTCATGCGCTACATTGAAGATGCCCTGGGTGGGCTGCTCACACACCGCGCATTTGGAGGTCTTGGCATTGTGCCTGCAAAACCAGGAGTGCAGCAGCAGGGCACAAGACCAGCGCCCCTGATTACGATGTCTGCAGCAATCATACCTGCCCCAGCAATGCCTCTCACCTGCACACTCATACTCGCCCTCAGAAATGCGGTCACCTTCTGGTCACGCCAGCAATGCCTGCAATGCCTGCAATGCCTGCAATGCCTGCAATGCCTGCAATGCCTGCAATGCCTGCAATGCTCGCCTTTGATTGCTCTGGTAAGGCTCCTTGTCGGTAGTCCTTGATGAAGGCTAGTCATTGCACTGGCCTGTCCCCATTATGCTAGAGTAGAAAGCCCAGACCCACAGGGGAGCTTGCATCAGCAATAACCTACTTACGCTCCTGGCTTGCATCTCTGAGTGTGGACATATTCCAACACAATCTTGCTATGCCACAGAAACCCAAATAGCTAACAGCAAAGCATATGTCAGATGCTGGCAGGGTGGTCTCATGCATCAAGTCGGTGCAATGTGTGCCTGTCTGGTGCATCCTCTTTTGGTGAGCAACACATGCTGGCTTGCATGATGATCAATGCCACAAAACGAAGGCAGTAAGATAAGTGTACCAGCCTCCTCTGCCAGCTCCTAGCTTGACAGGCAAATCCCCATTCACACAAGAAGACGCACCCATGTGCCCTTCTTGAAAAACAAGGCAGCGGATTGTGAGCGCAGGAACATTGCGAAAAGGAGGCGCCAAGCAGCGGCACCCACATCCTGCACTTTAAGCGATGCATCATACTCATGAAACCATCTTGCAGCCGGACTCATGAGCGCGCACCCACTTGAGCGCGCACTTCTCGCAGAAGTAGTGCTTGCAGCGTGTGACCACGGGGTTCTTGGCTTGGCCCCACGGCTCCCGGCAGATGTAGCAGGCAAAGGGTAGGTCATCGTCCTCCTCCTCCTCCTCTGCACAGGCAAGGAGTGTGCGCCAGCCCTTTAGCCAAGACTCCAATGTCACTCGGCCGCCGTTTCCCGTGCCAATGCGAACCGGCGCGTGGCACTGCGTTGGCACGCAAAGAGATGGCTGGTGTGAGATGACTGGCGTGAGATGAAAGGGCACCGCCAACCGTGTACATTGCGTTGGCCTGCGGGAGTTGTGTTTGGCCCAGAGCAAGGTCTCCAGCTTGATTGAAGCCCCATCTCCTCCGGCTGAGCTGCAGAGATATGCTCATTGCCTGGCATTCAAGCCGTTCACCCTCAGGATTTTTGCCTTGGCACGAGTGCTTGCGTGGAAGCAGATGACAGCGTGTAGCACCTTCAGATGTGTGCCCCACGGGCCATCTTGTGCCCCTCCAACCATCCCTGTCAATCATGGCACCCCACCCCCCCTTCCAGCGTGCATTAGCTCTGCCCGCAGGTTGCACAAGGGAAGCTTGCAGACAGGACACTAAACTTGAACAGCAACAGACCATCGGAGGCCAAGAGGCTCCCACATATGCACGCCTGCAGGTAGCAGTACACCAGACTGCAGGAAGCAGTGCACCAGACTGCAGGGCCGCTTCTTGACGGCTTTCAGGCAGCAGGACAGGCACGCTTGCGCGGACTTCCCTGAGCTCATTGGCTGTGCAAGTGGATGCGCACAAGTGGCAGGAAGGGCTCCCCTCAGGTAACTGAACTCCAATGCATCAGTACAATATGTTTGTTTGTAGTCACCTTCACTGCCTTCGTCATCACTCCCCCTGCCTCCTCGCCGCTCCAGCGCGCGCATCTTCTGCTCCATCTTGGCCTTCTGCTCCTCCTCCCACTCCTTTGGAGCAGGGTTGCCGACAAAAACACAAGGATTATGGTGGTTTGAGAAGTCATAGGCTTTCAGAAATGCAAGGCAATGGCCTGTGTCAGAAAGGCGATGCATGTTCCATGTAGTCTACAGTCCCTTCTATCCACTCACCAATGGCCGCCACAGCAAAGCTTCATTGCAGGCACAAACGGATGCTCCGGGTTTGAAAGCGCGGAGTGCGTCTTTTTGCACAACCCCTTGGACATGCAAGCCAGGCGCAAGCATCAGAGTGCGCGCTCGCAGCAGCGCCAGCAAAGGAATACGACCACAGGGGTCAGCCGCTCCTGGGATGCTCTCCTGGCGCAGGGCACACATCAGCGGGGATGATGATGGCCCGCTCGTTCAAACCACCAGCTGCATCAAGGCACGCCCAACTCCTGGGGCTTCCTATGGATCCAAGACGTGCCCCCCTGTGACCTGGAGCATAACCAGCAGGCGCACGCCCCCCGTGCCTCACCACACCACACCCAAGGACAACCATCATTACAAGTATGGCACTCACATCATGCGTTTGGTTGCATTTGCACCACTCAGAAGGCCCCTACGCCTGTGCTTCACTGACAGGCACACACACACACGTGTCACACGCTCATACGCCCTGACACCTTCACCCTTTGGCGCCACAGAGAACCATGCTGCACGCTCGCACCCCGAAAGGCGGATTCCACTCATGCGCTCAAGCGCTCCCACACCCAAGGACCAAGCCGTCCTTGGGCGCAGCATGAGGCATGGCTGAGGCGCAGCACCGCACAGCTCACCCTGTCGAGCTCCCAGCTCATCTTGTAGTCGCCACGGTCATGCATGAACTTGCAGCTGTCTCCATAGCTGCAGTACCCAGTCTCTTTGTAATCCTTGCATATGCTGCGGGCAGAAGAGGGTGGGTGGATGGGGACAGAGGAGGCAGAGGCTCAAGTGATGACTAAAAGAGTTTGCTCATTAAGACCATGAGTCCCAATGGTCTAAAGCGTCTAACCCCAAGGGCCAAGAACCGGACAGCAGGCATGTGTCCTCCACCACCGCCTTTGCGCAGACAGGGGGGCCCTCTGGAAACCTCTGGGAGCCATGCAGACAGGGGGGGCCCAGCCACCATGCAGGAACAGGCCCCTCCTTACTTCTTGCGACTCCTGACCACAAGCATACTCGCGATTTTCTCACCACTGCTCGCAACTCCTGGCCACAAAATATGCACCACCTGCTTGAGTCCAGGCCCAGCTACCTGGTGGCTGAGCTTAATGCCACAGGGGTTCCTCATCAACTTAGGACACAAGGCAATGCGCGTTTGGATCCCCAAGCCAAGCCAGCTGAAGGGCACAGAGCTGTTTGTGCAGCACAGGAAGCTTTTGTGCTCCAACAGAGGCCTCCTTGGGCACAGAGGGCACAGAGGCTTTTTTTGCGCAGCACAGGAAGCTTGTGCTCCAACAGAGGCCCCCTTGCTCGGTGCGCCCTAGGGCGCTGCTGACTGCGAGGGTGAGCGTGAAGAGATGATTCTAGGACAGGCCTGGCATGAAGGGAAACTGCAAGGGAGGCATGCTGCAGGCAGGGATGCTGCCGACATCAGCCAGGCACGCAGACTGTGTGTCCAGCCAGGTGACACCGCCCAGCACTTGCAACCCCAACCAGGCATGAAGGATTCACGCATTCACACAAGTTTTATTCACTGGATCCTTTGCAGTTGAACAACAAACAACATCAATTTGCGAATATAAAGGCCCTCCCCTTAATGGGCCCTGCGTTGCACCTCCTTGCTCCATTAAGCACCTTACAGTGGCCCCACGTCAAACCCTTTATAGACTTGGGCAATGTGATGAAATGTATGCATGTGATTTTGGGTGGAAAGATGGGAGGATTAGTTGGCATCAGTTAGCGCCTCACCCTTACCCCCTTCCCTCGACAGCTCACAAGCAAACGTACAATTTAAAGCATGCAACGTATTCTGCAGTTGCCAAATTATTTGCGCAATGTGCGTCGAAAACAGGCATCTTTCTTCATCCCTGACCCCAACTAATGGCTTCTATTCTGCTCTGCACCAACCCTTCTCACCTTGGGGGCATTGACCAAGCAGGCCAGCTACACTCTATCGTTGATGGAAAAACCTCCTCACCTGGGGTTGTAGTCCATGATAGAAGTGGATCGCACGTACATGCTGGCACGCAGGGGCCCGTGCGCGCCTCTCCCCTTCTCAGATGCCACCGAGTGTTCACTCCTGCAGTCGTACAGGCGCAGATGCGCAGATGCCATGCGCTGCGCACGCCCACTCAGCGACATGCTCAGCGCCCATGCCCATCACATGCTCCTTATGGTGCTCAGCACGCACAACTGAGTGCACTGCTCGGGGTGCATGCAGCCAAGCCACACCTGAGGGCTCTGCAATGTGCCTACCCATGCGAATGCGGCCAGGTATACACAAAGGCAGGGTATGTGCGCCCACAGCACGCCTGGCTGTAACGCTTTTGTGCCCTGTGTTTGTCTAAATGCTCGAGTGTTGTGTGCATGTGCGTTAATGAACGTGTGTGTGTGTGTGCTTGTGCAGTCATCCCGGCGACAGGGCTGCTGCTGTGGCTAGGTGCACCGACTTAACACCTCGTCTGCGTTGCCCCCTGTCAAGCTTTCCATGCCAGGCCCACCCCTATTGCTTTTCTTCTCTTAACCAGCACTCAAAGTATGTGGCAGATCAGTATATGAGTCCAAGTAGCCATCCAGACGTCAGCAGCTCGGAGGCACACACCTGAACCCGGCACGGTAGTCGATGTAGTTGTTCATGCCCTTGTACTTGCTGTCGTCCACCACCTTTCCTGCCTCACTGGCTTGCCTCAGCACTGCCTCTCGGAGCGCCCTGCAAGGAAAGGGCGCCAAATGTTGCACGTTTACGCCCTGCAGCTGATCGAGATCGACACCGCATGCACCTATGCTCGCATACTCATTCGGGCCCTGCAATCCTTGCATGTCCCTTATTCAGGCTACAACTGACATCCTCATTGGCATTGGTTGCTGCATGTTCATGTTACACCTGATAGCCTACACAATCACACACGCGCGAACGCACACAACATACAAGCACGGCTTGACATGCGCACGCACGCACGCCCTCACGCGGTGCAAGCATGCGCTTACGCTCATGTACAAGAACACAATTAGAGATGCTGCACCGGTCAAACTGGGACATCTATCAAATGTGTGCATTTGTTCATGCCTCTCAGTGCCTACATGCATCTCTGCCCAGGCCTCCATGGCTTGCCAAGTTCATGCAAGCCCAGATTCCGTGCAGCAACACCTGCCCACTTCCGAGCCTCCCACAGAACATAGACACATTGTATACAGAAGTCCTGCATGTCAGTTCTCCCTCACCGTGCATCGCGGCTGGTGTCAGTTTCGGTCTCTAGGTGGCTGGTGACCTTGTTGTCCTTGCCTGACTGTATAGCTCTGCTGCTCTCATACGTTACATGGACCTCATCGGCTCCCTCTCTCTTGCTGCTGAAAGCCAAGGGCTCCCCAGCACGGGCAACCTTGCTCTGGCGCACCATGCCCTGGCCCCCACCCCCTTCATCTGCCAGAGCAGTCTCCTCCTCCCCCGGATCAGGGCCCCTCTTCCGGATATTACCACGGTTCCTCTTTGGTGCAAATTTAAGCTGCTGCTTGGCTCCACCCTCTGCTGCTCCAGCAGCTGCTGCTGCCTCAGACGAAGGGCCCGGTCCTGCAGCCTCCTGACGCTCACCACTTTCCATTATGAAGTAATAAATACGTATTACGATTTTGGAATGTGATGCAAACATTTGTCACACGTGTTTCTGCTAGTTGCATTTCTGTGAATGTTGTTTGACGATACGAACCTCTCTGTTTCATTCTCTCAACATATTTGTAACTATATTAAAGTTTAATTTCAGTTGATCACTCGGTTGTTGACTGATTGCTCACGCGCCCATGCGCCCATGCGCCCAAAAAATCCATGGTGGGTGATCTCTTTTAAATTATATATTTCGGTTTGATGCAGGCTGGAGAACACAAAATAATTGGAAGCACTGATCATGATGCGCTGCAAATGGTTATGGCATCCAACTTTGAAGCTTCCAAATTTGGAGGAACAGCTTTAATTGGTTTGGAACTTCAAAATAATTGGAATGTATAATATAATGTAACTGATGAATATGGAACTAGTGCCCAATCGGAAACTGTAATATACTAGAATAAGTTACTTCTCATGTTGTAGCGAGCAGCTGGAGAGGAGCATTCTCCTGTGGGCCCACAGCCTGCTAGCCTAGTTTACAATGCATAAACTTAATGCAATTCTCTAGCCCCCGAGTCATGGAGATCAATCTTGAGTACGAATTTACCTAACTTCGTATCCTGTAAAAAATCTCATGAAAAATCTTAACTGGCTGATTAAAAGGAAAACAATGCCTCAGTGCACCTGCTCCTAAGGGCTACGGCAATTGCTGCCAAGATATCAAATTACCCTTTTTTTGTTGTCTTACTTGCAGAATCATGGAAAAGGAGGACCCCAGGCTAATGAACGAGCCAACAACTAACCAATTCATGCACATAGCAAGAAATAGCAAGCAACACATCTTTGATTAAGTTAAGCTGGAGAATACACAATTAACTTGCATCTATGTAGGCAGATATCAAGCTTAAATGCCAGAAATTTCTTGCAACAAAGCAAGGAGCCATAACCTGTCGTAGTTTGTTCTGTGCACAAACACGTGGTTGTCAACATTAAAAGATTATCTGCCCGTGGTGGGATAGACATATCTTTGGATGACTTCAAGCTTCCAGAGCTGAAAGGGAACAGCAGAAGCCGGTTGTAATAGATTTGACTGAAGTCAAGGAGTGATTCTAAACCCAAATCTACATCTGTCCAAAATAATTAAACCATGATTTCCCTAGAAAGCCTTCAATTGGGCCACAGGCTTCCCATACACCAGCATGTCTTTCCAAGGTGCCTGGCCCCTCCTCTCCCTGCTTCCCCTGCACCTGCAGCTCACCGCCTTAGCAGCCGGCGGCGCGCCCCAACAGTTCATGCCACTCCACCCTCCGCACCTGCCCAAGGCAATGAGCAGTTGCCTGCACCCTCGCTTCAGCAGGAGACCAGCCCACAAGTAGGAGACGCCCCAGCCCCAGCCAAAACCAAAGACTGGTCCTCGCGCCTGTTGAAGGTGGCCAAGAAGCGGATGCAGGAGACTAAGGGCCCCGCCCCTGACATCTTTGCTGGCAGTGGGGGCAGCAAGAAACAGCCTAGAATAAGGGGGCCTGATGGGCTGGTGGAGGACGTCCCTGAGGATTTCGAGGAGGAGGAGGAGGGGCAACAGGGGGGAGGGGGCAAGAAGCGGCTGCCGGCGGAAATGCGCTGCTTCGACACCGCACGCATCTATATAAAAGCGGGCAACGGCGGGGACGGTTGCGTAGCATTCAGGCGCGAGAAGTTCGTCGACAACGGTGGTCCGGCAGGCGGCAATGGGGGACGAGGGGGCAACGTGTGGGCAGTGGCTGATGAGCAGTTAAATTCTCTTTTTGGCTTCAGGTCTCAGGTAGGGAGCAGGGGGGGGGGGCTTGCAGGTCCATGCAGTAAAAGCAACAAGGGTTTTCTCCACATCACCCAAGAGCCAAGCCCTGGCATTTTGCTCTACATTCACAGGGAAAATGGGTTGTACAGATTTACAATGTCAGCTTATGCAAGCATGTATGGACCTTTTCCACACGCGTGCATACATGTGCGCATGTGCGCGCGCGCACACACACACACACACACACACACACACACACACACACACACACACACACACACACACACACACA
>LKMJ01002968.1_pt1 | contig 15711 bp, 25 predicted proteins | sample 643391 | NCBI WGS metagenome assembly LKMJ01 (sample SAMN04112250, study PRJNA286221) | soda lake metagenome | biome: soda lake; feature: Kulunda Steppe; material: water; isolation source: sample PL-Br10 brine of Picturesque Lake | place: Russia: Kulunda steppe | collected 2010-07
CCCAAGCCTGAGCTGTCCTCGTAGCCTTGGGGGCGTCATCTTAGCTAGTTGGCTTTTCTGGCAGTTCTCCTTTTCCTAGCGTTTTTCAGCTCTTCTGCCTCGCCTGCCTTAAGGACATTGCTGTGTCCGCTCGCGTCTAGTAACTAACTAACTAACTAACTAGTTGTTGCTCTGGTCGAGAATCATCACAGTATTTTACTTCAATGAGGTGTACATCCCAGCGCGAAGGGTGTATAGCGTGCATGTCTCTGGTGGTCATCTTTTGCGCCAACTAGCAGTATGCAAATAGCATCAGATCTTGAGCAGAATCGAAGTTCGCCTGCTGACTCAGCAGTGTCGGACAGATTTGGTAGAAGCCATTGGGGTAAAGTCCTGTTGGCTACATGTGCCGGTAAGACCAGACTTTGTTGTGCCATCCGTGTTTCACTTCCAATATCTGTAAAAATGATGTTTCCTCCAAAATCGCCTTTGTTCAAGTTTTTGATGACGAGCCTGGAAGCAATGTTATGTCTTTCTGTCACCATGTTTTGAATTGAAGCATGCTGACAGCCAGAAAGCATATGGATTTGGCTGTCTGGCTGATGACACAGCAGACAAGATGATTTTCTGTGATACATTAATTCTTGTATTGTTCCAAAAAGAATTGCTCGTTGTAAGATTCACAAACTTTGTTTCTTGAAGGTGAGCAGTCTCTTCCAATAGTTATAGCAACCTGAGTTGGTATTAGCATATCTCCAAGTCTGTGATGCTTGCTCATGTGAGCTTTTAGTTTGTCCTTAATGTTTTGTAGTGGTGCAAGGCTGATTTTAGTGGTAGTATGAGCAGTCTCATTGTTCTCTTTTGCAAGCCAGTATATATGGGCAAAAGGATTACCGTCAGGGGATGGTGGTGGGAATGCTTCGTCATGCCCATTGTTATGGAGAACAGCATGTATAGCTATAGCATCGGCAAATTCATTTCCAATCACACCAATGTGGGCTTGAACTTTGTAAAAGTTGATGGGAGTATCTGATTCGTTTATCATGAAGACTAAGTTTATGGTGTATACTCTTCCGAACAAGTAAAAGTTTGTTTGGGGGATTCTGTGACACAGACAGCGCTCAAATAAAGCAAAGGCAAGCAAAATCACGATCAAGTTTGCTTCCTACAGTATTATTTGGTAGCAGCCGCCCCATAAACTGCAAAAAGTCGAGTGCTCCTTGACACGGGTGTGCCACATGGGTCAAATCACAATTTATTGTTGCCAGTCAGCTCGTATGGTAAGGCTTGCATGAGCCAGGGCACAGATCCGCCTATCTGACTGCTTAACTAGAGAGTGCTTGTAGCACATGTGCAAGCTGCAAGTGGCGCCCAGTGATGCTTGGGCTCAATGCACACGGTCGGAGTCGAACCTGTAGGCAAGGCAGCAAAGGCGAGATGCGACTCTTGCGTGTGCTGGCGGTGGCTACAAGCACAGTTTAAGCGGATGGTGTTTTATAGAACAGACACTGAGAAAGGGGAACAGAGTAATGAGAACAGCAAGAGGCATGCCTTAGTCCAAACGACAAGTCCTCTCCACAACCCTTCGAATACTCTCAGCGATCAGAAGCGGCGCTTTTGTGTAATATCATAGCGCAGGTGTGCATACAAGTGCTGCCTTTGCTATGCTAGCAAAGCCCCCAACCTTCCCGCTCCTGCCAGTATCACAGCCCACTTTTTCCACTTAATACATGTTTTTCACTTGTGTGCAAGTCTGAGAACATCACATATCCTTTCACTTGCACAGGCAAATACGCATGTGAGGACGCACAATGAACACACTCAGATACACACAAAAATGCTGCGCTGCAAGTTAACGCCAAAGATTTGGATTATTACCTGCTCTAAGAGCTCCCTTGCTTCCGATTGAAGAGCCTGCTGGTCCTGAAGGGACCCCCCCAATGCTGAGCTGGCATCAGCCACTTTCAAGAGTGACGCCACCACATCCAGAGTCTGCAAGCAAGGTGCAAGCAGGCGTATGTATACCTTGCGTGAGCGCACAACCACATCTGAAGTCCATTGTTTAAAGCAAGGACCCAGGAGGTGAAAGTGTCGCGCAAAACAAGCAAAAGCACACAAGGGACCTCTTATTTCATGCACGCCCCTTTGTACAATCCTTGTCCCCCTCATACAAACCCCTTGCCCTCCTTATACAAGCTTTGCCCCCCTTATACAGCCCCATTGACACACTATGCAAACCCTTGCCCCCCTTATACAAACCCCTTGGCCCCACACCCCACCATGTTCCCCGTTTATGCCATCACCGGCTGTTGCGCTCCATGTACCCTTGCAAGGCGCGCGCATGCACCACACACCTTGCAAGCCTCGCCTTGCGCCATAAAGCGCATCCCCTCAGCGCCCACATGCACCCCCTGGTGGCCAGGCTGCGTGTCATCACCAGCAGGCTGCGCGTCATCATCACCAGGCTGCGCATGGTCAGACTGAGTATGACAAGCTTCTGGGGCACGAGAGCCCACTCTCTGTGTAGCCGTACTTTGTCCCGTTGCGCTCGGTGCAGCTGCGCATTGCACAGCTGCACACTGCGCAATCACCCCCTGAAGGCGCTCCTCCGCCGCTGCCTGCTGCACCTGTGCCGCAGCCGCTCTCTCTGCGACGAGCAAGTGCCGGCGCACAGCCAGGCCTTTCTTGTAGGCTGCAAGGGCGGCAGACAATTCCTGCGCATGCATGTGAGCAGAGGCGCACCTGGACCATGCGTCCACAGCAACAAGTACAGACGTATGCAATTTTGACGGTGTGTGACTGTGAAGGTAGGTACGCATGTGGGGGCAAATGTGTGCACGCAAGTCTGTGCGCATGTGCACACATACATGGGCATCTGCTTCCGGCTGCTCAATTTTCTTGTGCAGACGCATGCAAGCTTAGAGGAAATGCATCTATGACAGTGAACAATACCAGAGAGGCCAACATTTTTAATTTTCTGGCATTGACGCATGCAGACCTGACAAGGGTGTCATTTGGATGGTGCCAGCTAAGAAGAGTGTCATTTGGGACAATGCAAGCTAGGAAGTTTTGGCGCACTTCAGGCTGAGTGGGATGCCATGTGAGGCAGTGCAAGCCGAGAAGAAATCTGGGACACTGCTAGCTAAAAAAGGTGTGATTTGGGGCAGTGCAAGCTGAAGAGGGAGATATAAACACTGCAAGCTCAAAGAGGTGCAATTTGGGACAGTGGCTCGGCCACAAGACCCTACACAGTGGTACATGCTTTGTGCAAACAAAGCACTTGTATCAGTGGCCAGGGCAGCAATTTGTTTGCCTGTCTGGGAAAATGCATGTGCAAGACAGCTTAAGGGTTCAATGAGTGTGATCAGGGGTGGAGAACTGGAAGACCTTGCTGCCAGGTGCAGCAGTGAGTGATTGTGAGTCATTCGATGATGCTGAGCCAAGAGTGATGACCCATCCCAGTTGGTGTTCTACTCTTGATGGTGAGCCACTCAGACTCAGCTGTTGCTCAGATGGCGAGCCACTTAGACCTACTTCGTGCTCCAATGGTGGTGACATGCCAGCGCCAGTGGCACTGGCAACCATGAATCAGGGGCGCACGCCAGAGACAAGTATTGGAGAAGTGATGGCGGAGCAAAGGACAATGGAAGGGTGCAATGATGCTGTAATGATGCTGTAACGGAGCAAAGGACAATGGAAGGGTGCGATGATGATGTTACGAAACCAGGCTTTCCTTGATCACCAGATCACCTCCAACTACCTAACCAACCACTAGGCTCAGGCTTTGGGCTGGACTGGGGTCAGGCCAGTTCATTGACCGGGATCGTTCCCCGGCCAGCCCATAAAATACCCTTTACAGCGTTCCTTACAGATGCAGTGACGGCTGACTGATGGTAAAGCGCCCAGGCGAAGGGAGCAGCGGTGGTTTCGGGCAATGAAAAGGTGAAGCCATACGACAGAAATAACAACACAGCAATGGCAAACCCATGAAAGCAGCAGGACCCCGGTTAATGGCAGAAGGCAGGGCTGTAATTCAGCAGCCTGACAGCCGCACAAAGGAAGCAGCTCGACCCTAAACCCTGACTCTTTTGATCCTAGACTATCGCACCACAGGGGGCACCACAAGGTAGCTGGGGTGCAAGTAAATGGTGCAATGCTTAGAGGAAGGTGGCGTGGATGACCAGGGCACAAGCACGTCCATGAGCCACAGGCGCATGCGTATGGTGCACCCACAGATCACAGGATGGGAGCACGGTGAGCTGGAGACAGGATTCGAGCACGTCGCACCACGGCCTCACACACCGCCTCACACCTGGCTGAGGAAGTGGAGGTCGCCAAGCTTGTTGTATGACACAGACAGGGCATGGGCGGCCTGCAGCCAAGCAGCACGGCAAGGATGTGGGGCTGGGGGGGGAAGTGGGACTGAGGGAGTGCATGCGGTCAAGCAGCACGGCAAGGATGGCAGGGGATGCGGGGCTGAGGGAGTGCATGCAGCCGAGCAGCGCGGCAAGGATAGCAGGGGATGCAGAGCTGAGGGAATGCGTGCGGCCAAGCAGCACGGCAAGGATGGCAGGGGATGTGGGGACCCAGGAGCGCCTAGACAAATGATGCAAGCAGGGCTGGGCTGCGCCTGCAACCAAGCAGCAAGCACAAGCCCCTTAGCAGTGTGATCATCCATCCATCCATCCATCTATTCCCCCATCCAGCATCTTTGATCCGGTAGTTTGTGCAGGGGCTGCCTTGGAGCTGGAGTTTCAACACATTGGCCCAACAACAGACCCAACATAGGCCCAACAACAGACCCAACATTATCCCAACAACAGACCCAACATTGGCCCAACAACAGACCCAACATTGGCCCAACAACAGACCCAACATTGGCCCAACAACAGACCCAACATTATCCCAACAACAGACCCAACATTGGCCCAACAACAGACCCAACATAGGCCCAACAACAGACCCAACATTATCCTAACAACAGACCCAACATTGGCCCAACAACAGACCCAAAATTGGCCCAACAACAGACCCAACATTGGCCCAAAAGAGACCCACTTCCCCTAGCTGCGTCCTTGGACGCAGGCCTGAGGATGTATCTCCATGTCGCAGACAGAGCAGTAGAGGGTTGCATGTCAAGTGGGACAGTGCATGTCAAGTGAGACAGTGCATGTCAAGTGAGACAGTGCATGTCAAGTGAGATATGTCAGTGAGACATGAGTGTATGTCAAGTGAGACCCCCCACGCTCGGCATGGTGTGCAGCTGAGCCCCTTGCCCTTCATTTTAGCACATTCTCGTCAGCCCTCCTGTCAGCACATCTTTCGCCAGGCAACCTGCTTTGCGGAGCGCTCCAGAAGAAGAGCGGCAGCCCAGTAGAGCAGAAGGGCGCTTGCCCCAATTCAACCTACCCCTGAACCACTCCAGACTAGCTTCAAGATGCTCAGGAGCCCAAAACAAATCACAGCCCGGTGGATCAAGGGCTCCTGGCCCTCTCCAATCCCCGACCCTCCAAAAATCAGAGCAGCCAAAAATGAACAACAGCCCAGCGGGGCAAGGGCCCCTTGACGCACCTCCGCATCCCCAGCCTCGGCAGCATGGCGCAGGCATTCGATACTGGCCTCGTACATGGCCGCTGCCCTGCTGAAATCCTGTAAGCGCTTGCAGCAGTCACCCTGCATGCGTCGTACAACACATACACGCACACACCAGATGTCGGGAGGCAGAAAGCAGTAGCGATGAGCATACAGCATCGCTTGGCTCTGGCCAAGCTTGATGTACTAAATGGAAGGCAGCATATGTCACACAGCAACGCGGCGCCTTGCAAGCTACGTCCGCCGCCTTGGAAGGCCGCCATGCTAGGTGCTTAAAGTACTTGAAGAAGCTCCTGATTTCACCCCTCTTGCCGACCTGCAAGCCCCACACCACCCCTAGCTGGCACGCCAGGTCCTGCACGGACCAAAACTCCCTTCCCTCCCTCCCTCTCTCCCTCCTTCCTGCCCACCTGGGAGCCCCACCTGGGAGCCTCCTGCCCACCTGGGAGCCCCTCCTCCCTGCCCATCTGCCTCCCTGCCCATCTGCCTTCCTGCCCACCTGCCTCCCTGCCCATCTGCCTTCCTGCCCACCTGCCTTCCTGCCCACCTGGGAGCCCCACACCGCCCCTAGCTGGCACGCCAGGTCCTTGGGCGCCCGCGCATTGCAGCAGCCGACAGGCGTGCCGGCCCCTTGCGCCGCATGCACAGGCAGCCCCTGCGGCGGGGCAGGGCCACCTCTGCTGCGCGCGCTGGTGCGGGCGGAAGCAGCGAGGGGCTGCTGGGGCTGGGCAGCAGCAGCAGCAGCAGAAGCGGCGGCAGGGCAGGACGTTGAGGGGGCGGGCGCAGCGCCACTGCTGGGGTGGGGTGCGGCTGAACTTGCAGGGTATGGGAGGCGGGGGGGCAGGAGGGAGGGGCGGGCGGATGCAGCACCGCATGGGCTGCAGAGGATGATCGCGGCTGCGCGCGGTGGAATGGGCAGCCTGCCGCGCGCGGGCTGGACTCCTCTTGCTGCTGGTTGCTGTCTGCGCGCTGCGTGGATGGTGCGTGCAGGCCTGCTGGTTCTTGGTTGTCATGGGTCTCCGGAAGGCAGACGCCCTCCAGTGCCTTCCCTTGGCCTGGCTGCTGCTGCTGCTGCTGCTGCTGCTGCTGCTGCCCAGCACTGTCCCTTTGAAGATGCCTGTCTATGGCCATACCCAGCTCTCGCTTGCACATCTCGAGCCTGCAATTATGCGCCATACATGGCATGCGTGCTGTGGTCCTGGTGCGGTATTTTTTGGGTGATTTTATCACCCCACATTTTTTTGGCGGCACAGCCTCTCCATGCGCTCCCTGATGCAGCCCTTCACAAAAGCCTTGATGATGCTGCATGCCCTATGCGCCCCGCGATGGGAACGAGGAGAGGGAGGGAGGGCACAGACATGGGTGCACGTACACATGCATGCATGCATGCATGCACAATACAACAAGCACGCACACACACACAGGGAAGTCAACTCACGCAGCAGTGCCCTTGTGGCCGTGTATATAGCCCTGGTGTAGAAACTGCGCAGATGCTCATACAGCCCGTGTGCGGCGCGCAAGCCTGCAGGCGATGCAACCGTAGCGCTCGCAGCTGCAGCACGCGCAGCTGTACCAAATCCGCACCCAGGTGCAAGGCACGCTTGCACTGTGGCAAGGGGGTCCTTCGTGTGCCCCAGCAATGCGCTGACCTACACTGAGCTATAGCAGCCAGGGCCCTACTCACACACCACACACACACACACAACATACCCAAGCCACACAACACACAACACACACGACTCGCACAACACACACGCCACACTGCACACGCCATGCACTTCACACGCCTCCCCCCAGGCAACGGCCCCCCGCCTTTTGCAGGACATCCTGTTGAGCTGCCTTGAAACCCTTAAGCTAGACAAGCCAATGCCTGCAGGGCTCTGGAAACCCTTAAACCCGCAGCACACAGCGCCTGTACAGCGCCCCTCAAATGTGCAGCACACAGGGCCCGTGCAACGCCCCTCAAATGCGCAGCACACAGCGCCTGCGCAACGCCCCTCAAATGCGCAGCACACAGCGCCAGTGTTGTCAGTGCCCTCCACGCGCGCAACACGCAGAGCCTGCGCAACGCCCTCCAAGCACGCGGCACGCAGCACCTGCACCTGCAGGGCCCTCCACATGCGCATCACACAGCGCCCACACCTCAACCAAGCCAAGGGTCCAGCAGCATCCCCGCGCAGGCGCATGCGGCGACAGGGCAGCCAGCATGTTCCGGCGGTTCCTGGCACTTGCGCGCCTGCAGTCGCACCTGTGCAGCGCGGCTGCCAGGTTACCCCCCGCCATGGCCTGCAGACCCAGCCGGTAGAAGAAGATGGAGGTGGAGGTGCAGGAGCTGCCCACGATCTCAGACAACTGCTGCAGGTCCTGCGGAGGCCGCATAAGGGCGGGTATCATTCAAGCATTTGTTCAGTGGAATGTGGGCAGATGCGTGCTGATCGTCTGGCAAGGATGGGTGCGTGCATTTTGTGCGCGTCTCGGGCGGACCTCCATTGCACGAGGGCACAGGTGGAGTGTGGCAGGCTGCGCTTTGTTGATGTGCACAAGCAAAACACTGCACAACATGCGCACGCACACACACGCATGCACGCACGCACACCACACACATGTGCACACATACACACACAAATGCGCAAACACTCAAACGTGCACACACACACACACACACATGCACGCACGCACGCACGCACACGCACACATGCACGCGCACACACACACACGCACACACACGTACACACAAATGCACACACACACACACATGCGCATGCGTGCACCTGGGGCTCAAGCAGCCCTGCTCCATCAGAGGCATGGGCTGCAAGGAAGCGATCCACGAGGCCTGCAATGTGGAGGTGGGCGGGAGGGGAGTCATCTGGCAGCACGCCATGTAAGGGTTAGCAGCCTGGCCTGTCATACACACACATGCACATGCGCACACCCACGCACGCACACACGCACCAGCCTACCATAACTGGGCGTACAAGCAAGGCAGCACCGCAGCCAATTGCCAATTCCACACCTCGGACCCTGCACCCTGTGAGGGGTACATGCATGCGCGCACCTTGCATTTGCACGTGCCTCTGCTTACATGTTCAGGCACACAACACGCATGTGTGTGTGCATGTGTGTGTGTCATGCCTTAGCGCTCAATCTACGTGCACAACGTGAGCAAGCGCATACTGCTTACATCTGCCCTCATTTCGGGCACATAGTAATGCGCTCACACCCTGCCCCTTTTCGCGTGATTATCCAAGTCCAAACCATGTGCGCGCGTACCTTGCGTTTCTGCATCAGGCTCTAGGCTCTCAATGTCCTGCCCACACACGGGGCAGTCACGCATGGCAGATACACAGAAACGGCAAAACACATGTGTGCACCTGGGGATGGGCATGCAGAGCACGTGATGGCAGAGGGTCTGAATGGGCACAACAGCGAGAGGCATGACACAACACAGGATGGGCACAACAGCAGGAGGCATGACAACACATCGGATGGGCACAAAAGCAGGCATGACACAACACTGGATGGGCACAACAGCATGAGGCATGACACAACACCGGATGGGCACAAAAGCAGGAATGACACGACACTGGATGGGCACAACAGCAGGATGCAAGAGGGCGACGCTGAGTGGGCACAGGCGGGGTATGAGTAAAATGCAGCACTCCATGGGGACCAACGGATGCATGCCACTCTGGACCGTAAACGCCAGGAACTGAAGTGTTTGCTCTCAGCATTGCTTTAGATCCCTCCTGCAGTATGACACCACTCCTGGTGTGCTTGTGCAGGAGTGTGGCACCACTCCTAGAGTTCTTGCGCAGGAGTGTGGCTCTACTGATGGTGTGCGTGCGTAGGAGTGCGGCTCTACTGATGGTGTGCTTACTGGCACACTCCCGCAGGAGTAGTATCGGCCCAGGTAGCCGCCACGCCTGTACTCCATCAAATCTAGTTGGAAAGACCTGGTGCACACGTCTAATGCTTGTATCATGGTTTGTGCAAACTTGATGGCCCCAATGCGGTCTGGATCAGCAGCTGTCTTAGCCAGAGAGCTGATGGGGCCCTGATTAGCTACCTGAGTTGCGCGGGATGGCTTTGGCCGCAAGAATCGGGCAATTATGAGCATGATGCTAGCTCACACATGGCTTATGCACAGGCATGGCCGTTTTCTGAGGGCCATGCAATGTTTCGCGCTGGTTTGAGAAACACATGTGCAGCACATGCCTCCGGACTAGCACGAAATCAAAAACTGGCAATGTATCAGTTTGACTTACGGGATGCAGCGGACAGGTTCATGCATAAATGTCCTGCAGCAGCAACAGTGCATTTTGGTCATCTTGGGTCCTGCTGCAGCGGCGGAGCTGCCGAAGCCCAGGGGGCATACTGGAGCAGCAGGGCTCGGAGAATCTCCGCTGGAGGATTTAGCTGCAGCAGCTGCATGGTTAAGGAGATGAACAGAGCAAATGCTTAAAGAGGTTCGATGACTTGAGTCCAAGGTGGGAGAAGCTGCCAAGAGAAAAACAAGGAGTTGCCAACACTGACAGCCGAAGGGCAGCAGGGATATGCAGTGAAAGATGAATAGCCTTGGTGAGAAGCACTTGTGTGCATTTATCCAGCAGCAGATCCACCTCCAAATCCCAGCGGACATCGAGCATTCTCAGGCGAGTTGGGTGTCTTGGACAGATTCTCCAGGAACGGGCAACTAGACATGTTTAATTGAAATAAAGCATTTGAAATAAAGCATTAACATAGGACATGGTGATGTCCGATTAGGGTTCATACTTATCCTGCGATCTTATTCCATTCTCACTTACCATGATTGATCCTTAATATATGTGAATCAATGATAAGGTAGTAGGTCATATCACACGTAGCAAGTACTTGCAAAGGACAAGATGAAGCTGGACGTGAATGTGCTGAGGTACCTAACAAAAGATGACTTCAGGGTCCTCACGGCTGTTGAGATGGGCCAAAAGAATGTGAGCATGCGCCTGCAGGCGGCTTGCACGCATGGGTGCAGCCATGTGTTTGGACTCATGGGCTCTCTCTTTACTGAATCACATGTCTACTGTTACTTTGCAGCACCAACTCGTGCCATTGCCCCTTATTGACAGCATTTCTGGACTCAAGTGAGAAACTGGTTTTTGGAGATGCTTTTGTATACACGGATGTAGACGCTGGCTCCATTCATCGTAATGAAAACGTCAAATTTTGATGAGTGCTTTTCTAAATTCTTACAAACCAGCATATTGTGCGATCAAACAGCTGAAGGCTGCTCAACACTTCCCACGGCTCCTCAATGGTTGCAGGCATGGTGGCGCTTACAAGTGCTTAAGGGAGCTTCTCAAGCACAAGCTGGTCCACCACGATGGCTCAAAGTAAGGCAGAATGAGCACATCTTGAAAGGCGAGGGGCATGGATGGGGGAAGGGCGTGGGTGTGTGGATTTGTGACGAATGTACGCATCTTTGCACAGCTGCGCATGCACTCGTGTACAGCTTCATGTTCATCCAAGGATTATGTTAAGGTCAGTCATCATCTGTCCAAGGGTGAGTTCAATTCAGCTCCGCATGCACTCCGCCGCATGTATGGCCCTCCCCAGTACATGACCTGGCATTGTACCGGTTGTACATGGCTCTGCACAAGCTGGTGCATGTCCCTGCACACAAGCTAGTGGGTGTCCCTACAAACAAGGCAAAGTATGCCCCTGCACAAGCCAGCGCGTAGCACAAGCCAGTGCATGTCCCCTGCACAAGGCAGTGCTTTTCCCTGCACAAGGCAGTGCATGTCCCCTGCACAAGGCAGTGCATGTCCCAGCACAAAAGCCAGTGTATGTCCCTGCACACAAGGCAGAGTATGCCCTTGCACAAGCCCATGTGCGACCCTGCACTAGCCTGTGCGCAGCCAGCAATGCACAAGCCTGCGCGTGCACTAGGAGCACGAGCAGCGGCCCCGCCTGACCCCACACACTCCTGTGTGCGCCTGGAGCAGGTACGACGGCTACCGCTTGACGTTCATGGGCTACGACTTCCTTGCGCTGCGCGTGCTGCTGAACCGAGGCCACATCACAGGCGTGGGGCGCATGATCGGCATGGGGAAGGAGTCGGACATCTACGAGGTGCGGCTGGCCAGCGCACGTGCTTTCTTTTCTCACTTGCGCCCATACTTTCCAACGTGCACCCATGCTTCAGACAGCAGTTGCTGGGCTGCATCGTGCGGCAGGCCAAGTGGTTGTGTCACTTCCAATCTGCGAGTTGCATGCAGGCGTGCATGCAGCTGAGGCTTTTGTATTATAGGGTCAAGCATACAGAACAAGCAAGGGGCGGAGTGATCCATCGAATGCATTGATGAGCCCAGCTCGTAAGCTAGGTCTAGCTTGAATGCCTGCAGCATGTGTTTTGTACTATGATGCCTGTTTAGGCCACCTGCCAGCAGCAATTTGTACTCCTGTCAGGACCAAATGGCATGTGGTGCTGTGACCTTGCGTCCTTTGTGTGCAAGACCTGTTGTGTGCAAGAGGTGTGGCCTGGCCTGGGGAGAAAAACATGTGGGTCCTGCGATCCCTGTCTGGAATCGCAGGTCAGCAATGAGGAGGGGGAAGTGTTTGCGCTGAAGCTGCATCGCCTGGGCCGTACGTCCTTCAAGGCCGTCAAGAGCAAGCGCGACTACCTGGGCAAGCGGACCAGCTACTCCTGGCTGTACTTGTCCAGGTGCAGACTGCGTGCACGTGTGTGTGCGCGTCTTGCTTGTGCTTGCCAGGTGCAGGCTGCATGCGTCTGCCCTGAACTTCGCTTGGCCCTTCCAGACCCATTGGTCACAGGAAAAGCTTCAAGTGGTTCACAGACGAAGCTTCAAGTGGCTCACAGAAAAAGCTTCGAGTGGCCCACAGGAAAAGCTTTAAGTGGCTCACAGAAAATGCTTCAAGTGGCTCACACAAAACGCTTCAAGTGGCGCATGCTGTGAGCGTTCTGTGACAGGCACGCGCGCCAAGTGTATCCTCGCGCAGGGGCCGGTTTGACGGTCAGGATGTGAGTGTGGTATGGCCGGCAACTGCCGGGTTGCCAGTTATTTGTCCTCCACACGTTGTTGCATCCTGCTCCCACTGCGCGCCTGAGACTGCTAAGGCGTTCATCACAACGGCCCCGCAGGTTGGCGGCGTTGAAGGAATTTGCGTTTATGCAAGCGCTATGGGACAACGGCTTCCCTGTGCCCCAGGTGAGCCTGCACCACCGCTTACAAATTTTGATTGCATGGCGCTGTGGGCTGGTGTGGAACACCCTGCGCAGCATGGCATTTGTGGCCGTGACTGTGGGGAGACTGCTGTCCAAGCCCCTGGTCTGCAAGCTTCTTCCACTCCCTACCCCACTTAGGATGATCCTCCACTGTCTGTCGGTGCTCAGTGCTTGCTTAGTATACAGCCGTACACAGAGGTTGCATAGCCGGTGGCCTCATTTACGTGCTTCCTGTCCAGGGTGAGATGATGCAGCACTACTTTGCTTTGGTATGTGCCTCACCATCTCTTTTAGCCACGACGGCAAAATTCTTGATGCCCTTTGGCTCCAATGCTCCCCAGCGCCACCTGCCCTTCCTTCTCTTAGTGCTGCAGTCACAACAGGCCTGTGTTTTGTACTGATGCCTTTTGTTTGGGGCACCTTGTGCAAACCAAATGACATGTGCAGCTGACGCTGCTTCTCTGCGCTGCCTGCCCTCCCGCAGCCCATTGATCACAATCGGCATGCGGTGCTGATGTCGCTTGTGGACGGGCACACTATGGTCCAGGTTAACAAGATGGAGCACCCAGGGCAGGTGCGGCAGGCTGGTGCTCGTGCAGACCTGCCTCATGGTGGCATCAGCACACCTCGCACAAACAGTCATGTGAATGCTAACAATGGGCGGTGATGGCCCATCAGCATCATCGTGCGGAGGCGCGCACGCTGCTGCAGTGCAAAGTTTGGGCATGGGTGGGACGGACAGGGGCTTACTCCTTCCTGCAGCCCAGTCATGAAGTCATTTAAGAAGCCTGCTTTGCTCTTGCCTGCATAGCTTTTTTGGTGCCTTGATGGTGATCTGCATGTTCAGCTCGTGCTAGGTGGTGATCTGCACGTTCAGCTCGTGCTGGGCGGTGATCTGCATGTTCAGCTTGTGCAACAGCTCTGTGCGTCACGTTGGATGGGTGCTGAGGAGCGTGGCTGTTCAGGACCTGGGCCCCTGTGCTGCAAGTGTGCCTGGCCTGCATAGAACTGATGTGTGCCTTTGCATCAAGCAGAGGCAATAAACAACGGACGACCTTTATGCCACTGTACTGCAGATGCACCTGGTTTGCATGGACCTCATCTGCCTCCACATTAAGCATTGGCATTTAGCACTGGCCGGCCTTTGTGTGGCTGCAATGTAGGTGTACCTGACCTGCATGGAGCTGATCAGCCGCCTTGCAAGCAAGGGTCTTATCCACTGTGACTTCAACGAGTTCAACCTGCTCATCAACGAGCAAGAGGAGGTGGGTTCAATCAACACATCAATTATCTGCAAGGGGCTTCAATGCAGCATGATTAAGCAGCTCATGCAATGATGGCAAGAAGGCGACATTCAAGAGACCAGATCACGTTTGTGTTTGCCACTTTTTGCCATTGAATCTGCACTTAAAATCTGGACAGGGACCTGGTAAATTGATTCGCCCCTGAGCACGAACGGTCTGAACATGCGCACCACCGACCATGTCCAGTCCCTGCGTTCCTGGAAGGCTCTCCATCCACAGCGAACGTCACTTGTCAGGAAGTGTTTGGGTTCAAAGGTTGAAGAGATTCGCTGCCTGGGGGTGCATATGCGTCGCTACTGTTCCTTCCTGCCACCGGCCCTTGACTCGGTTTAATACAACACGCACTATAACAGAACACGCACTATGACAGAACACGCACCATGACAGAACACGCACCATGATAGAACACACGATACGACAGAACATGCACCATTACCCGCAGGTCACGCTGATCGACTTTCCGCAGATGGTGTCCGTGTCCCACGAGAACGCGCAGGAGATGTTTGACCGGGATGTGGAGTGTATCATCAAGTGGGGTGCACTCGGACCTTTTACTGTAAACGCTGCGTGTCATGTTTGTTACGCATCTGTGGGCTAGGATGGAAATTTGAACAGGGGTGTGGAGAGCGCTGCCTGAGTGTGTGCTGTCTGCACTGTGCACAGCCATGCTTTCACTGGGTTCAGCATGCCTTGCCTGGCTATGTGGCGCGGACTTCACGTAAGAGCCCTTTTGCACAATTCTTATGACCAGATCTTTTGGCGGTGTCTCCCAGCATGCGCCATCGTGCGCGCATCACCTGATGACTTTCAATCAAACAAGTCTCCTGGAAGCTCTGTGCATCATACCTGTCTGCCTTGGCTGTGACCCAGGAAGCACATGTGGAGAGCACAATCGCTCCTTGGGGTGCATGCCCCTTGCAGAAGGAGCCCCATTTCTCTGAGCGGCAAGCTGCAAGGCTGCTGCTCAACCATGTCAAAGGTTCTCGACCAAACTCTGCATGACATGGCCTTCTAGGTGAGCAGGCAAGCCTGCTTGTAGCGCACACAGTATACGAGGGCGCAAGGTGCGATGAGAGACGCGGCGGGAGGGACATGCCTGCTCTTTCTCCTTGATGCTGTGTGCCAGGTTCTTCACGAGGAAGATCGGGTACTCCCCAGAGTCCGACCCTGCCCTTCCATACATCCGGCCCAGCCTCCAAGAAGCAGGTGGGGGCTCACAGGGCCACACATACACATGCGCACACAAAGACACACGCACACACCTCAGCCTCCAAGGAGCAGGGGGGGCCCACGGAACCATCCTCCTGTGTGAGCAGTGTTCTGCCCACCTCGCTTGTCACAGCGTTTGTCACAGCGCTGTTAAACATGTGTACCTTTTAGGTGTGCCCTGTAACTGTGCGCCTCCAACACGTGCCGTGTAAACTGTTTGCCTCTCGCGCGTGCCCCTGCGCAGTGGAAAACTTGGATGAGAAGCTGGACGTGGGTCTGGCTGCCAGCGGGTTCAAGAAGAAGCACCAGCAGCAGCTGGAGGAGTTCTTGGCACAGCCCAGGGAGGACAGGGAGAGCGTGAGCAGCAGCAGTGGAGGGGAAGAGGAGGAGGAGGAGGAGGAGGAG
>LKMJ01002969.1_pt1 | contig 15711 bp, 12 predicted proteins | sample 643391 | NCBI WGS metagenome assembly LKMJ01 (sample SAMN04112250, study PRJNA286221) | soda lake metagenome | biome: soda lake; feature: Kulunda Steppe; material: water; isolation source: sample PL-Br10 brine of Picturesque Lake | place: Russia: Kulunda steppe | collected 2010-07
ATGAAATACCGGACCTGGATCAACGAGGACGACGTCGTCCTCGCCGAGCCGTGGGACTGGCAAGACGAGAAAGCCAACATCGAGTGGCGCTACGACGGCCAGGCTGCGGACCAGCTGCGCCGCGAAGGCCACATTCAGTAACTCCTCTGCGGTATCTGACTGTAATCTTCTCAGTAGTCGACAGAGATCCCGCGAGTCCTGGCTCTATCGACCGATTCGGACGAGATCACCGGCACTGCCCTGGATTGTTACCCGTCGGGATATGCCACTGTGGAGAGCAGGGCGTTTTCGGCCTGCCGGGAGTCGAGACGCGTATGCTGGCAGACGACGGGACGTGAGGATTCGATTACGCTCGCAAACCCCACGCCCTTCGGGATCTCCTCGGGGTCGTCCAGTTCGTTGAATCGGACGTGCTCGGTCCGCTCCGCGGCAACCGTGACCTCGAACGGTCCGACGGGATCGCGATCCGAAAAGTACACCATGATCTCGACATCAGCGGTGTCGCCGGTTGCGTTCAGGATGCAGACGGTTTCGTGACTCGCCATCTCCGGTTCCGGGCCGGTACTCCTCTCGGGGATGTACCCTTCGGGGATGGCCCACGTTTGCTTGCCGATCATACGAAATCGTGTGTGACCTCCACTGATGAGTGCAAAAACCCCGGGCTCGCCGATCAGCCGAGTTGTGGCAACACGTCTTCGCTGAACGTCTCGATAAACGCCCGCTGGTTGGTGTTGACGTTGTGGAGAAACACCTTCTCGACGTCTAGATCGAGATCGCGGCGGATCCACTCGACGTGGTCCTCCGGATTCGAGGATACCCGGACGTTCTCCTCGATGTGTTCTTCGTGGATCTCTTCGCCCAGTTCGTCGAACTCCTGTGGCGTCCTGAGTTGCTGAGTGACCGATCCGGGAATGCAGTTCGTCCGCCACTGTTCGTATGCGCCGTCGAGAGCGGCGTCCTCGTCGGTATCGTATGACAGTTGCGCCTTGAGGTAGACCGGTTTTTCCGGGGCGTTGTCCCGGAACGCCTCGACGCGCTCGGCGTCGGCCTCGTGATCCGGCGTTGCGACCGTTATCATCCCGTCCGCCCACTCCGCGAGCCACTCGGCCGTCTCAGTTGACAGCGCAGCACCGATCAGCGGCGGTGGGTTCTCCGGGCGCGTATACAGCGTCGCGCGCTCGACGTCGACGTGGCCGTGGTGGGTTACTTCCCTCCCGCTCCACAGCTGTTGCATGATCTCTGCGCACTCTTTCAGCCGCTCGTTTCGGTTTTCCTTTACCGGCCAGTCCGTTCCCGTAATCCCCTCGTTGAGTAATTGTCCGCTACCGACGGCCAGCCAGAACCGTTCCGGATACAGCTCCCGTAACGTCCCGGCCGCCTGCGCGATAACCGCGGGATGATACCGATAGCCGGGTGCGTTGACCGTCCCGAAGGTCATCGATGTCGACTGCATCGCAGCCCCGAGCCACGACCACACGTGGCCTGACTCGCCCTGGCGTTCGCTCCATGGATGGAAGTGATCGGACGCCATCGCGTGATCGAACCCGTGCTCGTCGGCGAGCTGTACGCACTCCAGAAGGGTACTCGGTGCGAACTGCTCGTGGGACGCGTGATACCCGATGTCGGTCATCGGCCGCTCACCCGTATTCGAAGCGCCATGGTACTGATCACGTGTCAACTCTCTATGAATCGGCGTTTAGTTCTGGGGGGTGGCGGTGGCTTTCGGTGTCGCTGACTGCCAGTGAGACGCAACGTCGGGACCCACGTTTATTTCCGGAGGTATCGAAGTGAGACCCATGGATAATCGGTCCACGGTGTATGAAGCGGGAACCGGACTTCAGGGTGAATAACGGTATCATGGGATTTCAACCGATTGGTGAGTACGCGATCATCGGAAACGACGACCGGTGTGCGCTCGTCGATCAGCACGGATCGATCGACTGGTGTTGCTTTCCGCATCTGGCCGCTCCGAGCGTGTTCGCCAGCATACTCGATGCCGAGCGTGGCGGCCATTTCGCCGTGCGGCCGACCGACAGCTACGACGTGACACGGGAGTATCTCGGACAGACCAACGTCCTCCGGACGACGTTCGAGACTCGCTCCGGCACCGCCGAACTGACGGATTTCATGCCGGTCTCCCAGACGGAGCAGAACGATCGGTACCAGCGATCGATCTACCGGGAGCTGCGATGTACCGACGGTCGGCTCTCGGTCGAGCTAGACTACAAACCTCGGCTGGAGTACGGTCGAGCCGAGACGACGATCGATCCCGGCGATCGAAGTATCCTCGCGACCGGCGACGACGAGACGCTTCATCTGCAAGTAAACGGCCCCCTCGACGTCCGAACGAAAGAGGACCGGGTGGTCGGAGCGACAACGATCCACGAGGGGGAACGGGTGTGGCTGGTCGTTCAGCACGACCACTTCTCACCGAGTCCACCGACTACATGTCGACGCCTGCGCGACGAGACGATTATCCACTGGGAGTTCTGGAGCGAGGAGTGCAGCGACGCGGTCGAACAGATCTTCGAGGACGAACGGTGGAGAGAGCAGGTCGTTCGATCGGCACTGACACTTAAACTCCTGATCAACGAAGGAACCGGGGCGATCTACGCCGCGGCGACGGCATCGCTCCCCGAAGAATACGGTGGTCACCGCAACTGGGACTATCGCTACAACTGGATCAGGGACGCGAAGTTCACGGTTCAGGCGCTGTATAACCTCGGACAGGAAGCGGAAGCACACAAGTACTTCGAGTGGTTTCGCGCGATCTCTCATGAACACCCCAGTGATATTCAGCCCGTGTACGGCGTTCACGGGGAGTCGGACCTGACCGAAGACCTGCTCGAACACTTCTCGGGACATCGTCACTCTGAGCCGGTGCGGATCGGAAACGGCGCGGCCGCACAGCGGCAACTCGATATCTACGGGACGATCGTCCAGGGACTCTACGAGATGCTCCGACACGACGGGCGGCTCTCCGACGAGGACTGGCGGTCGATCGAGCTCCTTGTCGATCACGTCTGTGAGGTCTGGGACGAGCGCGACAACGGGATCTGGGAGTATCGCGAGGAGCCGCGACACTACGTCTACTCGAAGCTACTGTGCTGGGTTGCACTGGATCGCGGCATCGAACTGGCGAACAAGTACGGCCGAGACGCACCGATCGAGCGCTGGCGAGACGAGCGAGAGCGCCTTCGTGAGGCGATAGAAGAGCGCGGGTACAGTGAATCCGCGGGCGCGTTCGTCCAGTACTTCGGGGCCGAGAAGGCACTAGATGCGACCTGTCTGTTGATTCCCGTCTACGAGTTTCTACCTGCCGACGATCCGCGCGTCCAGTCGACGATCGATACAGTGCTCGAACGGCTGGCAACCAACGAGGGGCTGGTCTTTCGGACTCGAGGGAGCGACGTTGCTCCCGACGAACCGACCGCCTTCCTGTTCTGTACGTACTGGCTGGTGGACGCGCTCGTCCTCGCCGGACGGGTCGAACGCGCCGAGGAGATCTTTACCAACACGCTGGAGTACACGACGTCGCTAGGACTGCTCGCCGAGCGCGTCGACCCCGAGACGGGCGAACTACTCGGAAACTTCCCGCAGGCCTTTAGCCACATCGGGCTGATCAACAGTGCGATCTATCTGGCAAGCGCTGCAACGCAGGGGCAAGCGCTGGACCACGATCCACAGGACGACGCCGACCTGCAGCCCCTGTTTCGGTCCTGATTCCGTTATCGTCCGGTGAGCCGACGCGTCTGTGCCACGCAGAACTCTTGCCAGGCTACGGCTATCCGGGAGAGCTCCGTCTGCCAGGTCAGCGGCGACGGGTGCTCCGTTCGATCCGGCGACTGATCGAACGTCCGTCGGCGCTCGATGACGGTGCCACAGTCCGGACAGCGACGGATCTCCGTTCCATCCTGAGTCTTCGTGTTCCAGTCGCCAGCCGGTGGGCTCGTGTGATCACAGGAGGGGCAAATGAGGGTGGCTTTGTGCTGTTGGTCGGGCGGTACTCGCATGGTTTCGCTGGCGGAACTCATTACCTAATAGTAGGGGCTCGACGGCTGTAAACCCCGCGACAGCGTCGAAACGACCGTGAACGATTGTTGGCAGCCATCTGTTTCCGTCATCTTTACCTGCCGCGTGCAGTAGTCCCACCATGGACCAGTTGAAGCGGTCGCTCCTCGACGCGCCGATCATCGAAAAGAACGGCTACCACTACTTCGTCCACCCGATCAGCGACGGCGTTCCGATGCTCGAACCCGAACTCCTGCGGGAGATCGTGATCCGGATCATCCGCAAGGCCGACCTTGAGGACGTCGACAAGATCGTCACGCCCGCTGCGATGGGGATCCACATCTCCACGGCCGTCTCGCTGATGACCGACATCCCGCTGGTCGTCATCCGCAAGCGCCAGTACGGCCTTGACGGCGAGGTCGCGCTCTTCCAGGAAACCGGCTACTCCGAATCCGAGATGTACATCAACGACGTCTACGAGGGCGACCGCGTGCTGGTGCTCGACGACGTGCTCTCGACTGGCGGGACTCTGAAGGCGATTCTGGGCTCGCTCGAGGATATCGGTGCAGATGTCGTCGACCTTGTCGCCGTGATCAAGAAGGTCGGCGGCGAGAACGCGCTTGAGGATACTGAATATGACGCCAAGACGCTGATCAACGTCGACGTGGTAGACAGGGAGGTCGTGATCGTCGACGAGAACGGGGACGATTGAGAGCCCTCTCGCATACAGCTATTGCTTCAAATACATAATTAATAACCAGGGGTTTTTATTCCACTATTTATATACGATATAGAATAAAAACTACCTCCATATGGCACTATTCGTCGGTAGGTTTTTTAGTAACCTCCGAGTAACGTGCAGGTATGCCTGACAAACAAGAACGGCACGGAGTTGAAAGTTCACGGCGAAAAATGCTGGGTCTTCTCGGTGGCAGTGCTGCCGCCGGACTCGCTGGCTGTTCCGCGCTTCTCGGTGACAATGGCGACGAGAATGGCGCCGAGAACGGTGACGAGAACGGTGACGAGAACGGTGACGAGAACGGTGACGAAGCTACCGGTACTGAAGCCGACAAGGCCCAGCGCGCCTGGGAGCGGATCGAGGCGAACACCGCCCCGGAGGACGAGGATATTCGCAACGAGGCATATATCGAGATCGAGGAGGCTGTACGGGACAGCATGATCATGATGCCGCTGTACCACAACCTCGAAGAGCGGTTCTGGTACGACTACGTCGATGTACCCCCAACCGGCGCCTTGGGTGGACACCACCAGCAACACGTAGATACGGTGGTCGAGGATGACGACGAGTTGAGTATGATCAACGCCACCTTCGACGAACTGGACCCGATCATGTCCACCGACACTGCGTCGGGGGTGGTGATCAACCAGATCTACGAGACGCTGACCCACTATCCAAACGGGGTCGCGGAGATGGAAAACAAGCTGATGGAATCGGTAGACGTCACGGAAGATGGGCTTACCTACACGTTCACCCTGAAAGAGGGTGTCGAGTTCCACGGTGGCGAGGAACTCACCGCCGACGACGTTGTCTACTCGTGGCGCCGGCTCGCCGAGTCGCCGAACTCCGAGCGTGCCAACTTCATTCTGGACGGTGCCGGATTCCTCGGCCTCGACCACGAGGAAGACGACGACGGCAACGTTGTTCCGGAGTCGCCGGCGATCGAGGCACTCGACGACAGGACCGTGGAAATCGAGATTCGTGAACCAAATCCCGGCGTGCTGGATATCATCACGTACGACGGGTTTGCGATCGTTCCCGAGGGGATCGTCGGTGATATCGACGGCTACGATGGCGACGAGGATCACGAGGACTTCCGGACGGAACTGGCTAACGGAACGGGTCCCTTCCAGTACGAGGACTTCACGCCCGCCGAAGAGGTCGAGCTGACCCGGTTCGACGACTACCACGAGGACACGGCGAACGTCGAATCGATTCACTGGGAGATCATCGAGGACGACGAGGCAGCGTACACGTACGCGATGGAGCAAAACGCCGATATCTTCGGGATCCCGACGCAGTTCTACGACAACGACGACGTCGACGCCGAGGAGGACGATCGAGGGCGCGATGTCGGTACGTACGGGCCGCTCGAGAACGACGAAATAGCGAACTACCTCGGTGTCCCGGAACTGAGCACCTTCTATTTCGCATTCAACGCAGCTCGCGTTCCGAAGCCGGTCCGGCAGGCGGTTGCCTACGTCACCGATCACGAGGAGATCGTTCAGGACGTCTTCGCGGGACGTGGCGTGGAAGCTTTCAGCTTCCTCCCTCCAGCCCTGATGCCGATGGATGCAGACGAGTACGATCAATGGGTAGATGACTGGCCATACGACGCGAACGAGACCAATATTCCAGCAGCGGAGGAAGCACTCGAAGACGCCGGGTACAGCGATGACGATCCGTTCGAGATGACTATCACGACCTACGAGTCGGAGGTCTTCCAAGAGGCTGCGGAGCAGACCCGCGACAAACTAGCCGGTACGCCGCTCGATATTGACCTCGAAGAGGCACCGTTCGGCACGCTCATCAGTCGCGGCGAGGATGGTGACCTCGAAATGTACTCGCTGGGATGGATCTGGAGTTGGGAGGACCCTGCATACGGCCACTTCGGATTCGAGCCGAAAAACACCGATACGAATCTCATCCCAACGGACGCGACCGGCTACTACCTCAACTGGCAGGAGGAACTGGAAGAGGAAGCTTAACTGACTCGCACCCTCTTTTGTTATAGAAAGAGCTAAACACAGCGACCATTCTAATATATTCTTATGCGTGCAAGCCCTGTACGGATGGTGAGTAACAGCCAATGAGTCGCTGGGAGTACTTTTTCAAGCGACTGTTGCTTACCATCCCAGTCCTCTTTCTGGTAATCACCTTCCTCTTTATTATGCTTCGGCTTGGGCCGATCGATCCGGTGGCTGCTCGACTCGGTCCCGAGGCGACTGGAGCAGAGGCGAACCGGATGCGAGAGCGGCTCGGACTGAACGACCCGCTGTGGCAGCAGTACCTGCAGTTCGCCAGAGATCTCCTCCTGCTCGAGGGACAGTCCTGGGTCGTTCAGGGTGATCGAGCAGTTACTGCAGTGCTGCGAGATACCGCACCGCCGACTCTCTGGCTCGGGTTCTGGGCAATCATGCTCCCGCTGTTTATCGGGCTTCCCCTCGGCTTCTATGCGGGACTCCATCCCAACACCTGGGGTGACTACATCGCCTCAGTCAGTGGCATCCTCTGGCAGGCGATGCCGAACTTCTGGCTGTGTGTGATGTTGTTGGCTGTACTCAGACAGACACAGGGTGGGGGCTGGTTCGGCTTCGACTGGTACTCGTTCGGTCCGAACTTTTACGACGCTGGCCAGAGTATGACCGGGACACCGAATCTTGATTGGTTCGCAGACAGTGCGTCATATATTGACTGGGGCGCGCTCGCAATCGACATCAAGCTTATCCTTCCGCCAGCTCTCGTCCTCGGCTCCGCATCGATGGCGGCCGAACTGCGGATCGGACGGACTGCCGTCCTCGAAACGATCAACTCGAACTACATCCAGACGGCGCGAGCAAAAGGGCTCAGCAGTCGAGTCGTCGTCTGGAAACATATGTTCCGGAACGCCCTCATTCCGCTGGTCCCAGTGATCACCAACGAGGCGTTCCTGTTGATCGGCGGTTCTGTCATCGTCGAACAGATTTTCAACATCAACGGCCTGGGTAGAACCTTCTTCCAGGCCGTCATACAGGGAGATCTTCCGCTTGCTGGGTCCCTGCTGTTCGTGTTCACGGTGATCATCCTGTTTTTGAACATCTTGCAGGATTTCCTGTACACGATTATCGATCCGAGAGTGGGGTATGATAAATGACTGAGGACTACGACGAGACGCTTGAGGACGAGGTATCGATTCGGGAGCGAGTTGAGACGAACCCACATCCTGCACTGTACTGGCTCCTCGGAGCAGGTGTACTGTTCGCACTGGAGTTCAGCCGATTCCTCGGCTGGTTTGTCGAACTCGGCTCGGCGATAGGGTTCGTTTTCAACGGGTTCGCAGCTATACCCGGTTGGGTTGGCGGCAACGTTGCCTCGACGCTCGGACCGTTCCTCGGCGCGCTGGCGAACGACGTAGTCGGATTGTTGATACTTTTCGTATTCTCGATGATTCTGGTCGCTCTGATTCTCCCGGTGCGGCTCATCGACCGATTCGATATCGAACTCACCCGGCGAGGCGAGTTCTACGCGGAGAGCGCGCTAGTGACCGGGATCCTCGCCATCGTGGCCGGTCTCCTTGCGTTTACGCCGCTCGGAGCCCTCGTTTCACACGAAATTAGCTTCACTGCGAGGTTGCTCGAGTCGCTGTCCGCGGCGATCCCACATCTTACCAGCCCGGAGCTGATCTCGAACATGGGCCATCGCACCCCAGATGGTGGATGGGAGGGGACCTTCCTGGGTCTCTCGCCGGCGGCCGCATGGGGGATCAGAGTGACGCTGGTGTTTGCGTACGTCGGTGCCTGTCTCGCATGGGCCTGGCATGGGTACAACGTCTACCGCGAAGAGTACCGGCAAGCCGACTGGACGCCCCGGGACGACACCATTCAGCGGTTCCGCAATCACTACTGGGGACTGTTCGGGCTTGCGATCGTTCTCCTGTTTGTCGTGATGGCGCTCTGGGCATCCGCGATCAGTCCCGTTCCAGTCGAAGAGAACGTGTATGAACCGTACAACCACGAGTTCAACTATCTGACTGACGACGGTGAGATCGAGTCGAGTACCCACGGAAGTGCAAACACACAGACCCGATCGGATGGTCAGAATACAGTTTCCCCGTGGAGCTATGATCAGTACGATCGGTGGGCTCCGTTGGGGACCACACCGAGGGGACAGGACATGCTAACTAACCTTGCGTATGGTGCCCAGACGTCTCTCATGATTGGACTCACTGCAATCGGGCTCGGCGCGCTCGTCGCAGTGGTTCTGTCGTTGATTACTGCATACTACAAGGGACTCGCTGACATGCTGACCGTGATCGCAAGTGACACCATCATTGCGATTCCGGCCTTCCTGCTGGTTATGCTCATGTCCGTGCTGTTCAACCAGGCGAATCACCCAGTTGCCGAACCGCTGGATGGGGGGTTACTGCTGGCGTTGATCTTCGCGTTCGCGTACTGGCCCGGAATGTGGCGTGCGATACGTGGGCCATCGTTGCAGGTGGCAGAGCAGGACTGGGTCGACGCGGCAAAGAGCTACGGGCAGTCGCCGTTGCGGATTATGCAAAAACACATGTCACCGTATATCGCCGGCTACATCATGATCTACGCATCGTTACTGCTGGGTGGCGTCATCATTGCTACCGCCGCACTGACGTTCCTCGGCCTCGGAATCAGCGCTCCCACCCCCGAGTGGGGGCGGCTGATCGATCAGGGCCAGCCCTACATCGCAACCTCGTCGTACCACGTCGCAACCATATCCGGGATAATGATCGTCCTCGTCGTGACTGCATTCAACGCTCTTGGCGACGGGATCCGTGACGCAATCGATCCCGAGGCCGACGTGGGCGATGGTGCGGAAACGGGCGCTGCAGGAGGTGGTGCCTGATGGCCTCCGGACGTGCGCCGCCGATGCTCAGGGTACGGAACCTGCAGACCGCCTTTTTCACCGACAAAGAGACGATTCGTGCGGTCGACGGCATCACCTTCGATATTCGTGTCGGCGAGACCGTCGGAATCGTCGGCGAAAGCGGGTCGGGCAAGAGTGTGACGGCTCGATCACTGATGGGCCTGGTCAAGTCGCCGGGGCGCGTCCTGGCCGGGAGCAGCATCCAGTTTCACGACCCCGAGACGGTACGTCAGTACGCCTCGGGGTTTTCTGGCAGGGTTGTCGACGTCCCGGAGCTCGAAGAACGGTACGACGTTGCGGAGTTGTTCGACCGGAAGGAGCTTACGGCGACGCCCGAAACCTTTGGGTACGAGACCAGACACGAAGTCCCGCTGGTCGACATTCTGGCCAGCTACGGTACCGAACTCGACCTTATCGACGACAACGACTGCGTCTTCGTCACCCGTCGGACCGGGGAAGATCCGTCGGGAATCGCAGAGGGATTCGTCGAGATCACGCAGCTTCAGGGCAAATCCCTGCGCCGGATGCGGGGCGATCATATCGCGATGGTGTTCCAGGACCCGCTGACGAGCCTCAACCCAGTATATACCGTCGGCAATCAGATCAAGGAGGCGCTCTCACTCCATCAGGGGATTACCGGGAGAGATGCGACTCGCGAGGCTGCTCGGCTGCTCGAAGCGGTGGGGATTCCGGATGCCAGACGGCGCATCAAGGAGTACCCCCACCAGTTCTCCGGCGGGATGCGACAGCGGGCTGTTATCGCAATGGCGCTGGCCTGCGACCCGGAGATGCTCATCTGTGACGAGCCGACGACGGCGCTGGACGTGACCATTCAGGCCCAGATCCTCGACCTTCTGGACGAGTTACAGGAAACACGCGACCTGTCGATCATGTTCATCACGCACGACATGGGGGTGATCGCCGAAACATCCGACCGCGTCAACGTGATGTACGCAGGTGAGATCGTCGAAAGCGCGGGGGTCAAATCGCTGTTCGAGAACCCGAAACACCCGTACACCGAGGGGTTGCTACGATCGATTCCCGGCCAGCAGACCGGCGGCCGTCTCAATACAATCGAGGGGAACGTTCCGACGCCAAACGAACCGGCGACCTACTGTCGGTTCGCGCCGCGCTGTTCGAAAGCGTTCGACGAGTGTTCGACGGTTCACCCAAGATCGGTCGACATCGAAACGTCCGACACGGAAGATCACACCGCCGCGTGTCTGCTCTATCCCGAGGAGCTATCCGAACAGGAGCGCATCGAGCACCACGAACTGTCTACTGATACGGAGAACCACTGATGAGTGAACAAGCACAGTCGATCGACAGCGACGTACCGACCCATGACAGGCACGACACGATCATCGAGGTCGACGGGCTCAAGACGTATTACGAATCCGGCGGGCTGTTCGGCAGTACGCCGGTCAAAGCCGTCGACGGCGTATCATTCAATATCTACCGTGGGGAGACGCTCGGTCTTGTCGGCGAGTCTGGCTGTGGAAAGACGACGCTTGGTCGGACCCTGGTCCAGCTAGAGGATGCAACTGCGGGTGAGGTCCGATTCGATGAAACCGATATTACGACACTCAGTCGTGATGAACTCCACGAGTGGCGACGCGACGCGCAGATGGTGTTTCAGGATCCGGAGTCGAGTCTCAACGATCGGATGACGATCGGAGAAATCATCCAGGAGCCACTCGACGTCCACGAGTGGAAGACCCCCCGTGAGCGTCGTCGTCACGTCAAATCGCTGCTGGACACCGTCGGACTCCGCAAGGAACACTACTACCGGTACCCTCACCAGTTCTCCGGCGGCCAGCGCCAGCGAATCGGTATCGCCCGGACGCTCGCACTCGAGCCCGACTTTATCGTGCTCGACGAACCGGTCTCCGCGCTCGATGTTTCCGTCCAGGCCGAGATCATCAATTTGCTGGAGGATCTTCAGAATGAGTTCGGGCTTACGTATCTGTTTATCGCTCACGACCTATCTGTTGTCCGTCATATCTGCGATCGGGTCGCTGTCATGTATCTCGGGAACATCATGGAGATCGGTCCCACAGAAGAGATATTCGAGAACCCCTCGAATCCGTATACTCACTCCTTGCTCTCGGCGATTCCACAGCCCGATCCCACCGTGGATCGAGAGCGTATAATCCTTCATGGGACGCCACCGAACCCACGGTATCCACCATCGGGCTGTCCGTTCAGTACTCGCTGTCCGGCCCGGATCCGTCCCGACGGCTACCCCGAGATCGATGACGAGCTCTGGGCTGAACTGAACAAACTTCGGGAGATTCTTCGTGAACGCAAACGTGCCGAACGATCGATCCGGGAACGGCTTCGTGAACGCTTTGGCGGTGAAACCCGGTTTGCCACCGTCGAAGAAACGTATGAGGAGCTTTTCGGCGACCTGGAAGTCCCACAGGATGTCGAGGCCGTTCTGGACCGGATCGCAGACCTCGCCGAAGACAACGATGAGGGTGAGGCGTTAACGGTATTCGCACAGGAGTTCGGGAGCGTCTGTGAGAGCGAACCGCCGGAGTTCCACGCGACATCGACTCCAGACCACAAAAGCTACTGCCACCGTCACGAGTCGACGTATCGCGAGCCTGCATCGGTTCTCGACGAGCGCTACTGATGTCGACGCCGCAGTCACTACGTGCCCGCGTCGATCGATTTCTCCGGCGGTGGATCGATACGCTCACGTATGTGTCCGTCATCGTCACGCTGAGCATCGTCGGGGCTCTCGTGCTCTCTATTGCTACTGGCGGCGAACTCGCTCGCGCGAACGTGTTCCTGTTCATCACTGGTTGGGGGGTGCTTGCCTACGCAACGTTTCTCATGTGGCCGTCGTCACCGGACGACCTCGATGATTCGACTGAGTCGGGTCAAACGGTGGCGGAGTCGACGAAGCTACAGTCCGTAGCCCGGGAGCTTCCGCCCGCGCGATGGATCGACCTTCCCCAGCCCCAGCACCGAATGCCTCCCCGTCAGCAACTGTTCGTTGCGGCTATACTCGTGCTGACACTGTCGTTTGTCGCCGAGAACTGGCTCGGAATCGGTTGATGTATCCAGTCGGAAAAGAGTTAACCGCCTCCTCCGTTGAAGCCTCTGTATGTCCGAAAACTCCGACCCATCTGATATGCGAACCCAGCGGCGCAGGGATCCGACCGGCATCAAAACGGAGGCCTGGAAGCACACGCTCGACGACATGGATGCGATTGCAGCGGAGCGTCGTGACGACGGCTGGGACGTACGCACCCTCTTTTCGGTTCATACGGACACCGTCAGCCGTGATATGGGGGACCACGACGACTTCGGTCTGTTTCATATCGTACCGAACAACCAGATCCACTCGTTCGAGGAGTGGTTCGACCCCGAGGAGTTCACGGAGTACCTCGTGTACGGCACCGATGTTGAGGGATACATGTACGCCGTAATCGAGTTCATCGATCCGGAGGCCGAACGATCCATACTGCTCGCCAGTCGATACGATATGACCCGAGCGAAGGGCATGGTCCAGTCTGCCCAGGACGAAGGTGTACTGTACTCCCGTGTGAAGACAGTCGATGGGACGGTTCTCGGTGTTTTCGAGCACGAAGAGTTTAATCCGCTCGTTGCGAAGCCGGGAGAGTGATCTGATTTCTGGTGTCGTTTTCCTCCTCTGATCCCGAACTGCCGGGTTCGGCCCACTCGTCCAGCGTCCCGAGTGACTGGGGTCAGTTTAGTTCAGGGTAACGTATTGCTCACGGGCGCCTGATAGGAGGGTCCGAATATCAGTGTGACACACACTACGCGGGTTACGAGGGTAAGTTCAATTTCAACGGTCGGCCAGAACCCAGATAGGCCGGACCGCGAACACCATCGATAGAGATATCGGCCTGATCAAATACGTTGAGCCACTACACTGAGATATGTCCGCTCCCCCTTCTGAGAGTCTATCAACAGCACACGGACTTCAGTGTATTTTGACTGCGGAGTCTGGGTGGATTAGCACTAACAAACAAATGTGGTAGTGAGCTACCCTCGCGGGGATGATTTGAACCAACATCCCGTCCGTATTTACTTGGATATTACTTCTCGAAACACCGAAACCATGAATCAACGGCACACCAGTTCATAAACGTTTGATATATAATAATTATACATCAACAACTAACGGCAAAAATTGTTCATGTTTTAAACTTTTGTCGGAGAATAATTGTTATTTTTGGCATAATATATCGTGTATGTAGACAATATATGAGGATTATCGGCCGATTCCCGATACATACTTGCAAAAGACTTTTGATACACCTTACCTATATGATGAGCATGCGTCACAAGATGGACCAGATTCAGTCCGATGGTACCCATATCAATCGTAGACAGTGGCTTTCGATGCTTGGTGTCGGCGGAGTTGCTGCTCTCGCCGGATGTACCGGTGGGGGGGATGACGACGATGACAGCGGCAATGGAACCGGAGATGATTCCGATGCGGGGGTCGATCCCGATGCCGAAATCCCGGATGTGAGTGGCCAGTACGACGACGTGCAGGCTTCGGGATTCGATACGCTGAACCCGATCTACAACACGGAAGCCGGTGCCGGCGAAGCGATCGGCTTCGCTCTCGATCAGGGCTACACGTTCAACCCCGACAACGAACTTGTCCCGCTTCTGTACGACGTAACGACGGACGATGGCGGAGAAACCTGGACGATAGATATTCGAGAAGGGTTGGAGTTCAGCGAGCCGTATGGGGAGTTCACTGCTGATGACTTCGTGTTTTACGTTCAGGAAGTTCATCAGACCGACTGGTCCGGCAGCGCCAATGCACCTGACTGGGAGGGTGTCGAGGTCGAACAGGTCGGCGAGTACGAGGTCGAGTGTACCCTCGATGACCCAAACCTGCTGTGGCCCGAGACGTTCAACCCGCTTGAGTATCCAATTCCCCGAGATCTGATCGAACCGTATGTCGAGGACGAGGACGCCGATGGGATGCGAGAGAACCAGGAACTGATCGAACTCGAATTCACCGGGAACATGGGGGCGTTCGCCCTCGATGAGTGGATCCGTGACGGCGGTACCAGCTACACCCGGAACGACGAGTACTACCTGCGGGATGTCGCCGAAGAGGACGATGACTATCGTCTCTTCGCCGAAGCACCGTACTTCGAGACGCTCGAACTTCAGATTATCGAGGAGGAATCTTCCCGGATCAGCTCCCTCGAAACCGGAGCAGTCGATCACGTTACCTTGCCCCCTGACCGTGGCCAGCAGTTCATGGATGACGAGGACACGCGGGTCGTGCTAGCGGACACCCCGTACAATAACATCCTTTCGGTTAATCAACGTGATAACGGATGGACAGCTGGTCCCGGCAACCTTTTCCAGGTCAAGGAGTTCCGACAGGCACTTGCTGCAGCTATCGACAAACCACAGCTTATCGAGGGCGTGTATCGTGGCTTCCACGACGAACACTACACCTGGCAGCCGGAGTTCTCCGAGTGGTTCCCCGGTACCGACGATCTAACCCTGTGGGGGCATCCCGATGAGGGTGTCTACGGAGATGAGGCTCGTGATCTGGCCGAACAGGCACTCGATCAGATCGACGAGGATTACACCTATGACGGCGATACGCTGCTTACTCCGGACGGTGATCAGGTCGAACTGCAGCTGTACTACAACGCTGCATCCGAAACGCAGGAGCTCGCCGCTGGCTTCTTCGAGCAGGAGTTCGAGGAACATCTCGGTTTCACGCTCGAGCTCAACTCTATCGACGGCACGCGATTCAGTGAGGAGTACTGGGATGGAAGCGATATCGCGGAAGCGGGAACTACCGTCGAACATGAGGGACGAGAGTTCACCTGGGAGGCCCCGAACCCGAGCAACCCCGGCCCCCGTGAGTACACTTCCAACGAGTCGTGGGACTTCGGAACCATCTTCGGGCTGAACACCTATCCACGTAACCCGCTCACGAACGATGTCTTCTTCGACGGGGCAGGTCCGTTCTATAATCCTGTCGGATACTACCCCGAATTCGATGCACAGGAGCTGTTCGATCAGGCGCGGAGTGCGGAGGACAGGGACGAGCTTCAGGA
>LKMJ01002970.1_pt1 | contig 15708 bp, 17 predicted proteins | sample 643391 | NCBI WGS metagenome assembly LKMJ01 (sample SAMN04112250, study PRJNA286221) | soda lake metagenome | biome: soda lake; feature: Kulunda Steppe; material: water; isolation source: sample PL-Br10 brine of Picturesque Lake | place: Russia: Kulunda steppe | collected 2010-07
GACGAGCACGGCCTCGAACCGGGCGACGACATCCCGATCGACGAACTGTCCGAGCACAACCAGCACCACGTCCGGGAGATCCTGGAGTACGAAGAGGACACGTTCCCGTTCCTGCTGGACACCTACGTCGGCAATCACCTGCTCAAAACCGTCGCGCTCAACGACGCGCTCGAAGCACACGACATCGACGGCGTCATCTCCGGCGTGCGCTGGGACGAACAGGAAGCCCGTGCCGACGAGACGTTCTTTAGCCCACGGCACGATCCTGATATCTACCCGCCCCACGACCGCATCCAGCCCATCCTCCAGTTCGAGGAGCGCGCGGTCTGGGACGCCTTCTGGCACTACGTCGTGCCGGACACCGTCGAGGCGTTCCCTGACGAAGGGGTCGTCCCCGAAAGCGCCGACGACCTGCCCGAGGGTGTGGGGATCGACGACGTCCCGATCTCGCCGAAGTACTTCGCCGGGTTCCGCTCGCTCGGTAGCGAGGTTTCGACCGAGAAAACCACCGAGGACCCCGCGTGGTTGCAGGATCTGGAAGGCACGACCGAGCGCGCCGGACGCGCCCAGGACAAGGAGGACCTGATGAAGCGTCTGCGCGATCTCGGCTACATGTAGGCCACCACCCCACGACCTTTTTTGCCGGTCGTTGTACGGTAGCGTGTGATGAGCGCCGGGACGGACAGTCCAGCCGAAGTCGGTTTTAGCAGTCGCCTGAACTGGCTACTCGGCGGGGCAGTCGGCGGTGCCGTCGGCGCGGCGATCTTCGGCGGCCTGCTCTGGCTGATCGATCCCGCCATCGTGACCGAGACGATCCCCGCGATTTACGGACTCGATCTCGCGGGCTCTGTCGGCTGGCTGTTCCATCTTCTCCACGGCGCCGCTCTCGGGATCGTTTTCGGGCTTCTCGTTACCCGTGAACCGATTCTGGGGACGCTTTCCGCGGACGTAGAAACCGGATTTATCGCGGCGATGGGACCGAGTGTACGACTCAGCCTCGCCGGGATGGTGTACGGACTGGCGGTCTGGGTGTTTCTCCCCGGTGTTCTCTTCTCGTTTTGGGTCGCTATCGGTGTATTGACCGATCCGGGCTTTCCGACGGTCGCCGTCGAGAGTCTCGTTGGCCATCTGCTCTTCGGGCTCGTTCTCGGGGCGCTGTTCTCGATGTTCGTCGAAGTCGCGCCCGAGGCAGCGGAGACGGACGCGCCGTTCGACGAGGCCTCCTGAACTGGATCCGCGTCTCACGGTCCGAGACAGGTGGTCTTTCCTCGTGCGACAGCGCTTTTGACTGCTGGGTCCCGGGAATCCCCGCGAGGAGTATCGACCGAGAAAACCACCGGAGGTCCCGCGTAACTACAGGACCCCGAAGACAGGACCGATCGCGCCGGGCGCGTCCATGACCAGGAGTACCTGATGATGCGTCTGCTCGATCTCGGCTACATGTCGCTCACGGATCGAGTAACGACCGCGCCCGCTTCACGTACTGGTTTCCGTCCCAGCTTCTGACGCGACTGATCTCGTCGAGCACCGCCAGCGCGTGCTCCGGTCGCATCGTACCATGTCGAACGAATACCGAGAGGAGCGTCGGCGTCGTCACGAGACGCGTGTCGGCAAGCGATGCGTGGACCAGTCCCAGCGAGTTGAACTCATCACAGAGCAGTAGCGCTGCCGCAGTCTCGTTTGCAAGCGTTACTGCGGCGTTTTCCCCGTCATCGAGCGGAAAGCCGGTATCGAGATCGACCGTTCGGATCAATAGATCGGCGCGTCGGTCAAGTACAGTACCTGCCGCAGTGCCGTGCTCGTCCTCGTAGGACGCGACCTCTCGGAGTTCGTCGATAACCGTCTCGGGCACTGTAATCTCATAGCTATCGAGACAGCACTCCAGCGGGGACGGATGCTTTCCCGACGCGACGCCGAGACCCACCAGCCCTGACGTATCAGCAATCATCCGAGTCATCTACAGCTCCGAGATGTCGTCGACGTACGCCTCGTCCAGTTGCTGTTTTAGCACCTGAAAGTCGGCAGCTTGCTCCGCCCCGACGAGAGTTCTGAGCTGTTCGTACGTGATCTCGTCGTCGTAGTAGGCCGCGGCGATCTCCTGGGTGAGCGTGTCGTCATGAGCGGCGTCCTGCAGGTACTCCCGCAGGGCCGTTATCAGCACGTCGGTCCGGTCCTCGCCGAGTACCGCCGCGAGCGCGTCGGTCCGATCGATCAGCCGGTGTGGTGCGCGGAACTGTACGCGCTTCTTGTCGCTGCTCATTGTGTGTACATCGTGAGCCAGCCCACTTAGCTGTTTGCGTGTGTACGTTGTGAGCGTGATAGGTCATTTCCCGTGACGATGACTCCGGATCGCCGACAGCCATTTTCCTCTCCCGGCCCGACCTAGGAGCATGAGTGACCAGCAGCCCGACGACCTCCCCGAGACAGACGCCGAGTGGCGCGAACGACTCACCGACGAGGAGTACAAGATGCTGCGCGAGGCGGGTACCGAACCGCGCTTCAGCGGCGACCTGCTCGATGTCAAGGCCGACGGCGAGTTCGCCTGTGCAGGCTGTGGCCTGACGCTGTTCAAGTCCGACACGAAGTACGACTCCGGCAGCGGCTGGCCGAGTTTCTACGACATCGTCGACGAGGACAATGTCGAGACGCGGGTCGACAGGAGCCTCGGGATGACGCGGACTGAAGTGGTCTGCGCCCGCTGTGAGGGCCATCTGGGACATCTCTTCGAGGACGGCCCGGAGCCGACAGGCCAGCGCTACTGCATCAACTCGGCGTGTCTGGAGTTCGAGCCCGAGACGGAAAGCTGAGCGCGGACGCGTCGCTGCGGGACGCGTATCCCGAAGGGCGAGCCACCGTCCGAGCGCGGGCACTACTCCTCGTCTTCTTCGCGTTCGTCCAGGAACTCGTGGGCCTGTTCGAGGATCTCCCGGGGGCCGTCTTGGGTGATCGTGTTGATCGCCTGCTCGTAATCGCGCCATTGCAGGTCACGGTGTTCGTGGGACAGTTCGGCACTGGCCTCGAACGACCTGGCGATGAACAGATGCACCGTCTTGTGGATGGTGTTCCCGTCGGCCTCGAAGACGTAGTCGTAGTCCTCCCGGAAGCCGTCGAGTAGTCTGAAATCGGCGATACCTGCTTCCTCTTCGACCTCACGGATAGCCGTCTGCTGGAGCTCTTCGGTCCCCTCGACGCCGCCTTTGGGGAACTCCCAGTCCCCGGGGCGGCTTTTGAGGAGCAGATACTCCCGGCGGCCCCGCGTATCCCGAAAGAGGATCGCGCCCGCGCTCGTCGCTTCGACCGTCATTACCCTACGGTAAACGGGCACCCGTTAAGAGAATATCGGACGAGCGACCGGTCGCGCCGTTCGACTGTGGCGTCCCCCATGTCCCCCTGTACGACTCTCACACACACGAAATCGATAGAGTGGGGTTTTTACCCCCGGAGCGATCATACACTATCCAACCCCCAGCCATGACCTTCGTCACGAAACTCACCCTGCAAAGCGGCGATCGGGCGGTCCTCGAAAGCGTGGTCGAGGACATCCGCTCGACGACCGAGCGCAAAGGCGTCGAAATGAACGGTCCCCACTCGAAATCCCCCCGGCGGCTCCGCGTTCCCCAGCACAAGCGGACGACCGGCGGCGCGGAGTTTTCCTCGTGGGACTACAGTGTCTACACTCGCGAGATCGAAATCGTCGGCCACGACGAGATCGCCCGACAGATCGCGGGCAAGGAGTTCCCCGACTCGTTGCACGTCGAAGTCGAGGTCGAGCAGATCAGCCAGGTTGGGTCGGGTTCGTAGGCTCGTTTTTCGCAGCGTCGTTAAGTGCTCCCTGCCCAAAGGGTGAGTTATGAGTCAGACCAGCCGAGACGACCGTCTCATCTCACTCCGGCGTGACCTGCACAGGTATCCCGAACCCGCGTGGCGCGAGTTCTACACTACCGCCCGGATCCTCGAGGAGATCGAACGGATCGGCGTCGACGAACTGTACGTCGGCGAGGACGCCATCTCGGGCGAGGACCGACTGGCAGTACCACCGGAGGCGGAGATCGACGAGTGGTTCGAGCGCGCTCGGACATTGCTTGCGGAGCGAGAGGGCAGCGACCCCGAGGTCATCGAAACGATGCGCGGCGGCTATACAGGTGCGGTCGCCGTCCTCGACCGCGGCGAGGGACCGACGATCGGCCTGCGCGTCGACATCGACGGTCTGCCGCGCCCCGAATCCGACGATCCCGAGCACGTTCCGGCCGCAGAGGGCTTTCGTTCGGAGACCGGCGCGATGCACGCCTGCGGCCACGACGCCCACGCAACCATCGGGATCGGCGTCCTCGAAGCGATCGCCGACAGTGACTTTGCGGGGACGTTCAAACTGTTCTTCCAGCCCGCTGAGGAGGTGATCGGTGGCGGCGCGGCGATGGCAAAGAGCCGCCACATCGAGGACGTCGACTACCTGCTCGCAGCCCACGTCGGGCTGAGTCACCCTACCGGCGAGATCGTCGCCGGGATCGGGGACTTCCTGGCGGTCACCCAGCTAGAGATCGAGTTCGAGGGTGAATCGGCCCACGCCGGTGCACAGCCCCAGCTCGGCAAGAACGCGAACCAGGCGCTGGCCGCCGCGGTACAGAACCTCTATGCGATCCCGCGTCACGAGGACGGCGGCACGCGGGTCAACGCTGGCGTGATCGAGGGCGGCACAGCCTCGAACATCGTTGCCGAGGGGGCCCGCATCGAGGGCGAAGTGCGTGGGGACACGACCGCCCTGCGGGACTACATGCTCGATCGGGCCTACGACGTGGTCGAGGGGGCCGCCACGATGCACGGCTGCGAGGGCCGGATCGAGGAGGGCGCAAGCGCGCCGAGCGCCGAGAGCGACGCCGAGATCGTGGAGACCGTCGCGGATGTCGCAGGCACCGTCGATGACGTCGACTCGATCGTCGAACGCGCGCAACTGGGGGGGAGCGAGGACGCGACCTACCTGATGAAGGCGGTACAGGACCGCGGCGGCAAAGCCTGCTACGTCGGGATCGGTACGGACCACCCCGGCGGTCACCACACCGCGACCTTCGATGTCGATGAGGCGAGTCTGCCCATCGGCGTGGACGTGCTGGCCGGGGCGATCACTCGATTGGGCGAGGCCGGTCATCGAACCGATTAACTTTCAACAACACGTCAATTCGCATATGTGGCCCTCCATGCCGGATCGCGTCCACCTCAGCCTCTGGCTTCGCATGGTCGCCGCCTGCGGGCTGTTCGTGCTCGTTCTCCTGCCCGTGTTGCTCGCCGGTGCGCTGGTTGCCGTCCTGTTCGTCGGGCTGTTCGCCTGGACGGTCGGCACGTGGGGGCTCTCCCTCGTGCAGGGTGTCCTCGGCGCGGTCGGCGCGTCAGAGACGGTCGTCAAGAGCGCAACGACACTCGTCCTCGGCGGGTACGCGCTCGTCGGGCTGTACCTGCTCGTCCGACTCGGCCGGAGAGTGCCTGATCACGCCCGATCGTTCGTCGATGATCTCGAAGCCACGGCTGCGATCCGGGACATCGAGACGACCACGGTACGTGATCTCGGCGAGACCATCGAGATCGCCTCGGGGAAAGTGATCGATGTCACCGAGCTCGAACACCGCGTGGCCCGCCTCGCACAGCAGGCCGATGTCCCGCCGCCCGATGTCGAGATCACGCGCAGCTGGACGCCAACCGCGGTCACCGTCGGCTACCGGACCGCCGACTCGACGATCGTCTTCTCGACCGGCCTACTGGACGCTGTCAACGGCGACGAACTCGATGCCGTGATCGCTCACGAGCTCTCGCACGTCAAGCACCGGGATACCGCCGTGATGACCGGGCTGTCGGCGGCGACGGCGATGGCCGGGCGCGTCGTCGCACAGCTCGGTGTCCACGTCCTGATCGTCGCCGGACTCGTCGCGCTCGCGGTCTGTCAGTGGTGTGTCGCCGTCGTCGCGCGCTGTCGCGAGCGGGCGGCCGACGACGGCGCGGTAGCGATTACGGGCGATCCAGCCGCGCTTGCGAGCGCTCTCGAATCACTGGATCACGAGCTGGATATCCGCCCGACAGCGGATCTCAGGGAAAGCGACTCCGCCGCGGCGCTCTCGATCCTGCCGCCGCCGTGGGAGGAGCGATCGCGGCTCGACGGGCTCAGACGGTTCGTTCGTCGTCGGCTCTACGGGACCCATCCTCCGACTGAAGAACGGATCGAGCGCGTCCTCGACCAGTGACCGACCGACTTCGACGCACTCACTCCACGACGAGATAGCCGACCATCCCCTCGTGTTCCTCGCAGACGTATCGGTACTCGCCGGGCGTTTCGGGGACGAACTCGTACTCGAACCCGGCGTCTTCGGCCGATTCCGTCCCCTCGAAGGTTCCTCTGTCCGGTTGATGGGTTGGGTCCAGCGTGTGACCGTCGCTCATCCAGACCCAGCGGAGCGTCGTCCCGGTCTCGACGCGGACGGAATCGGGCTCGAGCAGGTGCTCTCCACCTGGACCGACCTCGATTGTGGCCCGGGACTCGTCGGTCCAGTCGACGGGCTCGGGAATCTCCAGGTCCCCGGAGTCATCGTCGTCACCCTCCGAATCGTCACCTCCATTCCCATCCGAATCGCCGTGTTCGTCATCGCCGTTACCCGTCTCTTCGTCGTCCGGTTCGTCACCGTCGTCCCCGAAGCAACCAGCGAGCGAGAGGGCGCCAGTGGTGACACACAGGCCCAACAGTCGGCGGCGGGAAGTGGACATCTATTCGGGGCCGTTAGCATGGCTGTGATAAAACTCCTTTCACGGCCGTGGTGGTCACTTAAATTCGAAGAACCGGCGGTCGTCATCAGCCGTCCCAACAGCGGGATACAGGACAACGAAGTTACCGTCATGTAGTTCCGCCACCGTCTTCGGTAGCGTCTGTAGTCGGGGGTGCCAGCTGGGCGTAGCGCTACGTGCACTGAGGACGGCCAGCATCGTTCCCGTCCCAGCCTGTTCTGAGAGGCGTGTTACTGCCCCCTCCCACCCGTTTACGCTTTCGAACTGGGACGGGACGTCCGGCCCGGTCCGGTCGAACAGGCGGTCGTATCGCTCGATCGGATCATCGATAACGAGTGCACGGAGCGGCGCGCCAGTGTGTGCGGCGAGTCGCTGTAACTGCCGAATCGTGTCTGCGATCCCGCTGTTGTACTCGATTCCCGGCGGCACCACAGCCACGATTTCGGTGGTCACGTTGAGCGGTTCCCGAACCCGCGCGACGAGCAGTGTCTGGCGCGTTCGAGCGAGGACCTGACTGATCGTCTCCCCAAAGGGGCGCTGTCGTCTCGACGCCGCGCCATCCCAGCCGAGGATCAGCAGCGAGATCCTGTTTTCTACTGCTGCGCGGACGATCCCCGAAGCCGGGTTGTGGTCGACTCTGGTCTGGATCGTCACCGGAACCTCCGCGCCGGTCGAATACGTTGCTACAGAATCGAGGTGGTGCTCCGCGGCGGCTACGTCATCGGTGACCGAAGGTCCGGGGGATACCACTGTCAGCAGATACAGCACTCCGTCGTCGTCGGCACGGATCCCGAGTGCCAGATCGAGCAACTGCTCGCCCTGATCGGACTCCCTGGTGAGCGGGACGAGAATCCGCTGGTCGCGGTCGGCGTCGTGCTCTATGTCCAGACCCGCCTGGAGTATCTGCCGCCCGTAGCGATCGACGACTGCGGGACTAACGACGCTCACGACGAGGATCATCAGCACGGTCGCGTCGATAATGCTACGCTCGAAGAGACCGACCTCGAACCCGATCAGGACGATCGCCAGCGCCGCGGCGGCCTGCCCGACCGAGAGCCCGAAGGCGGTCATTCGCTCGTCGGGCGTGTACCCGTAGAGCGCGCCGGCCACCCACGCGGCGGCGAGTTTCGTCACGATGACGAGTACGATCAGTATCGTCGCCGCGAGCAGTGTTTCCGGACCCGCAACGAGGGCTCGCAGATCGACGAGCATCCCGACCGAGAGCAGGAAAAAGGGGATAAACAATGCGTTCCCGACGAACTGGATCCGGTTCATCAACGGCCCGGCCTCCGGGATCTGGCGGTTGAGCGCGAGCCCAGCAAGGAAGGCACCGATGATCGCCTCCACACCCGCTAGTTCGGCGAGATAGCCAGCCGCGAAGACGACGGCGAGCACGAACAGGTACTCGAAGTAGCTCTCCTGGTGGACCGTCCGGAAGAACCAGCGGCTAAGCAGCGGGACGCCGAACCAGACGATTAGAAAGAACCCGATCAGACCCGTTCCCAGCTGGAGCCAGAAGGCGGCGTCGAGTGTCCCCACTTCGGCGGCAACGACGACCGCGAGCACGAGCAACGCGATCGTGTCCGTGACGATCGTGCCCCCGATCGTTGCCGTGACGCTCTCGCGATCTGTCAGTCCGAGGCGACTCACGACCGGATAGGCAAGGAGCGTATGTGAGGCGAAGATCGACGCGAACAGCAGCGCCGCCGGAAGCGACATACCGAGTAGCACGATCCCGGCTACTGTCCCGGCTGCCTGTGGAATCACGAAGGAGAGGAGCCCGAACCCGAGACTTCGCTCGCGCGTCTCGACGAACTGTGCGAACTCGATCTCCAGCCCGGCGACGAACAGGAGGTAGACGAGCCCCACTTCACCAAGCGTCGTGATTGCCTCGCCGCGGTCGAGCAGGCCCAGCCCGTTCGGTCCGATGACCGCACCGACGAGGATGATCCCGACGATCCCGGGGAGCCGGTACCGGGAGAGAACGAGCGGCGCGATCAGGAAGATCGTCACCGCTATGCCGAAGACGAGCACGGGATCGGTGACCGGAACCGTCGGCCCGTGACCGATCATCGGTTCAGTCCCGCCTCCCGGCGAGGAGTTCTCTCCACACGATCACATGTGTACTCGCCAGCAGGATCTATAATAAGCGTACTGCCCGGAAGAACGGGGCTGAGGCGGGCAGGTCTGTACGGTTCGTCGAACAGTTGCTCGCATCCAGAGAGACCCACCGAGTTGGTCGAGAGATCCCGACATCAGAACTGCTCAAGTTGCCAGCGGGAACGTGAGTTCGGCCCGCGTTCCTCCAAGCTCGGGGGAATCTGTCAGCCTGAACGAGCCGTCGGATTTGAGAGCGACCATATCCACTAGCCAGAGCCCCACGCCGGACCCGTGTCTGAGATTCGTTTCTGAGCGACGATCCAGTGCTTCGATTTCAGCCAGTTCGACACCTGGGCCGTCGTCTTCGATCCACAGGATACCGTTGTTTTCATCGGCTGTAACGCGTACCCGGAGCTGAGGGGTATTTCCGTCATGATGTCTGACAGCGTTGTCAAACAGTTCCCGGACTGCATTGCCAACGAGGGGGTGACAGTCCACGAGAACTCCATCTTCGAGATCGGTCGTCACCGCTGCTGACGTGTTTGCAGCAATCGCCTGTGCGTACCCACTAACGGTTTTTTCCAGATCAAACTCCCCCGAGCTGGATTCAGAGTCAATCAGTTTGCCCAGCACGGTTGCCTTTTTACTGTGTGCAAGCAGTTGTGCACTTTCCTGTTTGATGAGTGTGAGTTCCTCATCATACGTATCGGCCCCGTCTTCCGCCTGGATTTCGGCAGTATAGCCGTCGATTGTCGTGAGACGATTCCGGATATTGTGCCTGAACACTCGTGAAAATATTTCTTTTAATAGCTCGAGCTCCTGTTCACGTTCACGAAGTTCGGTGATTTCACGGAAGACGAGCACTGATCCACTTGTCGAGGTACCGAGTTCGATCCGAGGAACGTCGAGAAGAAAGTGACGTTCACCATCCTCGGTTTCGAGCGTCAGTTCAGTCTGGTAATCAGTACTCCTCTGGAGGGAGGACAGTACAGGGAGTTGTTCAGAAATATCCTCAAACGGTTTCCCGACCACATCGTCGCCTGTCCCAAACAACTGCTGTGCTGGCGGATTCGCGTCGACAACTGTTTCGTCGCTATCGACAGTTATTACGGGGTCAGACATCGTTTCAATAGCCGTCCGACGACTTACCGGGACAAGACTGAACAACTGGTACCGATACAGTGCGAGTCCCCATAGAAGGGATGCAATGAGAAAGCTGATTGGCGTCAGGTCCACGTATACCGGGATCGTCTCGATGTTTCGAAACAGGTGCGTCTGTAACGCACCAGGTACACCGACGAGCCATCCAGCAAGTAACAGAAGAATCTGGCTGCGGTGTTGCCCGTGTGCTCCTCGGAAATCTGCGAACAACAACCCGAGCGGTAACGTCACCAGAAGTATAGAAAAGCATATATGAACGAAATACCACGGGCCAAGGACGAACTCGCTGATTCCAGCGGGATTATCGGGTGTTTCGGGGAGAACGACCAGATGATGCACCGGATTGCTTACCGCCAGAGCAAGTGTTATCAGGGATACAATTACGGCTATCACAACCAGGGAAGAGGGAATACGAATAGTATCGCGCTTGACATACTCCCAGACGAGTAATACCCATCCGAATGTGACGACTAGCTGAAAAAAGAATCGTCCCGTAATATTGAGATGCACCGGGAGTATCGTCGACGGCCACGTCACAAAGATAAGCATCATCGACCAACCGATCATACCGATCAAACAGAGCAAAAACCCACGAGCACCAGGCTTGTTCCGGTTGTGAAACGCGTAGCCAGCGACGCCGATGATCGGAACGACCGATATAAACATCAAAAGCACCATCGACTGCGCGGCTTGACTCATTCCTTTTGGTAATGCAGCGACTCCTGTATAGAAGTATCGCAAATATATCTTAATTGGTGAATAAGCGGGGTGTTCCTTTCCTATGAGGCCACCACGGCCACTTCCGCAACGAGCTTTCGAGGGCGCGAGAAGGCAGAGAAGACAGCGTTTCGAAGAACGAGGGTCAGTACTTTGGCTCCGCGCCGGTCGTCTCGTAGACCTCGTCCATCAGTTCGTCACGACGGCCCTGCCACGCCTCGAAACCGTCGGGCGAGGAGGGATAATCGTCGTAGTGCTCCAGTAGCTCGTCGGCGAGCCCTTTGGTCTGGTATAGTTTGTAGATACTTCCCCAGTGGCCGAAGCTCTTGTACGCGGTCTTGAGCTTCACCGAGAGCGGGATCGACGTCGACCCGGAGTACAGCGATTCGGCGATCTGTTGGCCCGGTAGGGCAGCCAGCAGGCTCGTTAGCTCGTCGAGTTCGCCGCCCGTGATGTGGATGTTGTAGACGTCGAGTGCGGCGTAGCGCCCGCCGAAGTGGTCCATTACGCGCTCGTTGTACTCCCACAGCGCCTCCTCGGTCGGTCCGCCGTTCGAGAGCGCATCGACGATCGTCTCGGCAGCGTACTGGCCCGCGTAGGCCGCGCCGGCGATTCCGCCGCCGGTCGTCGGGTTGACGTGTGCGGCGGCGTCGCCGACCGCGACGTACCCCGGCGCGACCGCGGAGTCGTAGGGGCGTCGCGTCGGGAGCGATGCGCCGAGTTTGTCCTCGACTTCCGCGCCGTCGAACTCCTCGCGGTTCTCCAGATCGCGTTTGAGATCCTCGACCAGCGTCATCGGCTCCTCGTTCATCTGGAAGCCCAGCCCGGCGTTGATCTCGGTATCGGTGCGCGGGAAGTACCAGAGATAGCCCGCGGCGCGTTCGGTCGGCTTGAACACCAGCGCGTCGTTCCACTCGACGGGCTCCTCAACGTGAACGACCTCGCGGTAGGCCGAACAGAACTGCGAGTAGGTGACGTTCGTGTCGAAGGTCGCATCGTCGAGATCCGTGTAGTCCTGGAGCACCGACAGCGCCCCGGCGGCGTCGACGACGACCTCGGCCTCGTAGGTTCGTGGCTCGCCTTTCCGGATCGTTTCGATCCCCGTTACCCGCCCGTCGTCATCCTGCTTGACGTCCTTGACGACCGTGTCGTAGTGGAGTTCGGCACCGGCTTCTTCCGCGCCCTCGATGATCAGGCGGCCGAACTCCCAGCGGTCGATCACCGCGAGTTCGCCGGGCACGGGAATCTCCAGCACTTCGTCCTCTTCGGGAATCTCGAACCGGCCGTGATCGACCTCGGTATTGGTAAATGAGGGTTCGATTTTCGAGCGCGGGATCGATTCGGGGAACTCCGAGGCACCCTTCAGCGCGTCCCCACAGGCGATGTGTCCCGCTTCCTCAGCGTCCTTTCGATCGACGATGACGACGTCGAGCCCGGCGTTCGCGGCGGTTGCCGCGGCGTAACAGCCGGAGGTGCCCGCGCCGACGACGACGACGTCGTGTTCCGATGTGGTCATAAAGACGGGTCGTATCCCCATCATCAAAACGTTTTACTTCGGGTCCGACTGGCGGAACGCCAACATATTTGTCCCAAACCGGCCTCTCCGGAAACGTGAACGAGTTCGGCTACACGACGACGATCGAGAAGCGGTACAACGATTTCGACACCTACGGCCATGTCAACAACGCCGTCTACGTCACCTATCTGGAGACCGCACGGATCCACTTTTTCAGGGACGTGATCGGCGACCGGGACGTCTCGACGGTCATCGCCCACGTCGAGGTCGACTACGAGTCGCCGATTCTCGTCGACCACGAGGTCACCGTCGCCGTGCGGGTCGCCGAGATCGGCACGACGAGCGTGACGCTGGACTACGAGATCCGCGCCGACGGTGAGCGGGCCGCAACCGCCCGGACGACGCAGGTTATTCTCGACGAGGACGGCGAGCCACGACCGGTGCCCGAGGAGTGGTTCGATCTGCTCGACGTCGAGTCGACGCCCGCCGAGTGAGTCGGGAGTGTTCAGTTCCGTCGTTTCGTACCGATTCCCGCCTCTCTCAAGAACTCTCGTCGGCTACGTCGTCCGAACCGGATGGATCTTCCTCGGATGGGACTCCCGGGTGCGTCACAGCGAGCACGTTCTGGACGTATCGCATTCCTGTCGCGATGTCCATTACGCTGTCCATCAACGACTGCTGGGTCGCCTCGTCGGGGTAGATCCGGTGCTCGATCTGGAGCGTCTCGGCATACCGGAGTTCGCAGGCGCGGCCCTCCTCGTCGAGAAACGTGTAGAACCCGGGTGTCGTGACCAGTACCGGCCCGAGTTGATCGAGCAGTTCAGTTCGAGACGCTTCCTCGCGAAGGAGCGCACTGGCCCGTTCAGTGTCGAACCCGCTACTACCGACGACCCGGATCGGCCCCCGGTCGTCCTCCTTGATGAGATGGATCGGCAGGTTCGAGAGCGTTACCTGCAGGTTGAATTCGGTCTGTTCCTCGGCGTGGGCGGTCACCTCCTGCACGGCGTCCTCGTCGAGCCACCAGCGGACCTGTCGTTCGCTCACGTGAGTCGTCATAGCGGTAACAGCGCGGAAACCCACCTCCTTGAGGGTGGGAGGAAGCGCGTACGCTCCGTGGACAACCCACCGATGACGGCAGGGCCGACTCCCCAATATTTTTGAACCATCAAGTTCACATATGATGTATGGAGAAGCGGCGTACTGTCCCCGTGAAACTCGACGTGGACAGTGCCGACGCCGCGCTTCTCCGCGATACCGTAGACGAGTTCCTGTGGGCGGCTAACTACGTGACACGCCACGCTTTCCAAAGCGAATACGTCACAACGAGCAAGACCACACTCCACGACGACACCTACGAGGACGTACGCGACGAGACGGCGTTGCACAGTAATCACGTCCAAGCCGCCCGAAACAAGGCCGCTGAAGCCTGTAAAAGCGTGGTTGAGACGTGGAAACAGGGGAAGAAAGCGTCGATGCCACACTTCACTAGCCCCCACCTCGTTTACGACCACCGCACCGCCACGTTCCACGACGACTACGTGTCGCTGGCGACCGTTGACGGTCGGATTGAAGCCGACTACGTGCTTCCCGACGACGAGCGAGACACGCCCCACACGGAATACTTCTTCTCGGACGAGTACGAAACGACCGGAGCAGAACTGCACTACAGCAACGACAACTGGATGCTCCACATCCACTGCAAGAAGGAAGTAGAGTCCGACACATCTAACAAGGCATCCACCGAGAACGGAACGGTTCTCGGGGTGGACCTCGGCGTGACCAACCTCGCAGTTACCTCAACTGGCACGTTCTGGACTGGCGACGAGTTCGACCACTGGCGCAGAGAATACGAACAGCGGCGTGGCGACCTCCAAGAGTGTGGAACGCGGTGGGCGCACGAAAATATGCAGGCAGTCGGTCGAAAAGAAGAAGGCCGTTTCAAGCAGACACTCCACCGGATTAGCAACGAGTTGGTTGCTGAAGCTCGTGCCTACGAGTGTTCGGTAATTGCGTTCGAGGAGTTGACGGACATTCGGGAACGCACTGGTGCGTCGTGGGGGCACAAGTGGGCGTTCAACCGCCTCTACGAATACGTCGAGTACAAGGCCTCAGGGTACGGCATCGACGTGGAACAGGTTGACCCGGAAAATACCTCACGGCGATGCTCACACTGTGGGTTCACGCATCCAGACAACCGTAACGGTGGTGACTTCGAGTGTCTGAAGTGTGACTACGAGAACCACGCCGACTACAACGCCGCGAAGAACATTGGCTTGCGGTATCTCCGCCGGAACCAAACTGGCTCCGGTGGAGGCGCACCCGTAGGCGTGCGCTTGAACAGCGGGACGCTGAACGCGAATGGAGAGTATGACCCTCCTGCCGAGGAATCGGCCAGAGCGGGAGTCCACGCTGAAAGCCCACGGCTTTAGCCGTGGGTTAGCTTACACTGCAGGTTCGATAGCAGCGACAAAAAATGGAGGAGATCAGAGCCACCCAGCTCTGTGTTTTGCGAGATCGACTGCGACTGCGTGGAACAGATCGTAATAAAGAGTTTTAATGAGGTCGTTCGTAGCAGAGGAGTATGACCGAGTACACCGTCGAGTTCGTGGGCCGTGACGAGGAGATCACGGTCGCCGATACGGAGACGATTCTCAGCCGCTGTCTCGAAGAGGGGATCGCACAGGAGTACTCCTGTCGCGTCGGGATGTGTCTGGCCTGCACCGCGGAAATCGTCGAGGGCGAGGTTACCCAGCCCGCCGCACGCGGTTTTACCGAGGAGGAAGCCGAGAACTACGCGCTGACCTGCATGGCCCGCCCGCAGTCCGACGTGAAACTCGATCGCGGGAAGTACCCGCCGAGCATCGATGAGGACGTCGCCGCCGAAGCGGGCGCGGGCGACGCCGCGGCCGACGACTGAGCCGTGCAGGTACGCCACGAGAGCGAGGACGGTTCTGCAATACTGGCCTCGACCGTCGACCACGCAACCGGCGTTCTCTCGCGGGGTCGGGGGCTGATGTTCCGGCGGTCGATCCCCGACGACTACGCGCTTGTCTTCGAGTTCGATGGGGTCGCTTCGCGGAGTCTCCACATGCTTTTTGTCCCCTTCCCGATCGACGCCATCTGGATCGCCGACGGCGAGGTAACCCGCGTCGAGACGCTGTCGGCGTGGACCGGCCTCGGGAAAGCGAAGGCTGATCTGGTGATCGAGTTGCCAGCGGGTGCTGGGGCGGATGTCTCTGTCGGTGAGCGGGTCTCAGTGACTGGATGAGCAGTAAGCAGCTAATACTACAGTCTTCGAAGTATATTGCTTCATGTTTCGAAGTTAGTTGCACCCGGCGCTGCTTGGGTTCTGACGGGCCGAGACGACCGGGTACTGTGGAACCGTGAGGTTTATCTGCCGTGTGCGCTTGTATCACGATGGATATGACACGAGAGGACTCCTCTCAGTCGGA